>WNGG01003239.1_pt1 | contig 37481 bp, 30 predicted proteins | sample 5400661 | NCBI WGS metagenome assembly WNGG01 (sample SAMN13153372, study PRJNA577476) | soil metagenome | isolation source: 100 cm soil or saprolite under Garry oak tree replicate 1 | place: USA:California | collected 2016-06-15
CTGAACTCCAAACCTGAGCTCCGAACCTGCCGCTGATAACCGTAGACGACCCGCATGGAGTTCAGGCTTTAGCCTGCCCGGACACGCTGAACTCCAAACCTGACCGCGCATGGCACTTCGGTGCCGTGTTCGTTGCACCTCGGGCGGGTGCCCTATCGTACCCTCGGGCGATTGCCCCAATCTCGGAAAGCCCCGATAATGGCCTCAGATGTTATCACCGGGCCAATCCCCCCTGCCGGGTAGCGTCTTGTGACGAAACCCAACAAATCAACAACCTAGGAGCTCTCGGTGCGGTTCTTTTCGAACAGCCAAAATCGTGTGCCTGATGCGTCCCCGGAGAGTTCCGGGAACTTCTGGCAAGAAGAAGGAATTGCTTTGCTTATCGCGGTCATCGCGTTGTCCGTGTTTTCCCTGCTCGGGCTTTACATCGGCGTCGCCTCGACGACCGAAGTCCGCATCAGCGAAAACTACGAAAGCCATGTACAAGCCGACCTTGCGGCCAGGGCGGGCCTCAATCACGCGCGCGACCTGATTCGAGGATTACGATTCAACGACCTCTTGCAAGGCCCCGATGTCGATGCTCCCCCTCCCGGGACCTATCCCTCGACCCTTTCCGGGCAGTATGCTTTTCGGAATTGGGTGGACTGGTCGACGGCGCGCTCATTGAACGTGCTCAATCCCCCCAGCGACGTCGGCGGTCCGCGCCACGAAGGCCTCTTCAATACGGGAAAGGTCGGCACTACCCCTGGCACTCCTCTGATCCCGGCAACGGGGGTCGCGTTCACAGCGCCCAACCCCTACGGTCCAGGCACGGTCATCACTGCCCGGTACTTTGTAAAAGTGACCGACAACGACGACGGCGACGGCGACCCCTTTACGGATAGCGACCGGATCATCATCGTCCGGTCGACGGGCGTTGCTCAAACCATCCGAGAGACAGGTGGACCGGCCCGCGCCAACTCCGTGGCCGTATACGAGGCGATGTACAAGGAGTACAGACTTTTTGACCTTGACGTGCCTTTTGCCATCCAGGGCGACATGGTCTTACCGGCTTCTTCGAACATGTTCAACGGAAACTCGTTCAACATCGACGGGAACCCGAATCGCTACGGCATCGGCACCATCGACACCAATCCCTCCAACAACATCTATCCGGCAGACGAGATAAAAAAAGGTCTCAGCTCCAATCAAACGGACCAGATCAAAGGGTCATGCTGCCCCAAAACCGAGGCCGCCATCGGCGAAATCACTGCCAGTCTCAACGATGATCAACGCCTCCTGCTGGATCCAAAGTTCCTTTGGAACGTTGCCTACAATCTGATGCCCCAGTTTGCCGATAATGTCTACAAGGGGGACCAAAAGTGGACTGGTGGGTTCACTGACGATCTCGGACACTACGACTCCTCGAAGCCGGTGGACGACCCCTCACAAAGCTTCAAGGTCACTTACGTCAACGGGGATCTGGACATCACCGGAGATGTTACCGGCGCCGGCATCCTGTTCGTCACCGGAAAGCTCTCGATAAGAGGTTCCCTTAAATGGGCGGGCATGGCCCTGGTGGTTGGGGGCTCAGTGGATCTGAGTGGACATGGGGCCGCCGTTGAGGGGAACCTTTACCTGGCAAATCTTCAGCCCGGGAATCCGCCCACCTTCGGGAACCCTGCAGTGACCGTCGGGGGCAGCAGTACCTTCCAGACAAATGCAGCACTGCTCCGCATGGTTCTGAGGCAACTTCCTCCGATGGAGATCAGCAGGCGCGAAATCACCAGCTCCATGGATCCTTAAGCATTCGGATCCATCCGCCCGTAGGGGCGGCCCTGCGTGGTCGCCCGCCCGGCCGCTAATAGCGCGGAGTCGCGGGCGGCCACGCAGGGCTGCCGCTAAGTCATCAGGCAGGGCAGCCTGAAGGCTGAACTCCAAACCCACTTACTTCTGGGGAGATGGTTTCGGGCAGACCGTCCGGTCGCCCCCGTTGGTATGGCTAAGATTCGGTCGAATTTCCGGCATCGTCAAGCTCGATGCCGGAGATGATGTCCCAGGCGATCCGGTAGTCATTGCCTCCTCTCAAGACAACGAGACATCTCGGATCTGCAGTGTGGATCTCATCTCCGGGATAGAGCGTGAATCTACCCATCGTGGTGATGATAGTGTTCTCCCGAGTCGCGACAAAATGTCGCGGCAGGGTCTGGATCAGATCTTTTCTCATCGATTTTATTTCTCGGCGGCTCGAATGAAATTCTTTAGGAGATAGATCAACTCCACGTTCCACACGGGTCTCGCCTCAGGTCATCCGGTCTCCACAGAGTTTCCGTGGACCTCCGGCTCACCACAGCGAATGAAAATGGCCCGTGCGGTAAGTATGAACGAACCTGGCAACGCGCGCCAGCGCGGCTTTCCCCAAAACTAAGGGATCGCACAGAAATAAATTCACATTTTTGCGCGAGGGCCGGGCCGCGACGCAGGCGATGCCGGACATCGTCGAGGAGCGGCAACAACGCCGATACGCGCCCTTCGCCGCCGCGCCCCTGCGGGCCTGCAGCAAAATGCGAATCTATTTCTGTGCAAGCCCTAACTACGGATCACACTCCTTTGGCTTGTGACCGCAATTAGGCGTCAACCGGCCGTTGTTGTAATTGTCGAGAACGTTCGCGGCCTTGACCATCTTCTTTCCGGTTTTCGAAGACGTCTTGACGTTGTACGCCAGCCTGCCACAAAAACCAGCGAGCAAGCTATCCGCGTCCTGGATGGTGTCGGCGACCGGTGTCGAGTCGGAGCCGTTCGCAATGCTGAGCTTGGCCGCAATCAGCTGCTGGGCCAGGATCCAGCTCGCGTCGCACTTGCCCGGAGTTCGCAGGATAGTCAGCAGGTCTTTCTGGGTATAGGACTGGGTTCCCAGCTTCAGGGAAGTGACCGGCCAATCCTTGTGGTGGGTCTTCCAGGAGTCGAGTGTTAACGGGCACTTGGTGGCTGGAGCTACAACCAGCGTGCTGGAGCACAGCGTTTGGAGCCCGGCCTGCAACCCGCTGTTATCCGTGGCGGTGAAGGTGATCACGTGCGTGCCCACGTCAGCCGCTGTGGCGTTCAAGGTCACGGTTTGACCGGAATCGGGATCCGATGCTTGGACTGTGAAGCTCAGTGTGCCCCCGGCATTAACGGTTGTGGTCGATCCGCACACAGGGTTGTTGAAGACCGGCGGATTACAGTCTTCATCGATTTGTCCGTCACCATCGTTGTCAATGTGGTCGCCGCATACCTCGACCGATACGAGCTGAATGAAGAAGTCAACGGCAACCTTGCTCTCCACGTTCCCCGCGGCGTTCAGGTCTTCGATAGTGACCTGGGTCGAGTAAAGGGTGTTGGAACCGGGCGGGCCCAAGGTCGCGCCGGTCGTGTCCCAGGTGTAAACGCCCGTACTGCTTATGCTGGCAGCGTTCGGCGCAAAGAGCGGCCCGGGCTGACAGAAGTTGGATGAACACGGAGGATTCGGAGGGAAAGAGCTCGCCTCAGTCGAGGTTGAGAGGCGGAAGTGCAGTGGGTCCGCATTCGGGTCCGCGCCGGGAACGACAAACGAGCATAGCGCATTTACCGGGCACAGGATAATCGGTGGCAAGGCGCTCACAGGTGAACTGTTCCCCGTCCCGACGTTGACCAGCGTCTCCACCCGATAACCGCCATCGGGGTTGTTGATATGAGCACGAAGAGCCATTCATTAACAGGGTCGATAGAAGTGACCACGTAAAGGAGCCCCATTTCAGAACCTATGACAGCTCCATCGCCTGTAAGGAACTGAGTGAAGCCTATGTATTCCTGGAACACATCTCCTGGCCCGGGCAGGCCGTCGGGTGCGGTGCAGGGAATCGTAGCCAGTGTGGCCGGATCGATGCACCTATAGGCATCAAGCTCGGGGGGGCCGGGTTGGAAAGATCGCCTGAAAGAGTTCTGGATCGTGAATTGGACGGTGTTGCCGGTTACAGGCGCCCAGCTGATATGCCCATACCTGAAGTGAGTGGCGTACGCAGGCTGTCCGCCACCAAGGACTGCCCACAACGCCATTATCCCGGTCGTTCCGCTGAAAACCCTTGCCGCAAATGACGCCCTGCGCAGAGTTCCTTTCATTTTGCGCTCCCTTCATATCGAGTGATTGGCTCCTGACTTCCTTATACCTCATCCTGAAAACACTTACACCAATTTCTCAACTAATCCGCGTTCATCCGTGTCCCATAGAGCGCCAAGACTGAGGATTTCACCGCTCCTCGACTGTGGAAATACGTTGCGAACAAGCGTACTTAGCCGCGAACTGAATGTTAAAATCTCCGGTCGTTTATCCTCCTCCGGGGCATTGTATGGCACGGGTCTCATCTCTAATTACACCTTCAGGTAGTTACGTTAATCTGCGAAACTGCCGATAATGCTAACGTTTTAAGGAACGTTACTGCACCGGGCTAATCCTCCTGTCGGGCAGTCAGTAGCGCCTTCCGGCGAAAGTACGCCTTCCGGCGAATGCAAGCAAAACCAAACAGGAGGCCCAGGTGCGCATCATTTCAAAATGTGTCTAAAAGACGAGATTGACCCCCCTGTCGGGAAGTCAGTAGCGCCTTGCGACAAAACCCAGACAGGAGGTCTAGGTGCGCTTTATTTCCCTCACCCGATTTCACAAGCCGAACACGTCACAGGAGCATGCTTCGAATTTCTGGCGTCAACAAGAAGGCATTGCGGCGCTCATCGCGATCACCGCACTCTCCGTATTTTCCCTTCTTGGACTGTACCTCAGCCTAAACGCCACCACCGAGGTCCGCATCAGCGAAAATTATGAAAGCCATCAACAAGCCGACCTTGCGGCCAGGGCAGGCCTCAATCATGCGCGCGAGCTGATTCGAGGATTGCAGCTCAACGACCTCTTGCAGGGTCCGAAGGCGATCGACGATCCATCGAAGTATCCCTCTACCCGCTCCTTGCAGTATGCCTTTCGCAACTGGATGGACTGGTCCACGGCTCGCTCGTTGAACATCCTCGATCCTGCCAGCGACCTCACTGGTCTGTCCAGTGATGATCTCGGCCTGATCAATACCGGAAAGTACGGCGGCGCCGATGGTACGCCCCTCGTCCCGCGTACGGGGATCGCGCTCACAGCCCCTGACCCCGACGGTTCCGGCACGGTCACCACCGCTCGATATTTTCTGAAGGTGACCGATAACCCCGAGGACTGCGATACCGACCCCTTTACCGATTGCGACGGGATCGTTATCGTGCGCTCGACGGGTGTTGCTCGAACCATCCGGGAGACGGGTGGACCGGTTCGCGCCAACTCTGTAGCCGTCTACGAAGCGAAATTCAAGGAGTTGCGAACTTTTGACCTTGATGCGCCTGTTGTGGTTGAGGGCGATGGGGTTCTGCCGGCCGCTACGACCATGTTTACCGGGAGCTCGTTCAACATCGACGGCAGCCCAAATCCCTACAGCATTGGCACTCTCTACGGCATTGGCACCATCGACACCAATACTTCCAACACCATCCATCCGGCGGATCAGATAAAGGCACGCCTGAGCCCTGAGCGATTCCGCAACATCAAAGGGAAATGCTGCGGCCCGACCCAGCCCGCCATCGGCGACATCACTACGACCGTCGGCCTCAACCCTGATAAACGCCTCCTGCTGGATCCAAACTTCCTCGGGAACATCGCCTACAATCTGATGCCCAAATTTGCCGATAATGTCTATCAGGGCAACCAATCGTGGTCCGCGGGAACCGCTGTGGACCTTGGATACTACGATCCCTCGGAACCACTGGATGCCCCATCACAACGCTTCAAGATCACCTACGTCAACGGGGATCTGTCTGTCAGCGGAAATTTTTCCGGCGCCGGCGTGTTGCTCGTCACAGGAAAGCTCTCGATAAGCGGTTCCCTTCGTTGGTCGGGTCTCATTCTGGTGATTGGGCAGGGCTACGTGGACACGACTGGAGGTATGGCTGCCGTTGAGGGCGGCCTTTACGTGGTGAATCTCCAGTCCGGGAATCCTCCCTTCGGAACCCCTAAAATTACTGTCTCGGGAAGCAGCAGCTTCAAGTTGGACGACAAGGCACTCCTCATGGCTATCAGGTCCTTGCCTCAGGTGGAACTAAGCCGGCGCGAAGTTACCAGTTTGATCGATCCTTAAGAATTCTGCGATCTGTTTGGAGTTCAGGCTTTTGCCTGCTCAGAGAGCTCTGAAGCATCCTGAAGGCTGAACTCCAAACCTGCCACCGGGGAGGGCGCGGCTTCAGTCGTGCCGTCAGAAGATGCACGTTACATTCAAGAGGCTCTAGCCTCTGGAGGCCAGCTGCGGCTTTAAGCAATGTTCCGAGGAATTCCTCAGGGGCTAAAGCCGACTAAAGACCCTCCCTGACGGCACGACTGAAGTCGTGCACCTCCCAGGTCGCCAAAAGCAGATTCTGCTGCCGGGGAAACATTTGAAATGATCTGAAATTACAAATTTGAAATTTGAGATCATTTGAGATTTCAAATGGCAGTCCCGCCCTCACGGGCGGGGCCGGACCCGGCAAATGCTCCCCCAGCACAGCAGCTGTGTCGGTGTCTCTGTGGCTGAATCGGGTTAAGATACAATGCGGCGTCACAATTCTCTCGGTATGCCGCGAAATGAATCTCTGGATCTTCGCCCTGAAACTGGCCGCCGGCTTTCTCATTGGAGCGATTCCTTTCGCTGTGGTGGCCATGTGGGGAACCGGCATCGACATCCGGAAAGCCGGTTCGCGGAACCCCGGTTTCAATAATGTGCTCCGCGTCGGTTCCAAGTGGCGCGCCGCTATCACTCTGGCCGGCGATGTCTGCAAAGGAGGGCTCGCGATTTTTCTTCTCTCTGCGCCTGGCGATCCCAAGTGGCTCCCTTGGGCCCTGGGCCTGGCAGCGGTGATGGGGCACTGCTGGAGCCCCTTCCTGAAATTCAACGGTGGCAAGGGGGTCGCGACGATGGTAGGCGTACTTCTGCGTCTCGAACCCTTGATCACGATCGCTTGCCTCGTGCTCTATCCCTCGCTTCGGATGCTCGGCCGAAAACGGGGCTGGACGCAGGAGGGAGCCATCGCTTCGCTCTCGACCATGTTTGTCATCTCCATGCTTATATTTGTCCGGAGAGACCTGCAGTCCGGGCTCTTCGCCTGCGGTGCCTTGGGCATCATCATTCTTCGCCACAGCCCTAACTTGCGCCAAATCTTCGCCAAATAAGCCTTCACCACGAAGACGCGAAGGCGCAAAGGACCACAAAGGAAAAGACCTCCCCCGAATTCGACTGCGGTTCAGCAGTAATCGAAATGACCAATGACAAATGGCCAATGACAAATGATAAATGACAAATAGAACGGGGGCCGGACGCCTCTGAAGATTTGTCATCTGTCATTGGTCATAATTGGTCATTTGTCATTTTCAAGAAATTGCTGAAGCTGCCGAGACCCTGACCTACAGACGAAGGATCCTGATGGCCTTCGGGATCACTTCAATCTCCAGCGGCAGCTGTCCGAGAGGCTCTCCGTCGATCTCCAGGAGTGTCGGCTGGTCGGAGGTGGCTTCCAGGTGTGTTGTGCGGAAATAACGCACCTTAGGATGCTCGTAGATTCTTCCGTTGTACAGGTAGCTGATGTCTCGGAAGATTTCCCATGCCGGCATGTTTTCGATGATCGTGACTTCCAACACTCCGTCATCCATGACAGCGCGCGGGCAAGCCCACATCCCGCCGCCATGATAGGGGCCGTTTCCGACGGCTACGTTACTGATGGAAACATTCTGCAGCTCCGCGCCGTCGATTCGCAGAGATACCGTATTGCCCTGGAATCTCAACGTAGTGGCTACGGTGGCAATCAAGAACGAAACTTTTCCCAGCGCCTTCGAAGTTCGGTTTACCCGGGCAGCCACGGCTCCGCCCATCCCGAAGCTGACCACGTTCACCGCGTAGCGCGACAGCGCAACCCCTTCGGAAGTGCGGTACGTGACACTCATCACGTCAACGGGCCGGGCATCTGCTGTCTGGATCGCGCGGATGGCGGCCCTCTCGTCCAGCGGAAGCCTTAAGGCTCTTCGGAAATCCGAGCCCGTTCCCTGCGGGATAACCCCGAGCACCGCTTCGGAAACCGGCGCCCGGCCGTTATTCAAGAACCCGTTGACGACTTCGTTGACCGTCCCGTCGCCCCCGATGGCGAGAATGGTCCGGTGTCCCGCCTGGAGCGCCGCGGCCGTCAGGTCGATGGCATGCCGCGGCGACTGGGTGTGGAAGACCCGGACCTCGCCCAAAACTTTCCGCAACTCGGCATGGATTCGCGGCCAGATCCGGCCGGTACGCCCGTTCGCGGACCTGGGATTCACAATCGCAGCAACCGTGCCCTTGATCCACGAGGGTTGTGTCATACAACGCTCAAAATGACAAATGACCAATGACAAATGACCAATGAAAAATGACAAATGGCAGTTGGTTGTCAGGACTTCGATTTGTCATTGGTCATTTGTCATTGGTCATTTGCCAAATCTCTCCGCGGTCGGCTTTTGGGTTGCGGATGGGCTGCTCCGTGTTCATCTGTGTTCATCTGTGGTTTCGTTCATACGTCTCAGGTATTCCACGGTATCCCGGAGGGTGACTTCCGGTGGCCGCGTCGTAAGACCCAATTCCGCCTTTGCGCGCGAGTTGTCGAGATACCAAAAACGATAGGCCATCTCAACAGTCGTGTCGTCGAGCGGGAAATGTCCTCCGAACCACGAATAAAGAGCCCGCAGCACGCGCGCCCCGCGCCGGGACCATCTCTCGGGAATCGAAAACCGTGGAGCGCGAACGCCTGAGACACGCTGGATCATCGAGAAAAACTCCGCGAGCGTCATATTGTAACCACCCACAAGATACCGGCGTCCCGGAAGCCCGGCAAGCATCGCCTGAATCAGAGCCTGCGCGGCATCTCGAACGTCGACGAAATTCAGACCGCCGAAAGGAATGTTGGTAACCTTGCCGGCCAGGAACAATCGAACGTCGCCGGTCGAAGAAAATCTCTCATCTCGCGGCCCCAGTAGAAGACTGGGATTGACGATTACCACGGGCAGCTCTTTCAACGCGTGGTAGGACAGCGCCAGTTTTTCTTGATAGATTTTGCTGAGGTAGTAGGGCCAGAACGCAACGACATCGTTGGAATAAAGGGAGTCTTCGTTGTGAATTTTGGGCTGCCGGCTGACGGCGATGGTTCCGGAAGAGGAGACGACCACGACCCTGGGTCCTCCGTGAGTCAGGGCGCTTTCACAGATGTTGCGCGTCCCTTGAACGTGTGTCTGATACAGATCGGCACCGTTGGCCGGATTCCGAGTGACAAAGCCGGCCAAGTGGAAGATTCCAGAGACACTCTCTACGGCCCGATCCACGGCGCCGGCATTCAGGATATCCCCGTGAAAAACTTCAATGCGCGGGTTCTCTTTCCAGGGATTTCCTCCGCGGCTCAGGATTCGTATGGAAGTCAGATCGGAACAGTCGGCAAACCTTCGAAGCAGAGCATCAACGAGGTGCGTGCCTAGAAAACCGGTCGCCCCCGTGACCAAGAATTTCTTCATGAAAGTGAAAGGACAACCAAGCCTGGCCACGAATTTCACGAATTACACGAAAGTAACCGGTCCCGACACAGGAGCGGGGCGTGGGAACCATTGAGCGCTGGCCCCAGACTCTTTTCGTCTAATTCGTGTAATTCGTGGCAAGTCTTTTTCTGGGTCGATTCTTTCCCCGGGTTCCTCTGGAGAACTAGCGGATTGTGCTTGTGCGGTCTTGCTGCTTCACAAAGACAGGGCGGATCCACTTCTCGATCCCTTTCGTGTGGATATTGACCCAGTAATCCGCCCAGTCAATATTCTCGGGATCCCACAGCAAGCGCTCCCTGTCCGCATCGGCGAGCATGTTGAAGGCCTGTCGAATATTGTTCGTCTCGAAGACAAAACTGTTGTGGACCATGAAGGGGAGAAACATGTCCAGGGTCTGTTCCTGCTGCCGGATCTGCCGGCGGGTAATGCGCAGGCCACGCAAATAAGGATCCACGAACCCGTTGCTCAGAACTTTTTTCGAGAAATTCAACGTGGCGTGGAAAAAATCAAGACCTCGATGGAGGCGCCGCCGTTGCGCCTGAAGTTGCTCCACGCTGACCACCTGGGTTTCGACATAGGTCTTCCATAGATTGGCCAGCTTGTTGCCCCCCTTCTTGTGCTTGTGCTTGTACCGGGAGTTCATTCCGAGGAAAGCAACCAGACGGGGGAGCATGACCGGATTATCCGCAGCCGTCGCGAGATGGTAGACCGTCTGGTGCCGGTCACAAAGAATCGCCGCTGTGGCGATCAGAATTCCCGTTGTAACCAGATCGACCGGAATAATCTCGAGGGGTCCATCCTTACGCACCGGCCAGCTCTTGAAGCCTTCGCCCCCCATCAACACCAGGGGCGCGGAAGTGGTCATCCCCTCGTTCCAGCCCGGGAACGGGAATCGAAGCGCCGATTCGACGATAGCCGGTCTGACGATGCAATAGCGCAGCCACGGCGTTTTGGCAATCAACTGCTCGCCCATGCTCTTGGTATACGTATAGGTGTTGATCCATCCCCAGGAGTCAGCGCGATCCATGCCGCCCTTCCGCAGCGTTTCCTGCACGGCGCCTTTCTGCAACGCCTCGGCGGGATTCGGCCCGGCGACCTCTCTGATGAATTTCTCGCACCACTCCAGCTCTTCGGCGACGTTGAAACGCTTGTCCTCAGCGTTCTCCAGAAAGGGATAATAGCCCGGGATCGGGGTTTGCTCCGGGACGCGGCCGTTCTTCTTTCCGGCGACATAACACGTCGAGATATGAACGAGCTTCGCATCAAGCAACTGCACGAGCTCGATCAAATTCCGCACGCCGTACACATTCGTGATCAGCGATTCATTGAGCGGGGGACCGAACTCCACCAGGCCCGCGGTGTTTATGACGACGTCCACTCGTCTGCGCAGCTCGCCCACAAGTTGCGGGCTCAAACCGCACAGGGGAAGGCTCAGATCCCCCTCGACGATCGTGACCTTGCGGCGGATGTACTCTTCCCCGAACTTTTCCACGACCCTGCGCAGCGGCGGGGACTGCAGAATCTCGGAGTGGAAACGTCCCTCGCCGGAAAGCGTCTTCTTCCTGCGCACCTGGACCACGAGGTGCTTCAGTTCCGGAAACCGGTCCAGCACCATGGCGAGAAGGACCTTGCCGACGAACCCTGTGGCGCCCAGCAGAAGCATGCTTCTGCTGCGGAAGAGGTCGATCGCGGAAATCTCGCCCGGGCCTCGGGCCGGGCGTTCACCCGCCACCCGATACTCCCCTTGCACCGGATCAAAGCGCCATGGGCCGGGGTCTGTCATGAGGCCGGCGCTCCAACGCTTTCGAGGTCATGCTTTGGGATCGATTCCGGAACCCCGGCGACGTCGGCCATCAGGATAGGAGGAAAGTGCATCAGGGTAATGCTCGGCTTGCGGCCCACGTGGGATTCCGCCATCTCAATCGCTTCCTCCATCGTTGCCGCCGTCTCCCATCCCAGGATCGACGGGACACGTTTGTTCGTTGCTCCCACGACAATGACCTTTCCGATGTGGGCCCGTCCGTTCTCCCCCCAGTACCACATGTAGAAGGGATGGGCGCCGTGGTACGCATTACCTTCGCGGTACATCTTTATGTACGCCGGGTCACGCGCAAATTCCTCTTCGTATTTCTGCTGGATGACAAAGGAGTCGCGCGTCTCGGTCAGGATCCGGTTGAAAAACTCGATGTAAGAAGGATGAAAGAGCGGGTCGAATTCGTCATAGCACGGATGCGTCAGTATCAGGACGCCGTTCTTTTTCACCACCGGCATGTTCCGGTAAAAGTTGAAGAAGTACCCCAGTGCCATCACTTGAACCAGTAGCGGGTTCATGATGGAGTTTACGTTGTAGGGCGAGACGAAGGTGATGCCGGTGATCATCACATCAGACTGCCCCTGAATCGGAACGCAATATTGATCGTAGCAGTGCTGCAGAATCTTGCGGTGCGTGGCCTCCGTTTCGCCGGCGTAGACGCCGATCATCTCATACGGGGCGGGGATGCTGAAGAACACTTTCCGCTTCATCGCAGCGGACATCCTGGAGAGGGCGAACCGGGCAGCCCTGGCCTTGAGACGATCCGTGCCGGACCACAGATCTTCGTTGCGTCCGAGAAATGCGGACACGGGATCGAACATCCGGTTGTTCAGCGCCGTCTCGATGTGGAATACCTTCAGATGCCTGTCGATAATCCTGCCGATGCGATCGCACGAGTGCGACAGGGCGGAGCGCCCCGGGTCCATGTAGGAATCGGAAGCCAGAATGGCCTGCGGCGTATGGTGCGCCCTCAGCGTCGGATAATCGCACAACCCCACGCCCACGGACTTGTGTCCCCCGTCCATCGGGACCAGATTGATGTTTACGTAGATCAACAGGTCGGATTCCGCCGCCCTGCGATTGATCCGCGCCCTCTCTCCGAGAGCGGTCCGGCCGAGCTCCACTATCCCCCCCGGGTCCTCCGCGTCGTGACTGTAGTAACGATCGGGATAGAATGCCTTGAAGATCCTTGCGCCGACGCATCGTCTCATCTCTCCTGCGGTCATCCGCCGGTGTACGGAGGTCGCGATGATGATGTGGATATCTTCGATTCCGGAAGCGGCCAGCACGCCCAGGAGGATCTCGAGCGCGGACTGCCGGATGTCCGGCAGTTTCATCATCGGCAGCGGCAGCGAAATGTCGTCTATCGCTATGGTGATCTTCATCCCGGGCTTCAGCAGCGCCCGCAGCGGGGCCATGTTCTCCGGATGGTCGATGGCGTGCCGGATGGCTGACTCCGGGTCACGCAGGCCAGGGATGGGAGGCTTGGCGTAGACCACGCGAGCGCCGGCAGGAAGGCTCACCTCCACCAGATCTTCGCCGCTGAACAACAGGCGCGGAGGCGAATTTCTTTCCAGGTAAACGACGCAATCCTTGACGGCTTTCTCCGGATCATAGCCACCGTGGTCCGGCATCAGAGTGTCCCCGCTGTTTCCAAATGGGTTCTCGGTCTCAAGAAAGGAGGACGAAAATCCGATTCGCCGCCAAGTCCACCTGAGCCTCCCAGGTAGACAATCGGCCATTGGTTGCGCAACGCCACGCGGCGCAGACGGTGGGACGGATTCGTGGCGACCGGGTGCCCGGTCACTGTGAGCATGGGAATGTCGGACGTGCTGTCGGAAAAGGCGCACGACTGGTCGAGGTCAATCCGTTCTCGGGCGGCATAGGCGCGGATTATCCTGGCTTTTTCCCCTTCGGCAACCAGCGGCTGCAAAATCCTCCCTGTGGCGACATGATTTTTGAACTCCAGCCGGTTGCAGATGATCTCCTCGAAGCCGAAGTGCAGCGCGATGGGCCGCACCGTGAAGTCCAAGGCGCCGGTGACGAGCACATTGCGATACCCCTGCTCGCGCGTATGGCGCAAAAGCTCATACGACTTCGGGTAAATCGAGGGCTTGAGAGTGACCTCGAACAAATCATCGGCCAGACCGATCAGCCGGTCCCGATGCATGCCGCGGTAAGCTCTGAAGAAAAATAGGTTGAAGGCCGTCCGCGAGTAAAGGTCAAGACTGATGAATACCGGCACGCACAGAAGACATCTGCCGAACAAAAACAAGGATTTGCAAATAGAGCGGTCGTTGCGCGCGTAGTAGGCGTAGGCGGTAACCAGATTGCACGACAGCAGCGTCCCGTCCAAATCGTAGAACGCCGATTTTTCCAGCTTTCCCCTATCCAACCTGAGCTCCTCGCTCGATTGACGAATGGCGAATGACGGGAGACGAATCGTGAATCGACATTTCGTGTAACCCCTCAGTTGAAAGGGGCAGGGCAGAAGAAGGACCGGCCATCTCTTTCACCACGGAGACACAAGTCGTGAGAAAAAATCGTAGCGCCGGCGTCTCGCCGGCATCTGAGCCTCGACAACTCCTTTTGGGTCAACAGGACCTTTGCCGGCTGGAAGTCGGCGCTACATTTTTTCTCACGACCACGGAGAATACGGAGATTCACGAGGAAACAAGAGATGCCCGTGAACCTCCGTGTCTTCCTTCGGCGGCCGCGTACCTCGAACAGATCGCTTCTCCTCGGTACTGAAATAGAGCTCCCTGGAGAACGACCGCTGTCAAGCGCGCCTTTTTTTGATTTCCGGACTCAACCGGGCTAAATGTTAGTGTCACGGTATTCCGATTGTCAATTTCCGATTTCGGATTGCGGATTGCCGATTTCGGATTGCGGATTGCAAACCGCGGAGGCTTCGCCCCACTCCCCTCACTACGTGTGAAGAAATCCACGTGTCGTAGGAGCGGCCCTGCGTGGCAGCCCGCAAGTCCCCGCCATTACTGTGCGGGCGATCAGATAGGGTCGCCCCTAAGGGCTCGCGCAGAAATAAATTCACATTTTGGCGCGCCGCGCCCCTGCGGGCTGCGGCCCGCAGGCTCGCTGGCTTTGTTGCTCGCTCCTCACATACCGCCCCGGGTAAAGCTCGTCGCTCGCGCCTCGCCAGCGGGCCTGGAGGCCTGCAGCAAAATGTGAAGTTATTTCTGCGCGAGCCCTTAGGGGTGAATGCGGTACTTTGGGTTTACCACAAAGACGCGAAGAATCAGGTTTCGCCCTCGCCTTCGAGCTCGACGTTCCAGTAGAAATAGTCGCGCCAGGCTTCCGGCGCATTGCTGAAGCCGATCGTGATGTGAAGCATGGTGGGGACCCAATCGGGCGTGCCTGGCTTCCGGATAAGGTGCATCCCTGCCTCCTCCGGCGTCCGGCCGCCCTTCTTGTGATTGCATTCGAAGCAACAGGTCACAATATTGTCCCAGGTTTTTCCGCCCCCTTTGACGATCGGGATCACGTGATCGAACGTCAGGTCCTCCGTCGAGCATTTTCTGCCGCAGTACTGGCAGATGTGATTATCCCTGGCGTAGATGTTCGCGCGGCAGAACTTGACGTGCTGGAAGCGCTTGCGAATCTTCACGTATTTCAGGAGCCTGAGCACACTGGGGAGCTTGATCGTGAAGCTGATGCTTCGGATCTCCCGGTCGTACTCGGCCAGAACTTCCACCTTGCCCTGGTACAACAGAGTCAGGGCACGCTTCCAGGAAATGATATTGATGGGTTCGTAGCTGGCGTTAAGAACTAACGTATGTTCCATTTACCGACCCCCGGGGAGTGACGTTTCCCTCCACGCAGGCGTGAAGCACAGCCGTGCTTGTGGACCCGTAGCAGCAAAAGTATTTGAGCTTCCTGTTGGGAGAAGAGCTGTGGTACTGAAGGCTCTGCACTCCTTGTTAAAATTACCGTGGACTCCGGCAAATTGAACTATATCCGGCCCCTGGAGTCAAGTGCCTCCGTCATTTCATTGTAGTGATAATAGCCTCAGTTTTGCTCCCAGCTTCAAAAGGGAGACACAGAGGTTCAGGAGATCCCCTACTCCCGCAGTGTGAATCTCCGTGTCCTCTGTGGTCGTGAGAAAAAATGTAGCGCCGGCTTCCAGCCGGCAAAGGTCCTGTTGACCCAAAAGGAGCTGTCGAGGCTCAATTGCCGGTGAGACGTCGGCGCTACGATTTTTCTCACGACCTGTGTCTCCGTGGTGAAAAAAGAACTAACAGGTTGGGAAAGGAAAGTCACTTTGCGGGCGGAGTATCCTGCCTTTGCGAGGCCCAGATCTCTTCGAGTTTCGTATAGCTCGGGGGATAGGCGGGTTGATAGCGCAGGTAGGTTGGGACAGGATAACGCACGCCCCCTTTGTACGCGCCCTCGAGCCCCTCGATGAGGCTGTCGCCGAAGCTGAAGGGAAAGCTGAATCCCATCTCGTGGTCCTGCGCTTGGCCGAAAACACGATCTCCATAACATGGGAGAATGACTTGGGGCCGGCTCGTCTGGAGCGTCTGGATCACGCTGTCGGAGCAGTCGATTCGTCCGGCAAAACTGGACGTAATCCGGCCGCCCTCTTTGAATAGCGCCGCAACCACCAGCAGCATCACCTGGGCGGAATTGCCGTAGACCACAACAACCTGGGGCTCAAAATCCGCGCGCTGAAGAGGGGCGCAGAGAATGGTCTCGTATTCTTTCCAGGAGAACTTGGCGATGGCAGCCTCGGTTCTGGCGCCCGCTTCCTTTGTTGCGGTGTACATTCCTTCGCACGTGCAGCCCTCCTTAAAATAGCCTACCTCCTCCTCGAAGCCATAGACTACCTTCGACAGGGGGCAGCTGATATCTTCGTGAGACATCGCCATCGCCCACCCGTAGCGCCGGGCCATCGTGTAACCCATACATGTTGTAATCTGCACCTTCAGATCACGGAACGGGCGCCTGCTCTTTTCCGGCACAGGTTCCCCGTGGCGAACCATCCGTATGGCAAGAGGAAAAGTCTCCGGGCGCAGATACCGGGCAAGCGCTTCGTCCAGACGCTTAAGATCTACCATGAAGTGTTTGACTCCAACTATTGATCGAAAAATGCATATTAGCAGCCAGACCTGTCCCCATCAAGAGGCGAAGTCTCTCGTCCTTTGCAAAGAAAGCCGATAATACTAAGATCTTCAGTATCACCCGGGGGTTATCTTATGACGATTTTGCTGGGGGCGGAAGTTCTGTTACGTGAGCGTCTCCCTTTGCTCCAGGGAGCCCGGGTGGGAGCGGTGGTCCACCCTGCCTCGGTTCTTTCCGACCTGAGCCATACCGCGGATGTCCTCTTTGGCCACGAGTCCGTGAATCTGGTGGCCTTGTTCGGCCCACAGCACGGAGCCCGGGCAGAGAAGCAAGACAACATGATCGAGTCGGAGCACTATCACGATCCCGACACGGGGCTTCCTGTTCACAGCCTGTATAGCGAGACGCGGCGCCCGACCGAGGCCATGATGCGCGATGTGGACACATTGCTCTATGACCTGCAGGATGTGGGCACGCGCGTGTATACGTTCATCCACACGATGGCTTACTGTATGGAGGCCTGCGCGCAGTTTGGGAAGCGCATGGTTGTTTTGGACCGGCCGAACCCGATCAACGGCCGGCAGGTCGAGGGGAATCTGCTTGGAGACCGGTTTCGTTCGTTCGTGGGGCTGCATCCCTTGCCCATGCGCCACGGCATGACCGTTGGCGAACTGGCCTTGCTCTTCAACCGCGAGTTCGGGATTGGATGCGACCTGACCGTAGTCGCCATGAAAGGTTGGAAGCGCGCGATGTGGTTCGACCAGACAGATCTTCCCTGGGTAATGCCGTCTCCCAATGTGCCGACCCTCGACTCGGCTATCGTCTACCCAGGAATGGTGCTCGCCGAAGGGACCAGGCTTTCGGAGGGGAGGGGAACAACCCGGCCATTTGAGTTTGTCGGTGCGCCGTATATCGGCGCGCGCCGCCTGGCAGAGGAGCTCAACTCCTTGGATCTGCCAGGAATCCACTTTCGGCCGGCTTACTTTCAACCGACTTTCCAGAAATGGGCAGGCCAGACGTGCGGGGGTGTGCAGCTTCACGTGCGGCAGCGGGAGATATTCGAGCCGTATCTCACCGGTGTCGCGGTGCTAGTTACAATCCGGAAGCTTCATCCCGAGCAGTTTGAGTGGCGCGAGCCTCCGTATGAATACGAGCTCGACAGGTTGCCCATCGAAATATTGTGCGGGAGCCGCGGGATTGTGGATCTGATCGAAGGCGGGGCCTCACCGGAACAAATCCGCGAGTCGTGGCGAAGTGACGTGGCGAACTTCATGAAGCAGCGAGAACCGTACCTGCTTTACGAGTGACAGGCTGCGGAAGTATTAAGGAATTCAAGGAATCCAAGGAAGAATTTCTATCGGTGCGAGCTCGGTTCCCTACGGTAGTTCATTCCTTGGATTCCTCGAATTCCTTGGATTCCTTGGATTCCTTCATATGAGCTCCCAACCCGAGCCCTAGGATTGTGGAATGTCTTTGTGATAAAGATAACTCCATGATCATTGGCCTGACAGGTCCGAACGCCGCCGGCAAAACCGAAGTCGGGCAGTACCTTAAAGCTCGGGGTTTTGAGTGCCATTCTCTTTCCGACGAGATTCGCGAGGAGGCCGCAAAGAGAGGCTGCGAGATCAGTCGCGAGGTTCTGGTCGAGATAGGAAATGAGCTCCGCGGCAGGTTCGGCCCGGGCGTACTGGCGGAGCGGATCCTGCAACGCCTCGAACCCGACCGCAACTACGTCGTGGACTCCATTCGCAATCCGGCAGAAGTGGAGGCTCTTCGCCGGCGAAAGGACTTCACGCTCCTGGCGGTCCAGGCAGACCGGAAGATCCGCTTTGAGCGGAGTCGGGCCCGCGGGCGAGAAGGCGCCGCCCAAACGCTCGAGCAATTCGCTTTCGAAGAGGAGAGGGAGCTGCAGAGTAAGGACCCGGCGAACCAGCAGTTGGTGGCGACGCAGCAACTGGCGGACGTCACCCTTTACAACAACGGATCTCTGGAGGAACTGCACCGCCAGCTCGACACTCTGCTTCCGCGCCTGATGCGCAATTTCCCACGGCCCGAATGGGACGAGTATTTCATGAACATCGCCAAGGTCGTGGCTTCGCGCAGCAACTGCATCAAGCGTAAAGTGGCCGCGATCATCGTGAAGGACAAGCGCATCATATCAACCGGATACAACGGGACTCCGCGCGGCGCCAGAAATTGCAACGAAGGAGGATGCCCACGCTGCAACAGCATGGCGGAGAGCGGCACGGCATTGGAAGAATGCCTTTGCTGCCACGGCGAGGAGAACGCGATCACGCAAGCGGCTTATCACGGAACGAATGTCAAGGGAGCCACGCTTTACACGACACTCGCACCCTGCCTTCTCTGCACGAAGATGATCATCAACAGCGGCATCGCCGAGGTGGTTTACAACCGCGATTATGCCCTCAACGAGCGCGCGCTCTCTCTCCTGCGGGAATGCGGCGTCGCCTTGCGCCAGTACCGCGTCTAGTTAGGCCGAAACACACGAGCCCTATTAAGGAATCCGAGGAATTCGAGGAATCCAAGGAATCCAGAATAAAAGACATGGAAGACTTGGATGGATGAATTTCTCCCGATACGAACTCGCTCCGTTTCATTCCTTGGATTCCTTGGATTCCTTGATAACTGATCACCGTATTTCTAGTTGTTGTAGTTCAGGACCTTCTGTTTAAAGGCATCGAGTGTGAGCTTGCCCGCCTTGTAGTCCATAACCGCGCTTTTTTGCACGGACAGAACTTCCCGATGGGACCTTGTGCTGTCCTTAAACATGTCCCCTTCGTCGCTCGTGATGAGGATCGTGATGTACTCATTCGGCTTCACGTGCGTCAGGGAGTCTCCGTGATTGGCCAGAGCTTCTACGAGATAGACTTTGATCTCCGCCAGTTGGTCCAGAAACTTCGCTCGCTTGGCCTCGGCTTGGTCGCGACGCTGCTTGACTTCTTCCTGGGCTTTGAAGAGCTTCTTACGAATTTCATCCTGGCTGCGCGCGGGCTTTGGCGCGGGAGTGGGGGCTGCGGCGCTCGGCGCCGGCGGAGGCTCCGGGGCCTGAACTCGGGTGCCCGCTTTAACTCCACCGGCAATGCCACCCTCAACACCTCCTGGAACGCCTCCCACGACGCCACCCAGTACGCCTCCGACGACCCCGCCCGCTTCTTTCAACTCTGCAAGGACCTGTACGCCGGCCTCCGCGGCCATGACGGCGGCTTCAATTTCGTGCTCCTGCGCAATTTCGTACTCCTGCGCATCCCACAGCCGGCCTTCCTTATCGAAAAGGCTAAAAACACTTCGAAAGCTGGAGGCGGGGATGATAAAGATGGCCCCCTGCCCGTACAGATAAAAGGCGCTGACGTTCGTGAACCTCCAGGAGGTATGGAAGAAGTCATCCCTGGGTTCGGGAGCAGAGGAATCCTTGCCTCGACGCTCTTTCATCACGAAGCCCAGCGTGGTGCTTAGAATCCCTCGCATGATTTCCAGCTCCTGCTGGGACTTCTTCAGATCAAACAGGTCCGTGCGCGTCTGGGTTGCCCCCCATGGGAGCAACCCCAACGCTATGACTAACAGTAGAGTCGCGTAAGTTTTTTTCATTCTTGTCTCCGAAGAAAACTATTTCAGTTTGAGCTCGGCTACCTGAAGCAGGGTCTCCAGAATGGCGTCGGTCTGGTTGCTCTTGATCTCCCCGTTCACGGTGATGCGATTCAGACGGTCGTTGACAGACGACAGGTCCTGGACGCGTTGCGTTTCCAGTGTCCGGTACATGTCTCCGAGGGACCGTTGGTTTGCGCTCTCGAGCGAGGCCGCGGCGTCGACGATTCGATTGTTAACCCTGGATTCCAGGCGGGACAGGGCGGTCTCCAGGACGAGACGCTGCTTGCGCGTCATGGCGGATTCCGACCTGGCCATCTCGGCGCGCAAGGTTTGAAGAATCTCGAGTTTGTCGTTTCGAGATCTGTTTTCGAGAAGCCGGGTCAACTCGGATTTCAGCGCCTCGAGGTCGATGCTTGGCGCGGGGCCGACAGCGACCGGTTCGGGCGCATTTCCGATCCGAAAAACCATACCACCCGGCTCGCTCCTTATTTCCATGCTCGTAAATGCCAGAGCGGACAAGCCTGCCAGGGCCAGAAACGCTGCTGCGAGCGACCCTTTCCACGCCAGGCTCAACTGCCCGAAAAGTTGCCGCAGGGTCGGACGGCTTTCGTCCGGATAGATGAAGAAGTGGCGCGGAACGGGCGCGTCATCTGCAGACCGGAGCTGGCCGAAGGTGTTGAGATAAAGCTCCCGCTCCTGCGCGCACGGAGCGCAATCCTTGAGGTGCGCCTGCAGGGCCTCCTGCTCCTCGCGGGTCAGGTCACTCAGCAGAGCCCTGGGAATCAGGTTACGAAAATTGCTGCAGTCTATGATCATTCTAATTCCTCCCACTCGGAGCGGGCGGCCACGCAGGGCCGCCCCTACGTTCGCGCTTCACACGGACGCGCGTCCCAGACGCACTTTCAAAATCTCGAGAGCGGCGTAAAGCCGGGACTTCACGGTGCTCAAGGGCACCTGGATAACCGACGCGATCTCTTCGAAGGTGAGGTCCTGGAAGAACTTCAGCTCCAGCACGGCCCGTTGCTCCGGCGGCAGGTGCTCCAGGGCAAGCCGCACCCGGTTCCGGGTCTCCTCGAGCAGGAACGCGCCTTCGTGGGACTCACTGGCAGGCAAGCGCGAACCTATTGAAGCGTCGCTGCGGCTGTCATCCAAAGAGTAATGGGTTTCCGCTGGCCGCCGTCTTAATCGGGAGATGCACTGATTCATGGCAATCCTGTAAAGCCAGGTAGAGAACCGGGCTTCCTGCCGGAAACGCCGGATGTTCTTAAAGGCCGACAGGAAGACCTCCTGCGTGCTTTCTGCCGCCTCCTCCGGGTCCTGGAGCATCCGGAGTGCGAGGTTATAGATAGGCCTCTCCCATTTGAGCACCAGTCGATTGAAGGCGAGCGTGTCGCCTCCCCGGCTCGCCGCCACCCAGGCAATTTCCTGAATCTGGTCGGGGGCATCGACGGGCTTGATACGGCTGTTCGTAAGAAGCACGGATTCGAAACTCTCTTCCATCACATGAGGGCTCACAAGAGAACCGCCGGATACGATAGTTTTGACGCCTCTAGCGTCCAAAAAGTCGAACAGACTTCGCGGTGGATCGGGCGCAGCCTTTTTACCGCAAAGACGCGAAGACGCAAAGAATCACCAAGTTTTTGGCGAGGCGTCTTTGCTATACTTGCGCAGACCTAGGACATGCCCCGTGGCACGGGTCCCGCCCGTGGGAAGTGACGGTCTAACTCTAACCTGGGGCATGGCCGAGACGGCCATGACACGAAGATTCAGGCGATGACGGAGGTGAGAAAGTAAATTATGCCCGGGAAATTCAAGGGTATCGAGACAAAGCTGATTCATTCGGGTGAACCAGATCCAAGGGCTATCACGCCATCCGGTACATACGGCTGAACAATACACCGAATCACCTCGCGCTCCATCAAAAACTCGCCGCACTCGAGAACGCTGAGGCCGCCCTCGTCACCGCGAGCGGCATGGCCGCCATTTCCACAACGCTTCTTGCGGTGCTGTCATCCGGCGATCACCTTCTGGCGCAGGATTGTCTCTACGGCGGGACCCACGATTTTGTCACCGAGGATTTCGCCTCGTTCGGCATCGGCTACGATTTTATAGACGGGGAAGACCCGGCTTCGTGGAAGAAAAAACTCCGGCCCAATACGCGGGCCGTCTATGTCGAGACTATCACGAACCCGCTGCTGAAGGTGGCGGACCTCAAAGCCGTTGTGGAGTTTGCAAGGGAACACGGCCTGATCTCTATCATCGACAACACCTTTGCCAGTCCTGTGAATTTCCGGCCCGCGGAGTGGGGGTTCGATCTGTCTTTGCACAGCTGCACGAAATATCTCAACGGCCACTCCGACATCGTGGCCGGCGCGGTTATTGGCCGCTCGGCCCTCATCGAAAAGATCACGCACAAGCTGAACCATCTGGGAGGCTCGCTGGATCCCCATGCCGCGTATTTGCTCCACAGGGGGATGAAGACGCTGGCCGTCCGAATGAAGTTCCAGAGCGAAAGCGCTATGCGCATCGCGCAGTTCTTGGAGGGGCACGCGGCTATTGAGAAGGTGAACTACCCCGGGCTGCCCAACCATCCCGCTTACCAGAGGGCCCGTGAGTTCCTCAACGGGTTCAGCGCGATGTTGAGCTTTGAAGTGCGTGGAGGCGTGGAAGCGGCGGAGCGCTTCATGCAAAAGACGGAGCTGCCCATTGTGGCCCCAAGCCTCGGCGGAGTCGAAACGCTCCTGACGCGCCCCGCAACGACGTCGCACTCGGGCATGTCCCCTCAGGACCGGCTGAAGGCCGGCATCACGGACAGTCTGGTCCGCATGTCGGTAGGCCTGGAGGCTGCGGAGGACCTTATCGAAGATTTGGAGCGTGCCCTCGAAGGTGAAGGGAGCCAGCGGGCGAGGAAATCTGCGCGGAGTACGGCCATTAGGTGAGCGATGGCGACCGCTAGTCTGTGAACTGCACAAAAATGAAACCACCGATGAACGCGGATGAACACAGAGCAACTCAGCCGCAACCAATTCTTTGTGTCTTCGTGTTTTTCTGGTGAGTGCGGTGAAAAAGAACTCACCACAAAGACACGAAGACACGAAGAACCGTTCTGATTTGTGATGGCGATCGAAACTGAAGTAAAGCTTCCAATCGCAGACCTCGAACTCTTTCGCGCAAATCTCGGGCGTCTGAACCCGGTAAGAATTTCCGAACGTCATTTCGAAGACAACTACGTTCTCGATTTCCCCAATGCGCAGATGCGTTCGCGTGGCCGCCTGTTGCGGATTCGAATCACCAGCGGCGCCTCTTTTCTCACTTTCAAGGAAGCTGCGCTCCCTGAAGGCCCTTTCAAGATACGAGAGGAAGTGGAGACCCAAGTGCGGGACGGGCTCGCGGCGCTTGACATCCTCCGGCGGACCGGAATGCAAGTCTGGTTCCGCTACCAGAAATACCGCGAAGAATTCTCCGTCGTTCTGGGAAAGCGCGGCGGCGAGGTGCATGTGACCCTTGACGAGACGCCTGTAGGCACCTTTGCCGAACTGGAGGGGAAGGAGGAATTGATTCGCAGGGTGGCCGAAAAGATGGGCTTCGGCGAGTCGTACTTTATTAAGGACAGCTACTATTCTTTGTATCTGCGCTACTGCGGAGACCGGGGAGTAGTTCCGAGTCACATGGTTTTCGCCGCATAAAGGGACGAGATCCGTCAGACGCTGTGAATGGCTGCCACGAATTACACGAAGCAGGCTGCGCTGACGGAAAATTTCGTGCAATTCGTGGAATTCGTGGCCCCGCTTTTTCTGACGGATCCGAAAGGAAGGTTCATGGCGATTGACTGCATCGAAAACATCTCGGCGTATGAAGGGACTGAAGTCACTCTTCGCGGTTGGGTCTACAACAAGCGCAGCAGCGGAAAACTGCAGTTCATCCTGTTGCGTGACGGAACGGGGATTATTCAATGCGTGGCCTTCAAGGGCAACTTCACCGCGGAACAGTTCGATCTCTTGGACAAGCTGACCCAGGAGTCCAGCGTTCAAGTTCAAGGAAAAGTGCGCAAGGACAGCCGCGCCCCCGGCGGGTACGAAATGGATGTGACGGGGTTTCAGGTTTTCCAGCTTGCGGAGGACTATCCAATCGCGCCCAAGGAGCACGGGACCGCGTTCCTGATGGAGCACCGGCATCTCTGGCTCCGGAGCTCCCGGCAGCACGCTATCTTGAAGATCCGACACGAAATCATCAAGGCGTGCCGCGATTACTTCGATGAGCGCGGGTTCACGCTGGTAGACACGCCCATTTTCACGCCGAATGCCTGTGAGGGTACAACCACTCTGTTCGAAACCGAGTATTTCGATCAGAAGGCCTATCTCACGCAGAGCGGTCAGTTGTACAACGAAGCTACCGCGGCGGCATTCGGCAAGGTCTACTGCTTTGGCCCCACCTTCAGGGCCGAAAAATCCAAGACGCGCCGCCATCTGATGGAGTTCTGGATGGTCGAGCCCGAGGTGGCCTACGCAACGCTGGAGGACACCATGGTGCTGGCCGAGGGCTTGATTTGCTTCATTCTCGAGCGAGTTCTAAAACGCCGGAGGGCGGAACTTGAAGTTCTTGAAAGGGAAGTGTCGATCCTGGAGAAGGTAGTCCTGCCGTTTCCGCGCATCACGTACGACGAGGCGGTCGGGATACTGCGGGAGTCAGGTTCTGAGATCCAGTGGGGAGGAGATTTTGGCGGCGGCGACGAAACCATCCTGTCCCAAAAATTTGATCGCCCCGTCATGGTTCATCGCTATCCCGCGCAAGTGAAGGCGTTTTACATGCAGCCGGATCCCGAGCGCCCGGACCTGGCCCTCTGCGTGGACGTTCTGGCTTCCGAGGGTTATGGTGAGATCATAGGCGGCGGCCAGCGCATTCACGACTACGAGCTGCTTCTGCAGCGACTTCAGGCACACCAACTTCCTACAGAGCCCTTTCAGTGGTACCTCGATCTGCGCAAGTACGGCACAGTGCCGCATGCCGGGTTCGGCATGGGCATCGAGAGGGTCGTCGCCTGGGTTTGCAAGCTGGATCACCTCCGGGAAACGATCGCCTTTCCTCGCACGCTCTACAGGATTTATCCCTGATGGCTCCGGAGGACCGCCGGCTGAACGCGCGGGCATCGCGATTTCTCCTTCTGCTTGCGGCCGCCGTTGGGTTCGCGAGTTTCGGCTACTACTACTCCAGAGGGCTCACCACCGTTGCTCTGGACACCGTCGCTCGTGAATCTTTACTGGGGATTGATTTATCGCGTGCGGTATTCGTCGCTTCTGATACCGGCTGTCGCCGTGTTCGCCGGCCTTGTGCTGCAATCCGCATCCCTTCTTCGGTTTGCCTTGATCGCCTCCAGCCTTGCGGTTATGGTTCTTCCGTGGCTTTCCTGGTACTTTCCGCCGGAGTGGGCGTATCGCTTCTTCCTTCCCGGTCCCGGGCTGATAGGCCTGCCTGCGGTCGCTTTATTGGCATTCTTGATCGCGCGCGCTGCCGGAGGTTACCGCTGGCCCCTGCTCCTTTTGGCGGTTCTTGGAGCGCAAATGCCGGCCCTCGATGGGGAAAATCGCCCGATTCTGGCCGAGACCCTGGAGCACCAATCCCTCGAAGGGGAAAGGCAGAGGGTTTTGCTATACCTGCGCGAAAACTACGACGGCACGCGCCTGCTGATCGATATTGGGAAACTTGCCCCGCTGGTTTATGATTCAGGACTCCCCGTTCGTGGATTCGTCTACAGTGAAGGCGACAGGGTTCTTTGGGAGAGGGCGCGACGGGCGCCACACCAGGAAGTTGGCTGGATTTTGGCGGGAAACGACGAGATCTGGACAGCCCTTCAGGTTGACCCCCATTGGGCGGACAGGTATTCTCTTGCGTTGAAGGCGGACAACTACCGGGTATATCGATTGGGATCGGCAGACCGCGACGCTCTGCTCAAATGACGAATGACCGATGAAAAATGACAAATGGGAAGGGGGCATGCCGGGGCCGCGTGTAACTGAGGGATTGCAGAAGAAATTTGATTTTTCTCCTCCCCGCCCGCGCCCTTTCCTGAGCAATCTCGGAGCTCGCATCGACAGATACGAGGAGGGCGTGGCTCGCTTTTTTCACTGGAGAACCGGGTTGGATTACTACGCCACTGTCGAGCAAATTGTGGATTTTGTGATCAACACCCGGCGCGTTAAAGTGATCGATCTGCTGGCCGACACCGGTACCTTCGCTCTGAATCTTGCGGGCCGAAAGGCGTTTCTGGGACGCATCTACTCGTTCGACAGCAATATCACACTGCTTGAACGAGCGAGACAGCGTGCCCGCCATTTGAAGCTCCAGCATGTCGTCGAGTTTCGCCAGTCCGAAGAAGTGCGTCTTCCCGTGGAGGACGGCTTCGCTGAAGTCGCGGTTTCGATCTTCCATTTTCACCGTCATCCGGCCCGTCAGTTTTTGGCCGAGGCCGTGCGCATCCTCGCGCCAGAAGGACACCTGGTGCTCGCTGAAATGCTGGAGCCGAAGTCTGTGCCGAACCGGCTAAGGTGGGCGTGGAGAAGGTTTCAACTGAAGTACGTGCAGAAGAATCCGGATGAGGCCGAGGGAATCTACTACGATCGCGAAGAGCTGATCGAGCTTCTGTTTGGCGCTGGTTTTCGCCAGGTAATCGTTCAGGGCTTGAAGAGAGCTTCTTCGCCTCACGAAGGGATCTTCAGTCTCGTCGCAGCGACGAAGTGACCTAGGGCTCGTACAGAAATAAATTCGCATTTTTGCTGCAGACCCCCGGGCCCGCTGGCTTTGTTGCTCGCGCCTCGCCGGCGAGCCTGGGAGCCTGCAGCAAAGTGTACAGGTAATTCTTTTACAAACCCTAAGCAGAGAGAGTCGTGGCTCAATGGATTGACGGCGCCGCCCTGGCTAAACAGATTGAGGCCGAGGTGGCTGCAGAGGTTCAAAAGGTACAGGCGGCCGGAGTCAACCCCGGACTCGCGGTGGTGCTGGTGGGCGAGCATCCCGCTTCGCAAGTCTATACGCGCGGCAAGGTCAAGACTTGCCAGTCGCTTGGGATGTACTCGGAGAGAATTGAAATGCCTGAAAGCGCGACCACCGATGAAGTCCTGTTTGCGGTGGACAGCCTGAACCAAAGGAGCGATATCCATGGGATTCTGGTTCAGGTTCCGTTGCCGCCGCAGGTGGTGGCACGCGACGTGCTCCAAGCCATTCTTCCCGAGAAGGATGTGGATGGCTTTCACCCGGTCAATGTCGGGCGGCTGGCGGCCGGCAACGCGGTCCTGAAACCTTGCACGCCCGCGGGAATAATGGAAATCTTCAAGAGGCACAGAATTCCTGTGCGAGGCCAGCGAGCGGTCGTGATCGGCCGGAGCGACATCGTGGGGAAACCTGTTTCGCTCTTGCTGCTTCATGAGGATGCGACGGTCACGATCTGCCATTCCAAGACCCGGGAGTTGCCATCGGTGGCCCGGGAAGCCGATATCCTGATAGCTGCGATAGGGAGACCCGCGCTGGTGGACGATACCTATGTCAAGGACGGAGCTGTGGTTATTGATGTAGGAGTTAACCGGCTCGAGCCGCTGGACAAGATCCGGGAGCTATTTGGAGAAGATCCTCAGAGACTTGCAGATCACGCGAGAAAGGGCTATACGCTCGTAGGCGATGTGCACCCGCGGGTCCATGAGAAGGCCTCGTACATGACTCCAGTTCCGGGAGGGGTCGGCCCTCTGACAGTCGCGATGCTGATGGCGAACACTGTTCGCGCCGCCGCGGCGCAGGCCCGAATCTCCGTGTTTGCGTAAGTAGTCGTTTTTTCGCAAATAGGGGCGACGTGCCACGAGTATGAACGAAACCACAGATGAACACAGAGCAGCCAAGCCGCAACCCCAAAATATCTCACCGCGTCTCTGCGGTGAGATTCGTTTTGGTTGCGGCTATGCCGCGCCAGGTTCATCTGTACTACTAACCCGAAAATCCTTTGCTGGCAGGAAAGGATTTTTCTTCGCGAAATCTTCGCGGTGAATCCTGGGCTGGACTTTCACCGCGAAGGCGCGAAGCACGCGAAGGACTTTAGTTTGGTTGCGGCTTTGCCGCTCTGTGTTCATCGGTGGCTTCGTTTTGTGCAATTTACGCAGAGAGTCGTACCGCTTGGTCATTCACGGGCGAGATGCCCGTGCCACGATGGCTTCGTGGCATGGCCGTCCCGGCCATGATACAAAACTTGACCGACTTGTGAACTTTGTGTCCACCAAGTGAAGCTAAGGGATCGGATCCGGGTGATGAAACTTCGCCTTGTTGTGGCGCCTTTGCTTTTTTCTTTGTTCGGATTCTCGGCTGCGGGAAAAATCTACAGGGTAAAGAAGGTGGGAGAATACCCCAACTTTGTCGCGTTGGCGCCCGACGGGAAGACGGCGTATGTCACTTCCTACGGCACGGGCGAAGTGGTGGCGGTAGATCTCGTGGAACACAAGGTGAAACAAAGTGTAGTGGTGGGGAACAGCCCGCTGGGCATCGCTGTGGTGGACACCGACAATGTGGCGCTGGTCGCGTGCAAGGACTCGGGGACGGTAGCGGTTGTGAATCTGACGACGTTTCGTGTCGATGCCAACATCAAGGTCAGCGGTGCGCCTAACGCTGTGGCCATTGGTCGGAAAGGCTACCGCGCTTTCGTCACCAACTTCGCGCGGACCAAGGAGGGTCAGTTGCACATCCTGGATCTGCGGGAACGGAGTGTTCTGGCGACGCTTCCTATGGGCATGGCCCCCATTGCGGTCGCCGTCTCGCCGGTGACTGAGGCGGTCTATGTCGTCAACGGCGGCTCCAACGAAGTCTGGGTCGTCGATCCCGACCGCAGAACTGTAATAAACAAGATTCCCGTGGGCGAGGCGCCGGACGGAATCGCGATCGCGCCAGACGGGAGCCGCCTTTTCGTTTCCAACAGCCGCACCGATGATCTGTCGGTCATCGACACGAAACTCAACAAGGTATCGGTCACCATCCCTGTGGGCAAGAAACCTTTTGGAGTGGCCGTCAGCCCGGACGGCAAACGCGTGTTCGTCGTGAATACCGAGGACCGCAACGTCATGATGCTCCCCGCGGATTTAAGCAGCCTGGAGCCCCGGAGCTTCCCTGTGGAAAAAGGGCCCGTGGACATAAAGGTCGCTCCGGACAACCGGACGGTTCTGGTGGTGAACGAACAGTCTCACTCTCTCCTCATCGTCGAGATCCCGCTAACAAACTCCAAGTCTTGAACGCTCAGGGTTTCTTCGCGCCCTTCGCGTCTTCGCGGCGAAATTCTGGGCTGGACTTTAACCGCGAAGGCGCAAAGGCCGCGAAGAAACCGCAAAGGCCTGTTAAATCGCTTGCCGGGAATCGAGAAACCAGCGGGCGAATTTGAGGATTCCTTCGCGAATCGGGGTTGTGGGGTGGTACTCGAGCACGCGTTCGGCACGGCTGATGTCAGCGTAGGTGATTTCCATGTCCCCCGACTGCGGTGGCAGAAATCGGAGCTGCGCCTTTCTGCCGAGAGCATTCTCCAGCTCAGAGACAAGCTCGAGCAACGAGATGGTTTGGGATTCGCCGAGGTTAAGGATATCGTACACGGGGTTCACGCGCACAGCACCCAGGACTCCCGTGACAATGTCGTCGATATAGGTGTAATCGCGGCGGCTTTCGCCGCTGCCGTAGACCGGGATTTCCTTGTCTTCCCACATCAGGCGCGCGAACTTGTGAATGGCCATCTCCGGCCGCTGGCGCGGCCCGTATACGGTGAAAAAACGCAGGCAGCAAACGTGTAAGCCGTAATTATGTGAATATACCTGGCAAAGCAGTTCGCCCGCACGTTTGGTAGCGGCATAAGGCGAGATGGGCTGGTCCACCGGGTCCGCTTCGGAAAAGGGAACCTTCTTGTTTCCTCCATAAACCGACGATGACGATCCGAATATGAAGCTCCCGACCTTCAGTTTTCGGGCCAGTTCAAGCAGGTTTACCGTGCCTGTGACGTTGACTTCGGTATAAATCTCCGGTCTTTCGAGCGAAGGGCGCACGCCGGCCCAGGCGGCCAGATGTATTATCGCCTGCGGAAGGCACTCTGCGAAGACCTGCTGCAGCCTTGATGTATCGAGGACGTCCGCTTCGTAAAGAACCGCCGGACCGTCGTGCTGCAGGTCGCGGACGTTCCGGCGCTTGACCTGCGGATCATAGAAGTCGTTAAAATTGTCGAGTAGAAAAATTTCATGGCCCTGCTCGCGCAGCCTGGATGCAACATGGTAGCCGATAAACCCGGCGCCACCAGTGACCAGTACCCTCATGAATTATCCTGTCGTATCCGCAACTAAAGGACGCCCCGAGAGCTCTTCAAATCCCGTCGATCCTGTTATCCCGTCAAAAGGCTCGCAAAGCTCTTTCAAATCCCGTCGATCCTGTTATCCCCGCAAATATCCGGCGGATCTCTCTAAATCCTGCCCATCCGGTTATCCTGTCAAACACGCGCGTAGAACAACTTATCGCATGGGCGAATCCGCCGTCAACGGCGGCTTGTGTTGTGCTATCATCGCCGGATGTTGCACGTGGGTTTGACTGGAAACATCGCTTCCGGCAAAAGCTGCGCGGCCCGGGTGTTTGCAGAGCTCGGGGCCCACATTATCGATGCCGATCTTATCGCGCACGACCTTCTGACGCCGGGTAAGCCGACATATGAAAGAGTCCGGGAAGCTTTTGGCGGCAACATAGTCCTTGAAGACGGCTCTATTAATCGCAGGAAACTTGGCGAGATTGTTTTTAACGACGCTGCTCAGAGAGCTTTGTTGAACTCCCTCGTCCACCCGGAAGTGCGCACAGAAGTTTTTCGGCGCATCATCGAATTGGATAAGGTCTCTGCAAGAGGAATCGTTATCGTAGACGCGGCTCTCATGGTCGAGTCGGGCCTTTACAAGCTGTACGATAAGCTGGTCGTCGTTCACTGCCACCCGGCATTGCAATTGGCTCGACTCGTCAGCCGCGACGGACTGAGCGTTAAAGAGGCTCGCGCTCGCATGGCTGCGCAGATGCCCGTGGAAGAAAAGCTCCAGGTAGCCGACTACAAGATAGATACGTCGGGAACCTTTCGGCAGACCCGAGAACAGGTCGAAGGCACTTACCGAGAGCTCGTACTTCTGGAGGTAAGCAGACAGGCAGAGTAGATTTCGGATTGCGGATTTCCGATTGGAAGGACCAATCCGAAATACCAGTGAATCGCACTTTCGCTCACACGCAATCGCTGCCATTGCCCGGGCGGTGCAATTGGAAGTGGAGTCAAATTTTTAGGCGCCACCGTCAGGTGCCTGTCAGTAGCCCGACCGTGAGTGACTGTGGAAAGATCGAATTCCAAACCGGCATCTAAATCGGAGCGATCGTTTTCGTGTAATTAGCTTTTTCGGTTAGTGCAATCGGTGGCGGGGAGAAGCTGCAATAGCTGGTGTTTGGTTGACAAGGTTGGAGATGCTGTTAGAATCCGCCTTTCGATTCTTGTTGGCGACATATGCTCGATAAGATCTGGCTGATACCGTTGGTGCCTCTGGCGGGGAGTGCCATTGCTGGGTTGGCGGGTCTGATAAACCTGCGCCTTACCGGGCAAAGGCTCGACAGGAGGCTCGTTTCGATCATCGCGCTTTCCTCGGTAGGGCTGGCCTTCTTACTCTCCGCGGGCGCTGTTTTCGAGCTCTTCTCGTCGCAACACAAAGGGTCTTATAGCCTGGAGTCTTATAGCGTAGACCTCTTTACCTGGTTCGAAGCGGGATCCTTACCGGTAGCGGAGGGCGGCCTTGCAAGGTTCACGGTGCCTTGGGGGTTTTTGCTGGATCCGCTCTCGGCGGTGATGATCCTGGTGGTCACGGGCGTAGGATTTTTGATCCACGTATATTCGACGGGGTATATGTGGGACGACTCCGGCTACTACCGTTTCTTTTCCTACCTTAATCTTTTCATGTTTGCCATGCTCACGCTGGTTCTGGCGAACAATTTTGTCCTGATGTTTGTGGGATGGGAAGGCGTGGGCCTGTGCTCCTATCTGCTCATCGGTTACTACCTGGAGAAGAAGAGCGCGGGAGATGCCGGGAAAAAGGCTTTTGTCGTAAACCGGATCGGGGATGCCGGGTTTATTCTGGGAATGTTCCTGATCTTCGTTCACTTTGGTTCGTTGCGCTACGACGAGGTTTTCAGCAAGGCCGCTGAAATGCCCGTGCAAGCAGGCCACGGCTTCCTGTTCTGGGCTACTCTTTGTCTGTTCATCGGCGCCACCGGGAAAAGCGCGCAGGTTCCGCTCTACGTCTGGCTCCCCGATGCCATGGAAGGCCCAACTCCTGTCAGCGCCTTGATCCATGCTGCGACGATGGTCACGGCGGGGGTGTACATGGTGGCCCGCTGCAATGCCTTGTACAGCCGGTCGCCGGAGACCATGACGATCATTGCGACGATAGGCGCTCTCACTGCTGTTTTTGCCGCAACCATAGGGTTTGCCCAGACAGACATCAAACGAGTCCTTGCCTATTCGACTGTGAGCCAGCTGGGCTACATGTTCGCTGCGCTCGGCGTGGGGGCCTTCGCCGGGGGCATCTTCCACCTGATGACCCACGCGTTCTTCAAGGCTTTGTTGTTTCTCGGTTCGGGCGCTGTGATCATGGCCATGCATCACGAGCAGGACATGAGGAAGATGGGCGGGCTGCGCAAGCACCTGCCGGCGACGTATCAGACCATGCTCATCGGAACTCTGGCCATTGCTGGGGTGCCGGGCCTGGCAGGATTTTTCAGCAAGGACGAGATCCTCTGGAAAGCCTGGAGCAACGGGCATCCCAGGATCTGGTTTGCGCTCTGGTTGGGCGCGGGGATGACCGCCTTTTATATGTTTCGCCTGATCTTCCTTACCTTCTGGGGCGAGGAGAGGATGGACGAAGATACGAAGCGCCACCTCCACGAGCCCGGAAGCAACGTCATCGGCCCTCTCGTGGTACTGGCGTTTCTCTCGGTAGTGGGCGGTTACGTGGGCCTACCCGCCTGGCTCGGAGGCAGCAAGTTTGAACGCTTCCTGGAACCCGTATTGCGGTTGCCGGAAAACCCGGCACTTGCGGAAGCCCATCATCCCGCCCGGCAGGAAATCCTGTTTACTTTTCTCTCGGTCGCGATTGCCGCGGCCGGAATCTTTCTCGCGCATTACTGCTACGTAAAGAATCCTTCGGCACCCGAGAAGGCGCTGGGCTGGTGGCCGGCGCTGCACCGGCTCGTGTACCGCAAGTATTATGTAGATGAGATCTACGATGCTTTGTTTGTGAACCGGGCGAAAGACTTAGCAAACGCGTGCTTTTTTGTGGATTCGAAGTTTGTCGACGGCGCCGTCAATGGAACGGCCGCCACCACAAGAGGCACAGCGGCGGTATCGGGCTTCTTTGACAAGTACGTCGTCGACGGTTTGGTGAACCTGATTGGCTGGATCAACATGATGCTGAATCGGGTGGCCACTTCGCTGCAAACGGGGCTGATCCAGCGTTATGCCCTGGGAGCCGTGTTTGGAATTGTTGTTTTCATTCTGATTTATTTCAATGGGCTGTTGAACTTTTAGCTTAGGACGGCATCTCACAACCGTTTTACGAACTTACAATGGGACACCGATTTTCAAGGATGCCACGGATCGACACGGATTTTACCCGATCCGTGGCATCCTTGCGAATCCGTGTCCCATTGCGGCATGCACGTAAGAATTCGTTACTGTAAATTAACCGTGATTATGAAATGGACCAGATAGCCCGGGCGATTCCTGCCGAAGGAGCTGGAGCGCATGGAACCCAACATGAGGCACATCCTGAACATCGTCTGCTATCTCCCGCTGCTGGGGGTGGCACTGATCGTGTTCGTGAAGCCCGAGAGAAAAACAGCCGTCAAGTGGGTAGCCAACATTACGGCGTTTCTGGGGTTCCTGGTTTCGATCCCTCTTATTACGTCGTTTAACGATCCACAATACATCGACTCGTCGACCGGATTTCGCTATGTCTTCGAGGTAAACTGGATTCCCCTCATAGGGGCCAAATATAAATTCGGCATCGACGGCATCAGCCTCCTGCTGGTCCTTCTGACGACGCTTCTCGGTTTCATCGCTATTCTTTCCTCCTGGAACGCCGTCACGGAGCGCGTCAAGGAGTACTACGCCTTTCTGCTGCTGCTCCAGACGGGGATGCTCGGCGTGTTCATGGCGCTCGATTTCCTTCTGTTCTACGTTTTTTGGGAAGTGATGCTGGTTCCGATGTACTTCTTGATCGGCGTCTGGGGCGGACCGCGCAAGCTGTACGCGGCGATCAAGTTCTTTCTCTATACGCTGGCCGGTTCCGTTCTGATGCTCGTGGGTATCCTTGCGATCTACTTCTACCAATACAACACGACCGGGATATATTCCTTCGACATCCTCGCGCTGCAGAAGCTGGGCTTCCCCCACGACCTGCAATACTGGGTGTTCCTGGCCTTCTTCGTGGGGTTTGCCATCAAAGTTCCTATGTTCCCCTTCCACACGTGGCTGCCTGACGCGCACGTGGAAGCCCCGACGGCAGGTTCCGTCATCCTGGCGGGAGTCCTGCTGAAGATGGGCACGTACGGTTTTGTTCGCTTCAGTCTGCCGATGCTTCCGTGGGCCACCATGCATTTCCTCAAGCCCATGCTTATCCTGTCGCTGATCGGGATCATCTATGGCGCCCTTGTAGCCATGATGCAAAAGGACATGAAGTCCCTGGTCGCCTACTCTTCGGTGAGCCACCTCGGTTTTGTCATGCTGGGCGTCTTTGCGGCAACGCCCGTCGCGCTGCAAGGAGCGGTCCTCCAGATGGTGAACCACGGCATCTCCACGGGCGCTCTGTTCTTGATCGTGGGAGTCATCTACGAGCGCCGGCACTCCCGTCTCATCACGGAGTACGGCGGCCTGAGTCAGGTCATGCCGGTCTATGCCACGGTGTTCCTGATCATGACTCTAAGCTCGATCGGGATGCCCGGACTGAACGGATTCATTGGCGAGTTGTTCATCCTTCAGGGGACTTTTGCTGCGCCCGGACTCTGGATGTATGCGGCCGTCGCAGTACTCGGCATCGTCCTGGGCGCAGCCTACATGCTCTGGCTGTACCAGCGCGTGATGTTCGGCAAGCTGGAGAATCCCCTGAACCAGAATCTTCCCGACCTGAACTTCCGGGAGCTGGCGACTTTTGTGCCTTTGATCATACTGGCGTTCTGGATCGGGATCTATCCTTCCTACTTCACCAGGTTCCTGGACCAACCGGTCAACGCGATCGTCGAGCGCGTTCGAACCGACTACTTCAAGGCCGGGCGCGCCGAGGGCCCGCTTCCCGCCTCTCCAGTGATTCACGCCATCCGGGCCGCACCTTGACAGTCGGAGAGGTACAGCCGCAACCAAAAAGAATCTCACCGCGGAGACGCTGAGAACGCGGAGCCTCCTTCCCTGGGGGAGCGCACACTTCCAGGCTCACCACAAAGACCCTAAGGGCGCAAAGATTCAGACATACAAGACTTGGCGGATCTTTTTGTCTTCTTCGTGTCTCCTATACTACTAACGTGAAAATTCTTCGCGGCCTGGCAAGGATTTTCCGTCAAATGACCAATGACAAATGAACCACTCAAATCAGTTCTTCATAACGACCCATAATCCGTATTTTCTCGCGGGCATCGCGGAGAAGACGCGCAGTACCGATCTCAATATTCTCGTCTGTTATCGGGACGATGATTCGGGTACGCAGTGCGGTCCTTAGACAGAGGAGAGGTCTCACGGCTGATTGAACAGGGGGCCGCAGTCTTTTTCAACCTCAAGGACTACGCGCGACGATAGTCGAATTCGGCTCCGCCCCCTGTCAGCGTAGCGGGCTAGGTCGAGCGCGTGCCGGCCCAACACCCACCGTAGTGTGAGGAGCCGATGGGACTACAAGATGAAAGGGGTTGCTCGGCAGGAAACTTTGACTGACTTGCGCGGATTCGCCACCTGGGGCGGTTTCGGGAACAACCCCGAAACCGCCGCTCGATACAGGTGTTGCTTACAGCTTCACAACGTCTTGTGCCTGAAGCCCTTTGGGGCCCTTGGCCACCGTGAATTCGACCTTGTCACCTTCGTTGAGCGATTTGAATCCCGTTGCCTGAATGGCAGAATGGTGGACAAACACATCATCCCCGGAAGCGCGACTGACAAACCCGTAGCCCTTCTCGCTGTTAAACCACTTTACTGTTCCTTGTTCCTTCATTTTTTATTTTTCCCTAAGAATACCGCTCTGAGAGCGGGAGATGTTTTCGTATTGGTTTTCCTGTACTCGCGCTTTCGCAACGATTTGCCAGCCTAGCGAGGCTAAAACAAAAATGGCCGCAACTCCGTATTTCAGGAGTTCGCAGCCTCTCTTCACGACGAACAAGACACAAAAACCTGATTGACCAAGACTGAAGGGTACGCTTTCTCATTCCCTAATGCAAGAGTTATTTCGGGTAATTAGAAGTGGGAGTCAATTTTTTGAAATTCGTGCAATTCGTGGCCAGTAATCAGTAGAAACCGCCACGAATTTCACGAAAGGATCAATGCTTGTGTTAGCCCCTGTTGTCGCTCCTTGCATACGGGCCTGGACTCGCCACCGGCTCGGGGGCTGCCCCAAAGTGCTCACTTTATTTCAGCACCGGCGCTTAGCCGCGCCCAAAACGATCCGCGGCGCCTGCCAGACGGTAGATCTCCGCGGTGCGGTCAAAAGCCGCATCCTGCGCGCCGATGATCGTGAGCTGACGAGGCGCGAGGCATCCGAGAGCTTCGGGAATATCGAGCACTCGCAGCACGTTCAGGAGCGCCGCCCCGTAACCCTCACGATCCGGCCGCGGACGATGTGAAGCGGGCGGGTCCACGGCAATCACGGCCTCTATGGCGGGCTGATACAGCGCCGCATAGCCGGCCAGAATGCCTGAACGCCCGCGCCCAGCGGCGCGCCAGTGGACGCCCGCGCCGGTCCGGCGACCGGCAACCGCCATCACGTCCCAAACGCGCCCGCCGTCAACCGTGCCGCCCAGCAGTGCCATCGCCCGTTCAACCGGATTGGGAAACTTGTCATGCGTCCACGCGCCGGGACCCACGCCTCGCGTGCTCAGGAGAAGCGCCGGATTTTCTCCCACTACGTTGCGCCCCCATTCCGGCAGCTTCGCTGCATCCTCCTCCGGATTGAGCACGATGAGCCAGCGCACACCGTTCGGGTCACTGCCCGGCAGCCAGCGCCAGTAAACGTCGATCCCGTCTTCAGTGATTTCTTTCCCCGTTCTCGGGTCGCGGCCCAAAGCAGGCACGTAAACCACAGGGACCGTTGCCGGCCAAGCTTGAAACGCGGCGCGGCGAAGACGATT
>WNGG01001233.1_pt1 | contig 37470 bp, 31 predicted proteins | sample 5400661 | NCBI WGS metagenome assembly WNGG01 (sample SAMN13153372, study PRJNA577476) | soil metagenome | isolation source: 100 cm soil or saprolite under Garry oak tree replicate 1 | place: USA:California | collected 2016-06-15
GCGGTTTTCCTTGTGGTATTGCTTGATCCGGGTGTTTTTGTAATAGACGTTCAAGGACGGTGTTACGTTCTGGGTCAGGATGCGGGTTCGAAACCGTCCCGGTGTCTTGCGGTTGATCTTGCGATTGAAGATCAGCAGGACTTCCTGCGGGCGACCGAGATCGAGGTTCTCGCGGATCACCTGTTCGAAGAACAGGCGGCCGTGCAGCGGTCGATCGAGCACTTGCGTGGTCGAGAACTCGGCCTGCAGGATCGAGATGTCATAGCGGTAGCCAGCCTTGCGGTCCGCCCCGGTGAAGGGATGCGGCAACAGCCGCAACCATTTGCGCAGCAGAGCATCGATCTTGGCAGCGGAGAGGCCGTCACAGATCGCCTGCAAACGCTTGGGATCGGCGGCCGTTATCGAGCGCCTCGAAGGCGATGCCCTCCTGCGCCAACTGGCGCTTGGCGTATTCATGGCCATTCAGGCAGAGCCTGGCATTGAAGGGAAAGTAGCTGCAGAACTTCAGGAAGAACGGCCCGAAGTCCCGGTCCACGGCGTAGATGTAATAGTTGTTCACCATCGCGCTGCGCCGCACGATCCACGGGTAAGGCCGACCCGTCGTCGGGCTCCGGCGGCGCTCGGTGCGGAACACCAGGGTCTTCTCCTGCGCCTTGCCGACAAACACGATCCCTTCATCACGCCCAAAGTGCCGCAGATGCTCCGCCATCACCTCGTCCTTGCGCTGGCCCTTGCAAAACGACACCAGCGGGATGTCGTGTCGGGCCACAAAGTCCTCCAGCTTCGCCACGAACCTCCGCGTCATCGGGCTCATCAGGGCTCCCGAGGGCAGCGGCTGACCACGATGCTCGCGAAAGAACCGGACAATCCCCTGTTCGTACTGTAGGCCTGGCACATAGACGTTGAGGTACATCCGATCGATCCCCTCAACTGTGAGCTTCACATGGCGGTTGATGATCTCGGCTACGCTTTGTGCTATCAATCCCCTGGCTCCGGTCGTGCAGGTTTTGCCTCTTGCAGGCGTTTAGGCCGATCATCGGTCCTTGAGACTGGTCTTACCAGAGCTCGTCAATGAACCGGCGATCGGAGCCACAACTGCCACACGCCTCGTCGGTCTGAGGCGAAGCCTCGTTAGAATACTGTTCCTAACTCTACGTCCGCGCATTCTTCGTAGGGTTACCTAATTCGGGATCAGCCCCCGGATAGGACTGCGATCGCCCGATCGAGTTGAGGATCACCTAGACCCACGGAGGCCGGGTCAGCTTGGACCTCGATCGTTGGTGCGACGCCAACGCCTTCCAACCGCTCGCCGTCGAGCCGCACGTCCTCGACCGCGAGCAACAGTAAGCCGCCGCCAATGAGAAATGCCGTCGCAGCGAGGACAGCGCCCTCCGTCCGGCTACCGATTACCTCGCCAAGCCGATATTTCTTGAAGCCATAGGCAAGTATTTCCTTGCCGCTGCGGGTGCCACCGTTGACAAGCATGGCGACAGGCTTGCGCCACTTCACGTTCTCGAATTCGCTGGCGCCATTGCGATCAGTGACCTGCATCGTCGGCGCTCGCGTGTTGAATAAGTCAAGATACTCGGGGATCGCGCCGCCCCAGCCATCGCGCAGGTCCCAGATCAGCGCGTCGGCATCGTTCATCGGACTTTGCGATAGAAGATGCTCGAGCGTCCGCTGATACACAGAGCCAGCGTAGCACCAGACATGAACATAGCCGATGCTTCGGCCGTTGGCCGGTATTATGCGGGCACTGGCCTTCAGGCCGTCCAAGAACATTTTGTTGGGCTCAATATCGACCGGGGTAACCGATATCTGGATAAACGCACCGACGCGACGTAGGCCCAGCACGACTTCCTTGCCAACCTTACCACGGAATGACTGTACCGGCTGAAACGGTGCACCATCGGCGAAGACGATCTCATCGCCAGCGAGCAAGCCCGCTTGTTGGGCCGGCGTACCTTCTATAACGCCCGTAATCACGCTGCGGCCCTGCATGTCGACACGCGAGAGGACGCCAATGCCGGGATAGGAGATACGGCCACCCGGAAAAGCGCGTTCCAGTCCACGTCGCGATAGCGCACCAGCAAAGATACCGGAAAGCTGGTAGTACTCTGGTTCGTGCGGTCTGTAGTAGCGGGTATGCGAAGCATGCAGATCGGAGAGCATGCTATTAATGACGCTGGCCAGCGCCTCTTCGGAGCTCGCCCGTGTGGCGTCTGACAAGTAACGCTCCCGGACCGCCGACCAATCGAGCCCGTGTAGATGCGGATCGTAGAACCGGTCTCGCACGGTCCGCCATACCTCCTCGAACGTAGCGATGCGTGCGGACGCGGCCTGGGATGCGGCCGCCTCCCCTGCTTCGCGCTGCTCGGCGCACAAAACCGTTGGAGCCAGGGCTGACGCCGCAGCCATTGATGTTAGCCGCAAAAAGTGGCGGCGCGACGGTGCTAAGTTGATTACCTTCTTCATCGTGCAACCTTGCGATGGAGCTCGCCGCCGCGCATCAGTTGGTCGCAGGGCGCAGCGTTTTCGGACGCTTCAGCCTCGATGCCATCCGGTTGGAACATGATGGCGAACAAGCTCTGGGCTAACTTTCATGGTGTTTGCCTGGTCGGGGAGGTTTGGCTTGCCGGTTTCGAGACTGCCTTCCGATCGCCCGGACTGGTTGGATAGTGAGATAGCAGAAGCGATTGCCAGAAATTAGATCGGAAGAGGTGCTTGCCCTTATAAGGTAGGTTTATGAAATACCTTGGGCCGTCTCAACATATCCGCCTAGCGACGACTTCCGCCGGGACCTACCTCCCCCTGTTCAGTCGCTTCGCAAGGGTCGGGTCGGAGGAGGCGCGCTCGGTTGCTCTTGCGCTGGCCTCCGTCCAAACTGGACGTGCAGTTTTCCCGCATCCAAACGTGGTGAGGACTATCTATCGTTCCCGCAGCGTGCGCTATTCGACAAGATCGGCATCCGCACCATGGTGATTGAAACGGATCCGTGTTGGGAGGCCATTGCAACGGGCGCGTTGCAATGTGTCGGTCGGCCGGGACGCCGTCGTGATTTCCAGCGCCAATACGATCTGAACCCGGCACGATGCCAACGGATGACAGTCTCCGGGCTCACAATCGCCAGCGCCTTGAGGGGTATTTGGCACCCAACGAGGCGATCCATCGCACTGAAGGCCAGTCTCTTCCTTAGGTGCAGCCGCTGGATGTTAAGTTGATGACGAAGGATCAGGATCTCAGCTTCCAACGAGGCTCACGAACGAAACAATAAGGCCAGCACCGACCAGACCAGGCTGCAAGCTTCTCTTATACGACAGAAACATTGCGCGATTCGGCCTCACTTGCTAGCCGGATTAGGTTTCCGACAGGGACACCTGCCTCAGCCCGAAGTCGCCAAGTGGTTTTTTCTCGCCGCTGCCGCAGACTCTCGGACCTTGTTTGGTGGAAAATTGAATAGCTCCGGCTAGTCGCCCCGCGACAAAAGAAAAAGGCAAAGACAACTGTCTGTGAAGTCAGCTCCAGGTCAATTTGTGATAACGTAGCGCCCTTCGCGATCAAGGTCCGCCTGCACAACAACCAAGAACTGAATAGAAGCAGGAGGCGTGCGCAAGAACAGACTACCGAACAGGTCGTGCAATGAGGTCTGTCAGCCTTCCTGACACGATTCAATCGTGTGGGAAGTCGAGTGGTTGACGCAAACGAAATGGAAGCATGTTCCGGTTTGCGTCGCATTGGACCTAAGTAGCTTAAGAAGAGCGGAGGGACGATCATGATCAAGTTGAAGATTAATGGCCAAGAGCAGAGCTGGGATGGCGACCCGGATCTTCCGCTACTTTGGTTTCTCCGTGATGAGATGGGCTTGACGGGCACCAAGTTTGGCTGCGGCCAAGCCCTCTGCGGCGCTTGCACCGTCCATGTCGACAAGGACGCGGTACGCGCGTGTATCACCTCGGTTTCCGACGTGGCCGGCCGGGAGGTCACGACCATCGAAGGGCTCCATCCGACGGGTGATCATCCGGTTCAGAAGGCCTGGCGCGACCTCAACGTCCCACAATGCGGCTATTGCCAGGCCGGTCAGATCATGCAGGCGGCTGCGCTGCTGATCCAAAATCCAAAACCGTCTCGTGACCAGATACGTGAGGCGATGGCCGGCAACATCTGCCGCTGCGGTGCCTACCAGCGCATCGAAAACGCCGTCAATCTCGCATCGACGGGGGTGTGACCATGAATATCCTGACCAACCCCAACAAACTCCGTGGCTTTGAGCGACATATCAAGGTCGAGAAAGTCAAAGTCGAGAACGTTTCGCGTCGCAGCATTCTGAAGGGTCTTGGCATCGCCGGCGGTTTCGTGCTCACCGCTCCCGTGATGTCACGCCCCGCTTTCGCGGCGTACAAGACCGGCGCGGACAAGATGCCGCACGGTACCGTGGTCGACCCGCGCGTTTTCGTGGCGATCGCACCGGACGGAATCGTCACGATCTTCGCCCACCGCTCCGAGATGGGAACGGGCGTGCGAACCAGCCTGCCCCTGGTCGTCGCCGAAGAGATGGAAGCCGACTGGTCGCGCGTTCGCGTCCAGCAGGCGCATGGCGACGAAGTCAAATATGGCAATCAGGATACCGACGGATCGCGCAGCACGCGGCACTATTTGATGCCGATGCGTCAGATCGGCGCCTCGGCGCGCATGATGCTTGAAGCGGCCGCGGCGAAACGCTGGGGCGTGCCAGTCACCGAGGTGAAGGCCGCCAACCACGAGGTAGTCCACGCTGCGAGTGGGCGCCGCATCAGCTTTGGCGACCTGGCCGCCGATGCAGCGAAGCAGTCGGTGCCGAACATCGAAAGTCTGAAACTCAAGGACCCCAAGGATTTCCGCTATCTCGGCAAAGGCGAGATCAGCATCGTAGACCTCCGCAACATTACCGTCGGCAAAGCGCAGTACGGTGCCGACGTCCGCCTGCCGGGCACGAAGTATGCCGTAATAGCCCGGCCGCCGGTAACCGGTGGCAAACTCGTGTCCTTCGACGGGGCCGAGGCCATGAAAGTTTCAGGTGTCGAAAAGGTCATGGAGGTCAAAGGATGGCCGTGGCCCTCTAAGTTCCAGCCGCTCGGTGGGGTCGCTGTGATTGCGCGCAACACCGGTGCGGCGATCAAGGGGCGCGACGCGCTTAAGGTCGTCTGGGACGACGGACCGAACGCCAAATACGATTCGGTTGTCTATCGGGCCCAGCTCGAGGAGGCCGCGCGCAAGCCGGGGCTGATCGTGCGCAAGGAAGGAGACGTCGACGCCGCCCTGAAGGGCGCCGACAAGGTGATCGTGGGTGAGTACTACATACCGCATCTTGCCCATGTCAGCATGGAGCCGCCCACCGCGGTCGCAGACGTCAAGGGTGACAAGGCGGAGATCTGGGCGCCTTTGCAAAGCCCGGGAGGAACGCGCGAAGACGTCGCGAAAACACTCGGCATTCCGGAAGAGAACGTGACCGTCAACGTCACGCTGCTCGGCGGCGGATTCGGGCGCAAGTCGAAGTGCGACTACGCTCTCGAAGCGGCCCTGCTTTCGAAAGAGCTCGGCGCGCCGATCAAGGTGCAATGGACGCGGGAAGATGACGTTCGTAACGGCTTTCTCCACACCGTGTCCGCGGAACGCATCGAGGCTGGCCTTGACAAGAACGGCAAGGTGATTGCGTGGCGGCACCGCAGTGTCGCCCCGAGCATCGCTTCGACGTTTGCGGCCGGCACGGTGCATGAGGCATCCTTCGAGCTCGGCATGGGACTTGTCGACATGCCGTTCGAAATCGCCAACATCCAGTGCGAGAACCCGGAAGCGACCGCGCACACCCGCATCGGCTGGTTCCGTTCGGTGTCGAACATTCCGCACGCCTTCGCGGTCCAGTCCATGGTCGCCGAAATCGCCCATGCCACCAACCGCGATCCAAAGGACATGCTGTTGGAGCTCATAGGCTCTCCACGGATCGTTAATCTCTCTTCCGTGAAGGACTTGTGGAACTACGGCGAGCCCTACGACAGCTATCCCATCGATACCGCCCGACTTCGCAAGGTAGTTGAACTCGTCGCGGAACAAGGCGGCTGGGGACGGTCCGTGCCCAAAGGGCACGGGCTCGGCATTGCCGTACACCGGAGCTTTGTCAGCTACATCGCGACCATGGTCGAGGTGTCTGTTGACGACAAGGGCAAGCTCACGGTGCCGAGGGTCGACACCGCAATCGATTGCGGAACATACGTCAACCCGGAGCGCATTCAGGCTCAGATCGAGGGCGCTGCCATCATGGGTTTGAGCCTTGCCAAACATGGCGAGATCACCTTCAAGGACGGCAAGGTACAACAGGGCAATTTTGACAATTTCCCTGTGGCCCGCATCGACGAGGCCCCGCTCGTTACCAACGTCCACATCGTGCCTCCGGGTGCCGATACGCCGCCGAGCGGCGTCGGCGAGCCGGGCGTGCCGCCCTTTGCGCCGGCGTTGATCAGCGCCATCTTCGCGGCCACGGGCAAGCGCATCCGGGCGCTGCCGATCGGCAAGCAACTCGAGGCGTGAGATGATGCTCGGAGACATCGGTCCGGCTGCTCCGGACCGATGTCGCCAGGCGATGGTCGACACCTTCTAGACGGAGCGGATCTGTTCGACCTTCAATTGCGAATTCTCGCCGAAGGGCCAGCACATCTAGCGCGGCATCGTCGAAATGAACCTGTTCATCCTGCTGTCGGCGCTCGGAGGTTCGCAATGTGAGGCGCGGATCAGCTTTGCGTGACGCCGACATGACCCGAAAAGGTCGAAGCGACCATTACGACGCCGTCCTTGAGCTTCAGCCCGAGCGCCGCAAGCGGACGCGGAGCCGGCCCACCAATCACCTCGGCGGCGTTTCTGGGGTCGAAGATGGAGGCGTGGCAGGAGCAGACGAACCCGTTGCGCTCCTTCGACCACATGTTCACGGGGCAGCCCTGGTGCGTGCAGATCGCCGAATAGGCAACGACGCCGTCTGCGGCGCGCGCCCGCGTCTCGTCGGTCAGTGCGGCGGGGTTGAACCTCGCCAGGATCACCAGATTAAGGCGGTTGTCGCTGCGCACCGTGCCGTCCAGAGCCATCGGATAGGCCTGCACCTGCGGGCCGCCGAGCGCAAGGTCCTCGGCCCGAACCACCTGTCCCTTCTTCGGACCGGTCAGAAACACGAAGCGATCGTCCGGCGCCGGCGGCTTGGCAGCCTCGCCCTCCTCCGCCGCGCGCGCGGGACCGGCTAACAGTGGCGCAAGCGCCAGCCCGAGGATCGTTCGACGCTTGTAGCACCGACAGTACAGCCAATCATCGCACGGCATGTGGCCCACTCCTTCCATTATTCGGTGCCATTGACGTTCGCGATCAGGCGCAGCGACACCATTGCCAGCTCGTCGGGGCCATGGATGTAGCCGACCCTGAAGTAGCCGTTGATCGGGTGTCTGCCTGGCTTTGTGGCCCGCACGCCGATTGCGAAGTCGAGCCCGCCCTCCTGAATGGTGCCCCGCACCACGCGACGCTCGAACACTACCCCATCGTCAAACGACGAGAGCTCGATCACGCGATTGTTGTAGCCCTGGAGAACGCGGTAGCCGTCGCGAATGCGCAACGTGGCGTGCAGAACGGCCGGGTCGCCTACCTTGGCGGACACGTCGGTCACCTCGACCACGTAGGCGGGCGATTCATCGGCCCGCGCCTGTTCGAACCCCAGCGAGGCCGGAGAGGTCGCCAACGCGGCGAACAGTGCAAAGGCAGAGAAGCGGATCAGCATCGATCCTGCTCGAACATGTTGCATCGTTAGAATCCAAGGCGTAAAGGCCCGACCAGGTTACAACGAAATCCAGCCGGCTGAGAAACCGGCCGCCATTGCTGGCGGCCGGTCGCGAACAAAGATGGACTCACTTGGAGACGGCGAAGACCCAGACCACGCCGCCCTGCGGCACATCCTTCTGCCAACCTACCAACTGGCTCATCAGCTCCTGCTGGAAGGCCGCGTCGACTCCGTAGCCGGACTGCACTGCCACATACTGCACGCCGTTGACCTCGTAGGTCGAAGGCGGTGCCATGATCCCGGAGTTGGTCTTGAAGTGCCAAAGCTGCTCGCCGGTCTTGGCATCGTAGGCGCGGAACTCACGGTCGTTGGTGCCTCCCGTGAAGAGCAGGCCGCTGGCGGTGGCCAGTATCGAGCCCCACATCATCGAGCCCGAATACAGGTTGCGCCAAACCCGTTTGCCGCTGTCGACGTCGTAGGCCTGGAGCTCGCCGTAGAAGCCCGCCTTGGTGTCGACCGAGAAGTGCAGATCCGGGATGGCAACGCCCGTCCACCACTGTCCAGGAACGCGCTCCTCAACCTTCCCTTCCAGGTTGTTGCAGTGGTTCTCGTTGGACGGAATGTAGACCATTCCGGTCTTCGGGTTATAGGCCTCGTACGGCCAGTCCTTGCCGCCCCACAGGCCGGGGCAGAACTGGGCCGCCTTGCCCGTGGCCGGCTTGTGGGCCATGTCGACCTCAGGCCGCCCGGTCTTTGGATCGATGCTCTTGAAGACGTTCTGCGGCACGTAGGCCTGGGCGTTGATGTAGGAGATCCCGCCGTCCGGATTGCGCTTGAGCCAGTACAGGTAGCCGTTGCGCGCCACCTTCAACAGGCCCTTGGTGGTGGCGCCGTCCTTCTGGAAGTCCACCAGCAACGGGGCGTTCATCTCATCCCAGTCCCACGACTCGTTCTGATGGTACTGGAAATAGCCCTTTATCTTGCCGGTATCGCCATCAAGCGCGAGCGTGGAGGAGGTGTACAGGTTATCTCCCGGCCGCTGATCGCCGAACCATGGTGAGGCGTTGCCGGTCCCCCAATAGACCGTGTTGGACTCGGCGTCATAGTTGCCCGTCATCCAGGTGGAGGCACCGCCAGTCTTCCAAGTGTCGGGCTTCTGCCAGGTGTCGCTTCCGGGCTCGCCGGGTGCCGGAACCGTGTAGGTCTTCCACACGGATTTGCCGGACTCGGCATCGAATGCCTGCACGAAGCCGCGCACGCCGAACTCGCCACCCGCCACGCCGACCAGAATCTTGCCCTTCACGACCATGGGCGCCATGGTCATGTAGTAGCCAGTCTTCCAATCCTCGACCTTCGCCTGCCAGGCGACCTTGCCGGTCTTGGCGTCGAGCGCGACCAGCACGGCATCGAGCCCGGCGGCATAGACCTTGTCGCCGTATAGCGCCACGCCACGGCTTGTGTTGTGCAGGGCGCTGAACCCTTCGGGAAGCTTGGGCTTGTAGCGCCAGAGCAGATCGCCCGTGGCCGCATCCAGCGCGATCACCTGGCTGTACGGCGTCGAGATGAACATCACTCCGTTGTTCACGATCGGCGGCGCTTCGTGACCAGAATCCACACCCGTGGAGAAGCTCCACACCGGCGCCAGCGACTTCACGTTGCTGGTGTTGATCTGATCAAGCGAGCTGTAGCTCCATCCCTTGTAGTTGCCGCGCGTCATCAGCCAGTTGCCCGGCTCCGGATTTTCCAGCCGGGCTGCGGTCACCGGACTGTAGTTCTCGATCGATCCGGCGCCGGCAGCGGTTGAAACAAGGGTTGTGAACGCGACAACGCTCGATAGAAGCCATTGCTTTCTGGTCATAGCCATCTCCCTATGTTCCTCACCCACCCCCATGGTGGGTGGTGCGATCGTTTGGGCGCGGGAATCCGTCGCGACCGCGCCCCTCATCCCGGTTACGGAGCACCTACCTTTCCAACAAATGTTGCAGCTGCGATAAGCGAGCCGTCGGCGACTGTAAGCGGAAGCGCAGCCAACCGCCGCGGAACAGGCCCGAACACGACTTGCGCGTCATGAGGGGTTTGCATAATCAACACAAATATCCGCTGATCGTTCTGTCGCCTGCCAAACTTATTGTAGCATGCGATGATCCCCCGAGAGCTTGGCACGGCGATCCCGCCGCGGCTCCCAGGCACATGCTCCACGGATCAACGATTCCGACCCCAAGCAGATGCCCGCGATGACGCGCGGCGCGGCAGGAAGACCGAACATCGTCGTTGGCGGCCCGCCGGAGTTTAGAGGCGGGCCGGACATCTGGGCGCCCGAAGAGCTGCCCGTCGGCTCGCTCAATACGTACATGATGCTGACATTCCTCACGCTCGCTCACGCCCGAGGCCTGACCCCGGTCGGATACGAAAGCGAAGCCAAACTCGAGCCTGCCCGCAAAACCATGGAAGGCGTCGAAGCCCAATGCTTCATCGCAAATTCCGTTAAGGCCAGGGTAGCGCTCACCCCGGAGTTCGTCGTTGCTCCCCCACCAAAGTGAGAACGTCCTCCGCATCAAGAGACAATCGTCTGGAAAACGATCTGAACCGATCGCCCGAAAGCACGTCGGTGCGCATTGGGCATCACATACACGCCAAACACTACGAGGCCAGGCGGCGGGGCTGGTAAAAGCAGTCACTCCGCAGAAACGCGGCTGTGAGGACGAATATAAGCGCGACTGAACGCGGTGCGCGAGGCGGGCGATCCGCTGCGGTGCACGAGTCCGTTTGTGGCACCTTTGAGACAAGCCGTGCCGGTCTGGAGATGTCGGTTGTTCGGGGAGGACCGGAAGTGGCCGAACCACGGTCTAATGTGACGCGATTGACCCTGATGTATGGTCCGGCCGTGCGTTGCAAGAAGATTTCGGCGAGCTGGCGGTAAGGCCTTTTAGCAACGTATCCGGCCTTTGGTTGGAGGCGGTGCTGCGGGCCATCATGGATATCATCGCGCCTGCGACCTTGTTAGCGGACAGCCCCCTACATCATGCTGCCGGGCATGAAGCAGCGGATCGAGGTCCCGAGCGGACTCTTCATTGGCCAAACGATCGTCCTGCCCGCCCGGTTCGGCTCGGTGATAACAGCATCATCGGGGACGTCGATCCATTCGTTGTCGAGACGGACGCGATAATGGCCTTCATGGGATTCCCAATCGACGTCGGCTAATGCCACGCCGTCCGCGAACGAGCAGCACAGGCCCTTGCCCGAAGCGAGATGATCGAACCAACTGTTAAGCTCCGGCCGACTGGCGTCGTGTGCGAGTGCTGGAGTGCAGAGCAGCGGGACGATCAGAGCTAGTCGCTTCATCCGCCGTGTTTCCTTACGCCACTCCACCTACCGTTCGCACCGCGTCACGCTGCCCCGGCGGAAATATATTAAGGACACGCTTGGCGTCCTCAACAGCCCGAATAACGGTATCTTGATCAGGATCGGCCGGCGACGCGCCGGCCTCAAGGAACGCGGCATTGATGATCGTGCCAAACAGAAACGGCGCTGTTACCAGCGCCGTTCTAGTGCACCTGCACTGTCGATATTCTTTGTCTTTCGACCACACCACCTCGGTAGGACACAGCCACGGAGGCTGGAGGCCGCAAGCAGTGTTGCTCCTCCCGAAACTGACTCGATGCCTCGCGAATAAAGTTGGCGAGCAACCATAGCTCCGCGAGCGAGGCAGTGGGGATTAGCCGCTCCGACGCATGAATGTCTGCCAATGGGGGGAAAAGCGGACCTCGCAATTAAAGGGCGTCAGGTCCGAATTTGACCCTGGCTGTGTGAAAACGCTTTGCTGCTGTTATGATTCTCTCGTGATTCTGCGGGGGAATTGATGAGGCGCTTCGTTGAAGAGGCGGATCGTGGGCAATGGACGCTATTGCCCGAATGCCTCGATGATTTCATTGACGAGAGCAACCCTGTTCGCGTGATCGACGTGTTTGTCGATGCCATCAGCGACATCGCCCCCCACTCGGCATCTCCGCGCATGACCACATCATCGTCGGCAAGAACGGGCATACGCGTCTGGAAGGGCTGAAGCTGATCCCGTTAGCAAGCTCCACCACTGCCCGGGACGCGACGATTTGGCTGTTCTAGTTGGTAGGGAACAGGAGTAAGATTGCAACATTCGCGGATCGCCAAGGAGACGATCCGCCTTTGGTCTTCCTTCAGAGGGAGGAACCATCATGGAGAAGACAACACCTTCAGTAAATCGTCGCGCCTTTCTCAATACGTTGGGCGTGACCATAGGCGGGACAGGCCTCATCAGCGCCGGGGTAGTCGGCGGCTCACAGATGCTGAAGGCCGCGCAAGATCCTGCCAAGGGGCGGGTTCCCGACACGCCCTTCAGAACCGGCCATATGACGTTCCTGACCGGCGCCGGCGCGGTGCTGGGCGAACCGTCGATCAAGGGTCACACCATGGCGGCGGAAGAAATCAACGCGCAGGGCGGGCTGCTGGGCAAGCGCAAGATTGAGACCATTACCTCCGATGAAGCCGCCGGCACCGACGCCTGTGTGAAAGAGGTGCGGCGGATGAAGCTCGACGCCAAGATCGACATGTTCACCGGCGTCATATCCAGCGGGACCAGCCCGGCGGTTGGTCCGGTTGCCGAGGAGCTCGGACTGCTGACGATCCTGACGGACGGATGCACCGACTTCCTGTTCGACAAGGCGATTCCCAATCCCAAATACGTCTTCCGCATCACCAACATCCAGTCGTCGGACGGGATCACGGCCGCCATCGGCGTGGCGCAAACCTGGCCGCATGTCCGCAAGATCGCCCATATCCATCCGGACTACGCCTACGGCCGCAACGCGTCCGAGCATTTCAGTCTCGCGCTCGAGCGGCTGGTGCCTGGAACCGAGGTCGTCTCGGAAAGCTGGCCGAAGCTCTTCACCACCGACTTCACTGCCCACATCACCAAGATCATGTCGGCGCAGCCCGACCTTTTGGTGGCTTCGGTGTGGGGCGGCGACTATGTGGCCTTCTACAAGCAGGCGCTGCGCTACGGCCTGTTTGACAAGATGAAGGTCGCGAGCACGATCGCCTTTGGCGTTGCCCCGCATGCGATCGGCAAGGATCACCCCGAGGGTGTGCTCGCCGGGGTCCACTCCAACTATTACTTCACCTATCCGGGCGGCGACCGCTGGCCGCTGAACAAGAGCTTCGTCCAGCGCTACTTTAAGCGCTGGAACGAGTACCCCAACTTCCAGTCGGAGGGCGCGTATATGGCGCTCTACCTACTGAAATCCGCCATCGAGCGGGCCAACAAGCTGACCGGCGGATGGCCCGAGGACGAAGCGATCATTAGCCAGCTCGAGGGCCTCGGCATAGATGCGCCATCGGGCTATCTCTACATGCGGCCCGACCACCAGGCCTACAAGGACGCGGTCACCGGGTTCAGCAAGAACCTTCCTGATTATGAGTTCGCGAGCTGGGATCCTGCCCGGATCATCACCATTCCGATCCGGAACATCACCGCACCGCTCGGCTGGCCGAAGCCCGGCACGACCCACAACGAGTCGACCGCGGCGGCGAACTGGATCAAGACCACCTGGCCGAAGGTGGTCGGGTGAGCTCGGCGAAGTGACTTCAGTGAAATCCCCTCGCGCCCTTGCAAACGGGCGCGAGGGGCCCTTGCCGGCGATAATTGCGCGAAGCTGTGTCACGTGACCCGTGAACCAGCGGTTCGAGGAAGCTTGGGCGTCCCGGACCTTTGCGGCGACCTCGCGTCAGGATCCAGGGTTGCGTCATAAGCGCCAAGGCGGAGGAGCACCGGGTGGCCTTCCTGACGATTCAAATCCTGAACTCGTTGCTCTATGCCTCGGTGCTCTTCCTCATTGCCGCTGGTCTCAGCCTGATCTTCGGGGTCATGCGGATCATCAATCTCGCGCATGGCAGCCTCTATGCTGTTGGCGCCTACGTCACCGCGTGGCTGGTCGGCCGGGGGATTGCGCTGGGCCTGCCGCCGGGCTGGCTGTTCCTCCTGCTGCCCTTGGGGGCGCTGTCGGTGGCGCTCATCGGCATCGTCATAGAACCTTTGTTGCTTCGACCCTTCTATCGCCGCGCCGAGGAATACCAGTTGCTCGTCACCTTCGGCCTCATTCAGATCCTCGAGGATTCGATCCGTTTCATCTGGGGCGGGACGCCCCTTTCCGCGGACGCGCTGATGGACGCGCTGCCGATCATCCATATCGGCGGCCTGCTCTATCCTGCCTACAATCTGGTGGTGATCGGGATCGGCGTGGTGGCGGCCTTGGCCCTCTGGGTGGCAATCTATCACACCAAGTTCGGCGTCATGTTGCGAGCGACGTCCCAAGATCGGCGCATGGCTTCGGCGCTCGGCCTCAATGTGGGCCTCGTCTATGTGATGGCGTTCGGGATCGGCTGCTTCATGGCGGGTCTCGGCGGAGCCATCGTGGTTCCGACCCAGGCGGCCGTGCTTGGCATGGGGATTGATGCGCTGGTCATCGCCTTCGTGGTCGTGGTGATCGGCGGGCTAGGCAGCCTCAAGGGGGCTCTGGTCGGGGCCCTGGTCGTGAGCTTCGTGCGGACCGCAGGAATTCAGTTCTTCCCGGAGCTCGAGTTGGCGGTGCTGTACCTCATCGCCGCCCTGGTGCTGCTGGTGCGGCCGACCGGACTGTTTGGAACCGCGTGATGAAACCCGATCCAAACGCGCCGCGCGATCGTTCGTTGCCAAGGCTCGCAGCCGCGATGGCGCCAGTCCTGCTCCTGTTGATCTTGCTGCCGACCTTCGTCGAGACGTATCAGATCCAGCTCGTGACCTACGGGCTGATCGCGGCGATCGCTGCGCTCGGATTCAATCTGCTGCTCGGCTACACAGGCCTGTTGTCGTTCGGTCATTCCGCCTATTTCGGCCTCGGCGCCTACACCGTCGCCTTCGTGGTGCAGCGTCTCGGACCGCATTCCATGGAGTTCTATATCCTGATCGGGATTCCGGTCGTCGCGATTGCGTCGGCGCTGTTCGGTTATGTCTGCGTCCGGCATACCCGAATCTTCTTCGGCATTCTTACGCTGGCGATTTCGCAGGTGGTCTACAGCCTGGCGCTAAAGTTGTATTGGGTGACCGGCGGCAGCGACGGTCTGCGGGTACCCCGTCCGGCTTTGTTGCTGGGCTTGCTCAATTTCTCGGGCCCCCGCGGCTTCCAGCAATTCATCACGTCCTATTACTACTACGTACTGGCCATCTTCGTCGTATGCGTCGTCCTGATGTGGGTGGTCGTGCACTCGCCGTTCGGCAAAGCGCTTCAGGCCATACGAGATAACGAGGTCCGCGCGCGCTTTCTCGGCTTGAGGATCCGCCGGTTCCGCTGGATATCCTTTCTCGTTTCCGGAACTTTCACCGGGCTCGCCGGCATTCTCTGGGTGCCGCTCAACGGCTTAACGACACCCGACGTCCTCTACTGGACCTTCTCGGGCGAGATCGTGTTCTCTGCGCTGCTCGGCGGCTTCCGCAACTTTACCGGCCCGATCGTCGGCGGCATCGTGTTCACTTATTTGAAGACCTACGCGGTGGCCACGACCGAATATTGGCAACTTCTGCTTGGCGTGGTTCTGGTCACTCTCGTGCTGGTGCTGCCAACAGGCATCGTCGGGGGGCTGTCGACGCTCGGGCTGAGACTGAGGAAGGGGAGATCCTGACATGCCCCTTCTCAAGACAGTTAACCTGAGGAAGCAGTTTGGCGAGACCCGCGCCTGCGACGGCGTCAATTTCGTGGTGAACAAGGGTGAATTCCTGTCCCTGGTGGGATCGAACGGCGCGGGCAAGACCACGCTCGTCAATCTGATCAGCGCACATCTGCAGCCGGACAGTGGTCAAATCCTGTTCGAGGATCGCGACATCACCTTTACTACGGTGACCGACCGCATCAAGGCGGGAATTGTCCGCAGCTTCCAGATCGTCAACCTGTTCGACGGACTTTCGGTTTTCGACAACGTCGCACTGTCGATCTTCTCGCGTGACGGCAAGGCCGTGCAGATGGCGGCCTTGGCCGACCACGACTATGATGTGCGCCGCGAGACGATCGAAGTGCTGGGCGAGTTCGGCTTGACGAACAAGATCGAGGTTCCGGCGGGGGGCCTCGCGCAGGGCGAGCGCAAGCTGCTCGACGTGGCGGTCGCCTACGCGCTGCGTCCCCGGCTGCTGTTTCTCGACGAGCCGACCAGCGGCGTGAGCACCCACGAGAAGGCGCAGATCATGGATACCGTGTCGTCGGTGGTGCGCAGAGGAATGGTGACCGCGGTCGTCATCGAGCACGACATGGACGTGGTGTTTCGCTACTCGGATCGCATCGTGATGATGCATGAGGGCTCCTTCCTCGCCGATGGCACGCCCGACGAGATCCGCGCGAACAAGGACGTCGCCAGCATTCTGCTTGGCGCGCCGCTGGCGAGTTGAGGCGAGAAAACTGTGCTGCTAGAGGTCAAGGACATCAACACCTATCGGGGCCCCGCCCACATCCTGCGCGGCGTGTCAATCAGCGTTGATACCGACGAGGTCGTCGCCCTGGTCGGACGCAACGGGGCCGGACGCACGACCATCATCGAGAGCGTCACCGGCCTGCTCCCCGTCCGTTCCGGCCAGATCCGCTTTCGCGACGAGGAGATCACCTCGTTGCCGCCACATCGGCGCGCCAAGCGGGGCATCGGCTATGCGCCGGAGGACTCCGGCATTTTTCCCGAGCTGACGGTCGCCGAGAACCTGATGATCAGCCGTTGGCTCGCACAGAAAACGGAGCGCAGCGCCGCAGGCGATGGCGATACCGAAGCGCGAGCGTTCACCGTATTTCCTGAGGTGCGCCAGCTTGTCGACAGACAGGGGCAGAATTTGAGTGGCGGCCAGAGGAAAATGGTCGCGATCGCCAGGGCTATGGCGCTCGCCCCCTATCTCTTGATCCTCGACGAGGCTTTCGAAGGGCTCGCGCCTGCCGTCGTGAAGCGTTTCCACGAGGCGGTCATGGCTATCAAGGCAATGGGCATCTCGCTGCTGATCGCCGAATCGAATCTCTTGAGTGCGGCCACGATGGCCGATCGGCTCTACGTGGTCGATCGTGGCGAGATCGTCTTCCATGGCAAGCCGCAGCAGGCGCTCGCCGATGACCAGGTGATGCGCACGCTGCGCGGGTGATGGCCGTGTCCGATTCTTCCAGGCTGCGTCCCATGGTGAAGCCGCTGAGCCTGCTCGCTGCCCTAGCGGCGACATTGGCGATCGCAACCGTGGCACGCGGCGGCCACGAGCTGCCAATGTACCCGTCCTATTATCCGCACGAGATCGCCATCGAGACCATACCGCCTGAGCGCGCGGCTCCATTGCTGCTCGAAAACAAGATTCAGGCCTATCTCGGTCCGCAGCCGCCCTTTTCCGGCGATGTGCCGGCCTCGATCCGCGCGGTGGAGTCGCTCGGCAGTTTCGTCATCGTGCTGCGCAATCCTGCCGCGCCCACAGACGCCGCGTCCAAATGCGCAACCGTCGAGACGATCGTCGGCGACATCGCTGGAAAGCAAGGCTTTGTATTTCATCCCTATCCGATCACGCCTTTTCACGGCGATTATCTCTATTACGCCGATCTAGCCGAGACCGCGAAGGCGCGCTTTCTGCGTGCGCGCGACCGGACATCGGCGGCGCCCGGAAATTTCAAGGTCAAGGCCGGCGGCGCGTTTCAACATCTCATTCGTCCCGAATGGATTGCGCAGGGTCCGGAATGGGATGTCGCGGTCGAGGAGGTCGGCGCGGCGGACCTCGTCGCCTCATCAATGACCTCGGTCAACGGTTGGCTCGGGCCTCCGTGGATGAAGGCCGGGTGGTTTCATGCCGAGCGCATCCTGGCTGATGCGATCGAGGATGGCGATACCAGGGCTCGCGCCGACGCCATGGCGGGGCGGCTCAAGGCGAGCGATTATCGCGATGCGATCGAGCGGATAAACTTGCAACGCGACCTCGTGACCACGCTCACCAGCAGTTGTCGCAAGCTCATCGTCGGATACACCATCAAGCGGGAGTATCTCAGCGTCGAATTCACCGATGGCATCGAGAATATCGGATTCGATTCCATTGAGGGTCTCAATTCGCCTATGTTCATACGCACGGTGAAGCTCAAGAATTTCCCGTGGAACGGTTGGCTCAGGCTGGGGATCGACAAAGCGCCGAACGCAGCCTGGAACCCGATCGCCGGATTTAGCGACGGCTTTGGGCGGCTGCTTTGGTCGGCGGTAGGCGATCCGGCGCTGGTGCCCGCACCCTATGATTCGGGCTGGATGCTCAATCGGCTCTCGGACGTTAAGCCTAATTCCGGTCGGTGAAAGGCGAGGGAAGCCAATGTTTAACGTCCGCTTCGTGCTTGCCACGTTTGTATGGGCGTTCTCGCTGATCGCAGCGAGCAGCGTGTTCTTCGGCACCCTCGCCGCGGAGCTTACCTTCGACCTCAAAGTCGCGCATGGTCACATTCCTGACACCATGCGGCTCATCCGCGTCAAACAGGGCGACGTTGCAAGGCTGCGATGGAGCACGGATCAGCCGTTGACTCTGCATCTGCACGGCTATGATATCGAGAAACACGTCGAACCGGGCACCACTACCGATCTCGCATTCACAGCTTACGCAACGGGGCGATTTCCGGTTCACGTCCACGCGCAAGGGGCGCGCCCTGACGCTCACACGCACGAGGATGAACCACTGGTGATTATCGAGGTTTATCCGCGCTAGACCGCGCGGCGTTGAGCGTGAAGCAGCGTCCTCACGGTGAGCATATGTTCGGATGTCTTTGATGACCCAGGCTCGCATTGCCTCCCCGCTCCATGGCGGGCCTGAAAGCGACGAAGCCGTATGGTTCGGCCATGCGAAACGCCCGGCTTTCACCTTCGCCGCCGCCGTGGCTAGTGTTTGCTCGCTTGCTGTCCCGGCACATGCCCATGGCTTCGGCCAGCGCTACGACCTGCCGCTGCCGCTGTCGCTCTATTTGTTCGGCACGGCCGCGGCCGTCGTTCTGTCGTTCGTCATCGTCGGACTTTTCGCCCGCCATGTGCCAGGCGCGGGCGGCTACCCGCGCATCGATCTCCTGGCACGCCCGCTGGGCCGGCAGATCGCGCGCGCTCTTGGGACCCTTCTCAAGCTCTTCTCGATCGGCCTGTTGGTCTTGACCGTCATCGCCGGATTTTACGGAAGCCAGAACCCGTATCAGAACATCGCGCCGACACTTGTGTGGATCGTCTGGTGGGTGGGGCTCGCGGTGTTCTCGGCTTTCTTCGGAGACCTGTGGGTATTGATCAATCCATGGCGTGCCCTTTTCGACTGGGCCGATCGGCTCTACCGAACCGGCGGCGGCCGCGGTTTGGGCTTGCGCTGGCCGTATCCCGAGGCGCTCGCAGTGTGGCCGGCATTCGCATTGCTGCTTGCCGTTTCCTGGACGGAGCTCGTGTTTCCGAGCCCCGCGGTGCCAGCCAACATCGCTTCGTTGGCTCTATTCTATTCGCTGGTCACCTGGACCGGCATGGCCGCGTTCGGCAGCGAGGCCTGGGTCAGACATGGCGAGGTCTTCAGCGTGTTCTTCGGCGTATTTGCTCGCTTTGCGCCGACCGAAGCGAGCATCCACGATCGCTCCGGCGAATATGGATTGGCGCTAAGGCCCTTCGGAGCGGGCCTCCTCGCCAACGAGCAGGCCTCCACCTCGATGGTCGCTTTCGTCCTTCTCGTGTTGTCGAGTGTTCTCTATGACGGGTTGCTGAGCACGCCGGAATGGGCGGAGGTCGAGCGCCAACTCCTCGGTGTGCTGCCCGGTCTTGGGGAAGTTGATTCCATCATCGTCAGGACTATCGGTCTCGTTGCGTTCTGGGCTTTGTTCTTCGGCGCCTATGTGGTCGTAAGCGCCATCATGAGCATCGTGGCAGCCTTCCACTCGCCTTGGGCAATAGCGCGGAACTTTGCCTTCACTCTGGTCCCGATCGCCATCGCCTATCACCTCGCGCATTACCTCGTTTACCTGCTGACCCAGGGACAATACATTGTGCCGCTCGCATCCGATCCATTCGGATATGGCTGGAATCTCTTTGGCACCGCGGGATACCGCGTCGACATCGCAGTCGTCGGCGCGCGGTTTGCCTGGTATGCCGCGGTGACGTCGATCGTGCTTGGCCATATCGCCGCCGTCTATCTCGCCGATGTGAGGGCACACCAGATCCTTGAAACGCGCAGCGCCGCGCTGCGCTCGCAGGTGCCGTTGACCGCGCTGATGGTGGTCTACACATTCGTAAGTTTGACGATTCTCGCCGAGCCGATCGTCGAGCGCCGCGTGCCCGCGCAACCGATCGTAACGGTACCGGAGCCCCTGACCATCCCCGAAGACGCGCTCATTCCCGAGCCTGGGACCGGCCGGTTGCAGCCGGTTGGGGCGGGCCGATCCGCCACCTTGAAATTGACTTACCGCGTGCTCGGCTCTGCATTTCATGACGGGACGCGCGCCACCTTCGCGGACCTGCTCTATGCCTATATGTTCGCCTATCGCTGGGCCGTCCCCGGCGAAGCGGATTCACATTACGACCCCGTAATCGCGGCGGCTACCGCCCCGCTGCGGCGGCGACTCGCGGGCGTGCGGGTCGCGGGAGTCGATACGGCGTCGAAGTCGTTTCGGATCGGCGACGTCAATTTCATCCGCGAGTTGGTCGTGGTCGACGTCTACGCCAACATTCCGCCGGAGGATCCCGAGCAGGACGCGGTCTTCGCACCGCCGTGGAGTACGCTACCCTGGCATTTGCTCGTGCTGATGGAAGAGGCGGTCAGCCGCGACTGGGCGGCATTCTCGCAAGCCGAGGCCGCGCGCCGCGGCGTCGAATGGCTCGATCTCGTGCGTTCCGATACATTGAAGGGGCGGCTCGCGGCGCTCACCGATCAATTCGAACAGGAGGGGTTTCGTCCCGAAATCCTGCGATCGCAGGTAAGCGCCGAGGAGGCGCGCAAGCGCTGGGCAGCGATGGCGGCGTTCTACCGAGACCACGGGCATTTTCTGGTGACCAACGGTCCTTATCAGCTGAAGAGCTGGTTCGCCGACAGCGCAACGCTCCAGGCGTTCCGGGATCTCAGCTACCCGTTGGGAGTGGGTTCCTACGACGCCTACGCCGTTCCGCGCCGGGGCTACGTCACCAAAGTCGAGCACGACAACGGCGGACTGCGCCTCTCCGCCGACATTGAAATTCTCGTGAAGGTGATGCGCGATTACCGCATCCTGCGCCGACCGATGCAGTCGGTTGACGCCGTCCTCCTCAAGCGCGCTGCCCCCGAATGCCGCTACGTGGTGCTGAATGCTGACGGTCGGGTCGTGCTGACGGGCGCTGCTCGTCCGCGGGAGGACCTGACGTTCCAGATCGAGTTTGACAGCAAGCTGCCGCCCAGCCAGTACAACGTTATGGTCGAGATTATCGTCAACGGTGACGCGATGAATGCGCAGATCGAGCGAATCCCGGTGGTGATCGCAGGCGGCCCTGCCCCGCCCTCCCATTGACAGCTACGGTATCGGCGCCAGGCAGATCGGCCAGCAGCGAAATGCGTGGAGCCTGGCCGAAAATCGTCGCCAAGTGCAGATTGCTTGGAAACTCATGATGTCGGTCGGAAGCTCGCCAGTCTAAGAACAGCGATCGTGAAAGCGGCTTGCGCAAATCAACTTTCGGCTTCGGCCTGCTGCTGATTTAATGCCAATCATTGCGGCTCGACGTTTGGAGCAATGCCCGACAACGCCGGCAGCCACTGCGAGGCAGAGACGCTGCAGAAGCGCGCGCCTCGTGCGCGCCGCTGCCGACCGGCTATCGGCGGCATTCGGCTACGCGAGCGAGCCCGAGCCGGGGGCGAAGGCGGCGGTGCAATTTTGCCGTCATTCCGGGACGGCAGGTAGCGCCGGACCCGAAATCCAGATACAAATTCGGTGCCTGTTTCTGGATTCCGGGTTCGCTCGTTCTGCTCGCGCCCCGGAATGACGGAGGAATCGGAGGCGAGCCATGCCCCGGCATGTGAACTATGTCCCGCACGGCGTGATCCCGGCGGTGCTGCTGCCATTTGATAACGATCTCGCCATCGACGAGGCTAGCTTCCGCAAGCACCTTCGAGACGTGGCCTCCGTCGAAGGCCTCTCGGCAATCACCGTCAACGCGCACTCGACCGAGGTCGGCTCCTGCAGTTTCGAGGAGCAGCGCCGCGTGCTCGACATCGCGCAGGACGAGATCGGGGCCAAGCTGCCGCTGATCAACGGCATCTGGGCCGACGGCAGCCTCGAGGCGGCGCGCCTTGCGCGCATGGCGACGCAAGGCGGCGCGTCCGCGCTCTTGGTGTTCCCGCCGGCGCCGTTCACCCTTGGCCAATCGCCGCAAATGGCGCTCGCGCATTTCAAGCGCATCGCCGACGCGACCGACCTGCCGCTAATCGTGTTCCAGTATCCGCTCGCGACCGGCCAAGGCTATCCGAAGGACACGCTGCTGAAGCTGTGCGAGGAGGTGCCGACCGTCCGCGCCATCAAGGACTGGATCGGCAACGTGCCGCATCACGAGTGGCACCTGCGCACGCTGCAGAATCTGCCGCGGCGGGTGAATGTGCTCACCACGCACAGCGCCTGGCTGTTCTCCTCGCTGGTGCTCGGCTGCAATGGATTGCTGTCAGGTTCCGGCAGCGTGATTGCCGATTTGCAGGCGCGCCTGTTCCGCGCGGTGCAGGGCAACGACCTCGCCGAGGCCAAGCGGCTCAACGACCGCATCGAGCCGCTGATGCGGGTGTTCTACGCCGATCCCTTCGTCGACATGCACAACCGCATGAAAGAAGCGCTGGTGCTGCTCGGCAAATTGCCGCGCGCAGTGGTGCGCCCGCCGTTGGTGAAGATCGAGCGCTCGGAGATCATGCGCATTCGTCAGGGGCTGATCGAGGCCGGTTTGCTCGACAAGACCGCGCGCGATGCGGCGTAACCTCTCTCCGTCGTTCTGAGGTGCGAGCGAAGCGAGCCTTGAAAGATGAACGGCCCGGGCCGTCGCCCTTCGAGGGCCGCGCTGCGCGCGGCCGCCTCAGCCTGACGGATCACATAATCGCGAATTCGGAATTCTTTCGGTCCGTTCACCGGCATGCTGCCGGGGTAACCCGTGATGCAGAACTCCGGCCTCACCGTCGCAATCAACGATTGCGGCGTCACGCCGCAGGCCCAAAATACCGGCAGCTCGTCGTCGTTGATCGGCACCGCGTTGCTGTAATCTGGCTTCATCAGGTCGGCAATGCCGATCAGTTCCGGCTTGCCGATGTGCACTGGCGCGCCGTGCACGGCGGGAAAGCGCGTGGTGATCTGCACCGCGCGGATCGCATCGGCCGGTCTCAGCGGCCGCATCGATACCACCATCGGCCCATGGAACGGGCCTGCCGCGTGGGCAGCGATCGAGGTGCAGTACATCGTCACGTTGCCGCCGCGCGCGATGTGACGCAGTTCGATGCCCTCCGCCATCAGCGCTTCTTCGAATGAAAACCAGCAGCCGATGACGAAACTCACCAGATCGTCGCGCCAGAGGTCGCGCACGTCCTCCGATTCCGCCACCAGGTCGCAGTTCCGCCACATGCCATAGCGCGGCAGATCGAAGCGAATGTCGAGGTCCTCGCCGAGTTCCGGCACGCGCCGATCGCCCTTGGCCGAGGTGCCGATCAGCGGACAAGGCTTCGGATTGAACTGGCAGAACCGCAAAAATCGCTCGCCAGCGGGGCAGGAAGGATGGCGAGATTACTCTGCACAAAGCCGGGCGCGAGCCTCGCGGTCGGCCCGCGATGGCCGCCCCCGTATCGCGAGCCACGCTTCGTGCCCGCTGCCGGCAGCATCGTCGCGGCGAAGGGCGGTGACGTTCATGGGCGGGCTCCGATCCGGGCAAATCGCGCGCGGCAAGTCGAGCATCCGCCGCCGGTTGCGCGAGCGGCGCTTGCTCATTTCGCGAGCAACATATTCGACCAAGTGAGTACGTCTATGGGTTGAAACTTGCCCTAGATCGCGTTTGCTAAAGAGAGCAGATTACTCAGCAAGAGCCCGCCAAGGGCCGCAAGAGGGAGGATGGTCGATGCTGGCTCATGCCGCCTGCGTGCATGGAGTTCCAAGGTCCGCAGCTGTGCTTTGCATTGCACGGCACGTGCGGATGACGACATCGACTGACCGACTGCACACTTGGCTCTTCCGCATTGCCGCCCGCACAATAGCGCGGGCGTAATTTTATCGACCGACCTGATCGGAACGCATGGGAGGAACGGATTATGACCGAGAAGTGGAAAGACGAAGAATGGGCGCAGGGCATCTGGTACCGCGGCAAGGTCACGCGTCGTCGCATCGTCGGTTGGGGCGGCGGGGCGATCGGCGCCATGATGCTGGTGCCGGCGCCCTGGCGCGCCGCCTTCGGCGCCGCCAAGCCGTACAAGATCGGCTCCGAGCAGCCCTTGTCCGGCGCTGGCGCCGCCGGCGGCAAGACCGCGCTGGTCGGCCTGCAGATGGCGGTCGACCGCATCAACCACATGGGCGGCATCATGGGCCGGCCGATCGAGTTGGTGATTGCGGACGACGAGTCCAAGCCCGACGTTGCCCGCCGCAAGACGCAGAAGATGGTGGAAGAGGACAATATCGAGGTCCATGTCGGCGGCTTCCTTTCCAATATCTGTCTTGCTTGCATGCCGGTCTGGGAAGAAGCCAAGATCGTCAACATGATCAGCGTGTGCCTCGACACCACGCTCACCACCTCCAAGTGTAACCGCTACAGCTTCCGTGTCCACGACTACGCTCCGGCGCAGGCGGTTGCCTTCGGCCCGATGCTCGCCAAGATGGGCAAGAAGTGGCACATCGCTTATGCTGACTATTCGTGGGGCCAGTCGACGCGCGACGCTTACGCGGACGAGATCAAGAAGAACGGCGGCGAGGTCGTCGGCACGACCGGCATCCCGCTCGGTACCGCCGACATGACGCCGTTCCTGTCGAAGATTTCCGGCAACTTCGACGGATTGTTCGGCATCTTCTTCGGCAAGGACGGCGTGACCATCGGCAACCAGGCCTATGATCTCGGCCTCACCAAGAAGTACAAATGGGCCGGTGACGGCGCCATCTGCGAATCCGTCAATCTGCCTGCGCTCGGCAACAAGATCGACGGCTTCGTCGCCATCAACCGCTACATCCCGATCTTCCAGGGCGCGCTGGATACGCCCTATCACCACCGCTTCTTCGACGAGGCCAAGAAGCGGCTGGCCGAGATCGATCGGTCCGGCCCGCTGCCCGACCGTTACGTGCAGTCGAACTACGAGGCCATGAACGCGCTCAAGCACGGCATGGAGATGTCGAGTTTCGCGACGCGCGAGGACACGATGAAGCTGATCGAGGCGTTGCAAGGGCTCGAGATGAAGCTCAGCGACGACTTCCCGCAGGGGGACAAGACGCTGCGCAAGGCCGATCACCAGGCCTTCCTCAACGAGTTCCTCTATACCGTCAATGGCGGTCAGTTCCATCTGCTCGAAATGGTGCCGAAGGAAAAGACGATCGTTCCTCCGGCCTGCAAGTTCCCGGCTGCGTAAGTGAGCGTGGAAGCGGTCAACGACGTGCGCTCCCCGGCGAATGGCCGGGCAGCGGCGTCGGCTCCTGTACTCAAGACCGAACTGTTGACCGTCCGATTCGGCGGCCTGGCCGCGCTTTCCCAGGTCAATTTCGAGGTTAAGCGCGACGAGGTGTGCGCCATCATCGGTCCGAACGGGGCCGGCAAGAGCACCTTCTTCAATTGCTTGACTGGCGTGCTCAAGCCCACCTCCGGCCGCATCCTGTTCAACGGCGAGGACATCACCGGGCTGCCCTCCAACGCCATCTCGCAGAAGGGCATCGCGCGCTCCTATCAGATCACCAACATCATGCCCAACGCCTCAGCGCTGGAAAATGTGCGCATCGCCGCGCAGTCGCGCCGGCATGCCTGGAACATGATCTCGCATCACTCCGCCTTTCCCGACATCAACGAGAAGGCGGAGGCTGCGCTTCAATCGGTGGGCTTGCTCGATAAGGCGGACCAGCTTGCCGCCAATCTGTCCCACGGCGAACAGCGCAATCTGGAGATCGGCATTGTGCTTGCGACCGAGCCGACCTTGCTGTGTCTCGACGAGCCGACCGCCGGCATGAGTGCAGCGGAGACGCATGACACCATGCAGCTCGTGCGCCGCATCGCCAAGAATTTGACGATCCTGATCGTCGAGCACGACATGCAGGTGGTGATGGAGCTGTGCCATCGCATCACCGTGCTCCATTACGGCGAAATCCTCGCCGACGGCACGCCGGAGGAGATCCAGCGCAATCCCAAGGTGCAGGAGGTCTATCTCAAGACATGAGCGAGACCGCGCCCCGCACCGAGCCGATCGTCCTGGTCGAGGATGTGCACACCTATTACGGCAAGAGCCACATCCTGCACGGCGTCACGCTCCACGTGCAGCCGGGCGAAGTGGTGGGCCTGCTCGGCCGCAACGGCGTCGGCAAGTCAACCACGCTCAAGACCATCATGGGCCTGGTGCAACCGAGCCACGGCAGTGTGCTGCTCGACGGCAATGCCATCACCGGCTTGCCCGCGCACAAGCTTGCCCGCCTCGGCATCGGCTATGTGCCGGAGGACCGGCGCATCTTCCGCCTGCTCACGGTTATGGAGAACCTGCGCACCGGGCTCGACCGCAACGGCGTCACCGAAGAGCGGAAGGCGGCGCTGCTCGACACGGTGTTCACCTACTTCCCCGTGCTCGCCGAGCGGCGCAACCAGGCCGGCGGCACGCTTTCGGGTGGCGAGCAGCAGATGCTGGCGATCGCGCGCGCCATGATGCTGGAGCCCAAGATCATCCTGCTCGACGAGCCGACCGAAGGGCTGATGCCGCGGATGGTGTCGCAAATCCGCCAGATCATCGACGTGCTGCATCGCGAGGGCGTCGCCATCCTGCTGGTCGAGCAGAACGTGCCGCTGACGCTCGAGGCGAGCGAGCGCGTCTACATCATGGAGAAGGGCCTCGTGCGCCACCATTGCGTGGCGTCCGAGATCAAGGTCGACGATCCGGTCATCAAGCAGTATCTGGGGGTCTAGGGATGGACGCGGTCGCGCATTTCTTCCAGAGCATTCCGGTCGACTTGCTGATCATCCAGACGGTGAACGGCGTGGTCAGCGGCATGATCTTAGCGCTGGTCGCCTCGGGTCTGACGCTCATCTTCGGCATCATGGACGTGGTCAACTTCGCGCATGGCGAATTGTTCATGCTCGGCGCCTATGTCGGCGTGCTGGTCTTGACCGCGACGGGGAGCTTCTGGATGGCGCTCGTGCTGTCCGCCTTGATCGTCGCACTCCTCGGCGCGGCCATGCAGATCCTCACTTTGCGTCCGCTGCTCGGGCGCGATCCGCTCAACACGATTCTCGTCACCTTCGGCATATCGTTGATCCTGCAGAACTACGCATTGTGGCAATTCGGCCCGGTGGCGCGCAAGATCGGCGAGCCGATCACCAGTCACTTCAACCTGTTCTATCTCACCTATCCCTGGTACCGCATTCTGATCGCGGTATTGTCGGCGGCGATCATCGGCGGCTTCTGGCTGTTCCTCAAATACGGCAAATACGGCGTCTGGATCCGTGCCACCACGCAGGACCGCGTGATGGCGCAGGCCATGGGCATCCCGGTTCCGATGGTGCACACCGCGGTGTTCGCGATCGGCGCGGCGATGGCGGCGGCGAGCGGCGTACTGTTTGCCCCGCTGGTCGGCGTCAACCACACCATGGGCCTCGACTGGGTGCTCAAGGCCTTCATCGTCGTGGTAGTCGGCGGTATGGGCAATCTCGGTGGCTCGATCGCGGCGGCGATCTTGATCAGCCTGCTTGAAGCCTATGCGGCGATCTGGGTCGATCCCTCGCAAGCGGTGATCGTCTCCTTCGTGGTGCTGATCCTCACGCTCCTGTTCCGGCCGACCGGCCTCTTCGTTCCGACGCCCAAATGACAACCGCCCCACTCAGCAAATCGATGCCGCTCAAAACGAAATTGAGCCACACCGCCGTTTTCTGGATCGGCTTCTGCGTGGTCATGGCGCTGCTGATTGTCGCGCCGCTGGTGCTGCCCGAATATTGGCGGCGCTTCCTCACCGAAATCCTGATCTGGGGCCTGCTTGCGATGTCGTCCGATATCCTTATCGGCTATACCGGCATGGTCTCCTTCGGGCATTCGGCCTTCTTCGGACTCGGCATGTATGGCGCGGCGGCGGCGCTCTTGATCGTCAGCCCGCCCAATCTGTGGCTCGCCATTCTGTTCGGGCTCGGCGGGGCGGCGGGCGCGGCGCTGTTCGTTGCCTATTTCTCCACGCGCCTGCGGGACATCTACTTCGCCATCACTACGCTGATCTTCTCGCAGATCTTCTATGTGATAATCTTCACCTGGACCGAGGTGACCGGCGGCGAGAACGGGCTGATCTTCTCGCGCCCGCATTTCACGATCCCGTTCCTTTATGACACGCGTTTCTCAACCGCGACGCTGCACTGGTTCGTGCTGTCGGTGGTCGCCGGCTCCTATGTGCTTCTGCGCCGCATCATGCAGTCGCCCTTCGGCATGGTGCTGCAGTCGATCCGCGAGAACGAGGCGCGCACGCGGGCGATCGGCTATCCGGTCGAGCGCTACAAGATCGTGGCGGTGATGCTGTCCGGCCTGTTCGCTGGGCTTGCCGGCGTGCTCTACGCCGTGCAGAACCAGTTCGCCGCGGCGGAATTCGTATTCTTCACCACTTCGGGCGACACCGTCATCTTCAACGTCATGGGCGGAATCGGCACGCTGGTCGGCCCCATCGTCGGCGCCGGCTTCTTCCAACTCCTTCGCGAGCTGCTGTCGCGCATTTTCGGCGATCAGTTCCCCTATCTCATCCCGCTCGGCGTGATCTTCATCGTCATGATCATCTTCCTGCCGCAGGGCCTGCTCGGCTTTGCCCGGCGCTGGCTCAACCGCTAGCGTGCCCGTGGCCGCTAGAATGGTCGTGCAATGCTCGTTGTGAATCTACCGACGCCCGAGCGCTCGCCGATGTCGATCCAGCCCATCGGGCAATCGTTTGAAGATCGTTCCCGGCAAGCAGACCCGCTGTGCCTATCGGAAATCAAATCCGGACATATTCGTGATGCAATCCGCCGAGGACCGGGCGGCAAAGAATACGCCCTGCCCTCTTTGCGGTGCGCGATAGGGGAGCATCCTTGTCCAAAGCCAAGTGCGTGCGCGTCTCATTATAGTAGCGCGCGTAAGATTTCAGAATCCGGCGTAGATGTGCCTCGCCTAAGACAATGACGTGGTCCAAGCACTCACGCCGGATCGATCCGATCAACCGTTCGGCAAAGCTGTTCTGCCAGGGTGAGGCCGGTGCGGTAGGTTTGTCCCGGATACCATGGCACGCAGTCGGCGTGTGACGACCGCACTGTAGATGCGATCACGGTCCCGGATCATGTAGCGCGGAGCCTCGTTCCAGGGAAATGCCTCCGTGATTTGTCGCGCGACCCAATCGGCGGTCGGATATGCTGTGACATTGGTCCAGACGAGATCTCTGCGACCGAGCCGGACGATGACGAAAGCATAGAGCAGGTCGAAACCGATGGTCGGAATAACGAATAGGTCCATCCTTCCGCTGGATTCTTCCAGTGTCTTTCTTAAACCGAACTGGCCGGCGTGGCCGCACAATTTGCTACTCTTGTTTGGGATTTTTACGACCGGTCTGCCGCTCAGAAGTCAGCCGCTATTAATGGCTGGCGTGTACGCGTTATCCTAGAAGACATTCAGGAGAAAGCTCTTGGCCAAAATGACCGACCCCTCCGAAGCGCTTACATCCTTTCAACAGGCTCTGAGGGATGGTGCGATAGAGGTGCATGCTGGAGCTCTGGCGTTGCTCGCGGTCGGGATCGTTGGTTTGCACGAAGAACGCGGGATCGCGGATTTCCGCTGGGGCAGGCAATCCCAGCCATGTCGCACCACGCAAAAGACGGATGCCCGCGGTGAGCGCGCTTTTCAGCTTATCAGATTGAACCTCAGGTAAGCCGGGATGACTTGCATCATCCGGTCCGATGGACATGAACTGAACATAGGGCCTGCCGTCCCTCATCACGATGGAAAACGGAAACTGCACATCCATCGCCGGCTCTGCAAAATAAGCAGTGCGCTCGCGCTTGCGGATCGCTTCAATTCGGAAGGCAGCTTCGCAAATGAAGCCGGTTATTCGTCCGCCCGCAATCGCTGACCTAATGGACGCCCAATGGCGATCATCTGGCTCGAATATTTTCTCCCAGGCATTGCTGTCGAAGGTAACGCGCATGACTCAATTCTACATTGAACAAAGCGTGTTTTGCCGCACTGGTTTTGTGCCATGGAATTCTCTGCGATGCTTGGCGATCGACGGTGATATTGGCGTAGCCGGTGCAGCAAAGACCGTGGACGGCTACGAGAGCCGTGATCTGACGTGAGTTGCGGCGTTCGCCATCGACGTCCGATCACAATTGAGTCATCGCGTGAGTCATCGCGCCCCGTCCGCCCTCGCCGATTTTACGCTGCGACTTTCCTCCTGCCGCTTCCACGGCGCTTCCACGAGCGAAATTTCCAGCCAAATTGGAAGCAGCAAAAAGCCCTCGAAAACGAAACGTTTTCATGGGCTTGATGTCTGGTTGCGGGGAGGCGCAACCACCGACATTCGCTGATGGTGGCCATTTGAGGTTTAATTGGCCCCATTCAACCGCGGCATGGCTATGGCCGGCAAGTGGACTTGGGAAAACGGCGGCTCTTATTTTGGCGTTCCGTCCCGATTTGTGGCCGCCGTTCCGGTGAGCGCGACTTCCAACGCCAATAATGTTGAGAGCCGGCCCAATCTGGACGAAGAACCAGCGATCGCCATTCGTCAGCCAAGGCCGGCCGCCCACCCTCCTGCGCAAAACAAAGCAATTGATGTCGCAAGGCCGCGTTCTCTGCCTCAAGCCGCAACTTCGGCTTGAGCAGCACTCCCGTAAGGGACAGAAGAAATCTTACCAGAGCAATCATGATGTGCTGACGTTAGGCGATTCCTTTAGCCAGACAATGGAGATGAGGTTTTCGGTACACACACCGCGCTATGTCCGCTCTGCCCTCAACAACAGGCAACAGAACGCCCGCTCTATCTTCGCCTCCAGCTTCGGGCTCACGCGTATCGCGGTTCTAGGAAGTCCGCTCAAGATCCGACTTTAGCGCCACTATAAAGCGAGCGGCCTCGCCGCCCGTCACAACGCGATGGTCAAAGGTGAGCGACAACGGCAGCACGCGTCGCACCACCGGTCGGCCCTGATGTGCCACCACGAGGGGGGCAATCCGGCCGGCACCGACGATCGCCACCTGTGGCGGTACAACCACGAGACTGGCGAAGCGGCCGCCGATCATGCCGAAATTCGACAGCGTGATGGTTGCCCCCCGAAGTTCTTCCGGTGGAATCGAGCGGGCGATCGCGTCGGCCCGCAGCCTGTCGAGCCCGGCTCGCAGGTCCCGTACGTCGCGCTCGGCGACGTTGCGCATCACCGGCACGATGAGGCCGCCCTCGGTATCGATCGCGATACCAATATCGATGCGCTTGACCAAACGCCGGGCGCCCGCGCCAGAATTGTACCAGGCGTTGAGCGCGGGCTCCGCCCTGCAGGCAGCCGCAATTGCGCGCATCAGGCGGACACTTGGGTCTTCGCCCGTTCGCCACTCGTCGATATCAGCGTCGTCGCTGACAGTAGCGGGGACGACTTCGGCATGTGCCGCTGCCATGCGCTGGGCCATGGCGCGTCGCATCCCGCGCAATGCCTCGGCCGGACCTGCCTCAGCGAGACCTTTGGCGGCCCGCTCGACGTCGGCCCGTGTGATGGTGCCGCCGGGTCCGGTGGCCAGTACCGCGTTGAGATCGACATCGAGCCTGCGTGCGTGGGCGCGCACCGCCGGGAGCACCTGAAGCATTCGCCCTGGCGCCAGCTCGGCAGGCCTTTCAGCCACTGCAGCTTGCTTCTCGCCGGTGTCGAGTTGGCCGACTACGGTGCCAGTATCCTGCTCGGTGCCCTCGGCGAACTCGACCAGGGGAGCACCAACTTTCACCAGATCACCTTTGGTCCCGAACACCCGCGCGATGCGGCCACCCCACGGTGACGGCACTTCAACCACGGCCTTGTCGGTCTCGACCGAGACAAGCGGTTGATCCGTAACCACGTGATCCCCCTCGTTCACATGCCAGGTCACGATCTCGGCCTCATCGAGACCTTCGCCAAGATCGGGCAACATGAACTGTCGCATGGGATGTGTTCCGCTGATCTCAACTGAACTGGCAAGCCTTGCGTCCGGCGGCCGCGATACGGTCGACCGACGGCACATAATACTGCTCAAGCCGGGGCAGCGGCATCACCGTATCATAGCCTGTGACGCGGGCGACAGGAGCGAGAAGAGACGTCAGCCCGCGCTCGGCGATAAGTGCGGCGATCTCGGCACCGAAGCCGCCGGTCCGTGCAGCTTCGTGCACGATGACGCAGCGTCCGGTTTTTTCCACGGAGCTTAACAGGGTTTCCTCGTCGTAGGGCTTAAGGGTCGCGAGATCAATAACCTCGGCACTGACGCCTTCAGCATCGAGCGTCTCGGCAGCCGCCAGCGTCTCCTTCACCATCGCGCCCCAGCTGATCAGCGTGACGTCCCGACCTTCCCTGAGAACGAAAGCGACGTCGAGCGGCAAGGCCTCGCCGTTGTCTTCAACCTCGCCCCTCGCCGCGCGGTAGATGCGCGTCGGTTCCAGGAACACAACCGGATCGGGGTCGCGGATCGCCGCGAGCAGCAGGCCGTAAGCGCGTTCCGGCGACGATGGCATGACGACGCGCAGACCTGGAATATGGGCGAGCATGGCCTCGGTGCTCTCGGAGTGATGTTCGGGAGCGCGAATGCCGCCCCCGTGCGGGGTACGCAAAACCATCGGACAGCTGAGCCGCCCTTGTGTGCGGTTGCGCAGCCGCGAGGCATGGTTCACCAATTGATCGATGCAGGGATAAATAAATCCCATGAACTGGATCTCGCCGACCGGTTTCAAGCCTTGTGCCGCCATGCCGACGCAGAGTCCGCTGATAAGGAGTTCGGCAAGCGGCGTATCGAACACGCGTTCCGGTCCGAAACGCTGCTGCAGTCCGACGGTGGCGCGGAAGACGCCGCCGTTAACTCCGACATCCTCGCCGAACACGACGACATTGGGGTCATCCTCCATCGCGCGGGCGAGCGCCATATTGACGGCTTCGACCAGCGTCATCTCAGGCATCAGTCTCTCCCCTCAAGTTCGCGGCGCTGCGCAGCATAGGCCTTCGGCAGCTTGGCATAGAGATGATCGAACATTGTCTCGGGGGCCCGCGGTTTCACAACCAAATAGCGCTCGACCGCGGCGTCGATTTGCTGTTGGCACTCGGCGGAAAGCTGCTCTTCGTCCGTCTTGCTCCACGCGTTCTGGCCAGCGAGAAATGATCTCAGCCGCGCGATCGGCTCCTCCTTCCAGCGCGCCTGGACCTCCTCGGTCGGACGGTAGCGCGCCGCGTCGTCCGCGGTCGTATGATCGCCGAGCCGGTAGGTGACCGCCTCGATGAAGCAGGGGCCTCGGCCATTTCGAGCCGCTTCGATCGCGTCTTCGGCTGCCGCGTGCATGGCCACGATGTCGTTGCCATCCACCTGCTCACCGATGAAACCCGCTGCGATCGCCTTCTGCGCCAGCGTTTCGGATGCTGTCTGGAGCCGCAGCGGCACGGAAATAGCCCACTGATTGTTGGTAACGACGAACACGACCGGCAGCTTGTGCACACCCGCGAAATTCATCGCTTCATAGACGTCGCCCTTCGAGGTGGCGCCGTCACCGAACAGACATACGGCAACGCGGGGCTGCTTGCGCAGCTTGAAGGCGTAGGCGACGCCTGCAGCGTGAGGGGCCTGCGATCCGACGGGAATGCAGAACGGGAAATCCTCGACTGGCCCGGAGAAGTGATTGCCGCGCTCGTCGCCGCCCCAAAACAGCAAGATTTCCTCCAGCTTGACCCCGCGCCAGATCAAAGCGGCGTTGTCGCGATAGGAGGGCAGCAAAACGTCCTCGTTACGCATGGCGCTGGCCGTGCCAACCGACACCGCCTCCTGGCCAAGCGATGCGGCATAGGTTCCGAGCCGGCCGGTGCGCTGCAACGCCACAGCTTTCAGGTCGAAGGCGCGCACCAGCACCATCGCCCGGTAAAGCCTGACGAGCAGCCGCGTATCGGAGGCAAAGGCAGGGAGCCGTCGATGGATCGAACCGTCCGGCGCGAGATAGGCGCGATGGCGCACTTCGAAGCGCGCGATCACCGGGAGGTGCTCGTCTGCGTGCCAACTTTCGGTCATGTTACCGACTCCCGCCTCGAAGAACTCCTGATTGGTGGTCGCTACTTGATGGCACCCACCGGCTACAAAGTCGCTTCCGATCAAAGTCACTTCGCCCCGTCCGGTCGTGGGGCGAAATGGGTGAGATGGGTGAGCAGATCCGTCGGCAGCGGAAAGACGATGGTCGAGGACCGCTCGCCCGCGATGTCGTGCAGGGCAGCGAAATAGCGTAATTGCATCGCCTGTGGTTCTCGAGCCAGAAGTCGGCCAGCCTCGACGAGCTTCTCGGCGGCCTGCTGCTCGCCTTCGGCATTGATCACCTTTGCACGCCGCAACCGCTCGGCCTCGGCCTGCTTGGCGATCGCGCGGATCATGCTTTCGTTGAGATCGACATGTTTGATCTCGACATTGGTCACCTTGATGCCCCAGGCGTCGGTCTGCTGATCGAGGATCTCCTGAATGTCGGCATTTAGCCGATCCCGTTCCGCCAGCAGTTCGTCGAGCTCGTGTTTGCCGAGGACGGAGCGCAGCGTGGTTTGCGCCAGCTGGCTGGTCGCGGCCATAAAGTCGGCGACCTTGATGATCGCTCGCTCCGGGTCGATGATGCGGAAGTAGAGGACGGCGTTGACCTTGACCGTGACATTGTCGCGCGTGATCACGTCCTGCGGCGGCACGTCCTGCACCACGACCCGCAGATCGACCTTCACCATCTGCTGCGCGAACGGAATGAGAATGATGAGGCCGGGGCCCTTCACTCCGGTGAAGCGACCCAGTGTGAAGACGATGCCGCGCTCATATTCCCTCAAGATGCGAATCGCCGCCGAGAGAAACATGATCACGACGACTATGAGAAGAAGATAGCTCAGATAGTCGAACATCATTACACACCTCCTTCGCTGACGGTTCGTGCTGATCGCCGCCGCACCACAAGCGTCAGGTCCTTGATACCGGCCACCTCGACCGTCTCTCCAGGTGTAAGGGCTTCCACCCCGTGGGCCTGCCAGCGCTCGCCATGAGTGAAGACGTGACCTTCGCTGCCGGACCAGTCGAGAACTTCGGCAGGCAGACCGCGCATGGCCTGCCCCCCGACCCGGGCCGGGTTTCTGCGGGCGCGCCAGAGCGAGCCGAGTACGACGACGGTCAGGCTGATGATCATCGCCATCGCGATGATGACGACCGTCCATGACAGCCGGTATCCCGGGGCCTCGATCCTAAACAACATGGCGGCCCCGAGAAGAAACGCGGCAACGCCGCCAAGGCCGAGAACCACGGTTGGGTTGAAGGTTTCGACGACTAGGAAGGCGATGCCCAGCAGCATCAAGGCCAGGCCAGCGTAGTTGATCGGCAGCATGTTGAGGGCATAGAGGCCGAGCAGCAGACAGATCGTCCCAACCACTCCCGGCGCGATGGCGCCCGGGGTGAAGAACTCGAAGATCAGACCGTAGATGCCGACCATCAGCAGAATGAAAGCGACGTTGGGATCGGTGATGACGGACAGAAGCCGGATCAGCCAGCCGGGATCGAGTCGCTCAATGGTCAGGCCCTTTGTCGCCAACTGCCGCATATCGCCACCTGCGGGCTCGACCGTGCGGCCGTCGATCAGCTGAAGCAGTTCGGTCGGGTTGCGCGCGACGAGATCGATGACATTCGCCTGCAATGCGCCGCTGGCGGAAAGACTGGCGGCCTCGCGCACCGCTTTCTCGGCCCAATCGGCGTTGCGCCCGCGCAGTTCGGCGAGGCTGCGGATCAGCGCAACCGCGTCGTTCGTCGCCTTCGCCGTCATGGCATCCTTCAACGCAGGCTGCTGCGCATCGTCCTTTTTGTCCTTGCCGTCCTTGTCTGGGGCGCTACCTGGCAGACCCGGCAGCGGACCGCCAATCTGCACCGGCGTCGCGGCGCCCAGATTGGTGCCCGGCGCCATAGCCGCGATATGTGTTGCGTAGAGAATGTAGGTGCCCGCGCTCGCCGCATGGGCACCCGATGGAGCGACGTAGCCAATGACGGGAACAGAGGACGCGAGCACGTCGGCGATAATCTCGCGCATGCTGGTGGCGAGGCCGCCTGGTGTGTTCAGACGCAGGATAACGACCCCAGCCCGTCGTTCGCCCGCCGTCGTCAGCGCTTCCTTAACGTATCTGCCGGTTGCCGGACCGATCGCCCCGTCGATCTCGATCATCAACGCGGGTCTGCCGCTCTCCTCCGCTGACATGAGCGTGGGAGGGGCAAATTGAACAGCGACAGCAATCGCCGCAACAAGGGTCGCCTGCACCATTCTCACGGCAAGACTCCCTAATAAAACGATATATGGGGGTAGTGTTCCCGCGCCTCAATAGGACCGACGCGCGCGGGCTGCTGATCGCCGCCAGACCTCGGCGCAGGCGGGATGTATGGGTTTTTCCGAAAGAACTTTTGAACGCGGACCATAGTGGTCAGGGTCCCGTTTCCGGCGGCATGCGTCGCGATTAAACGTCTGTTCTGTGTCGCCAAAGGCGGAAGTGCAGGTTGCTTTGACCCCAATTGCAGCAGGGCTCCAACGGCTATCGCATCGCGGCATCAGTCCGCTGCACGTCGAAGAACGCGCTCGGCGCCGAAAAGGGGTGCAAGTTGCAGGACAACGAGAACTCGTTCACGCCGCGGCCGTCCGAGCGAATATGCGGTCAATCTTGGTGGCCATGATGAAGTCGTTCTCATGCAGTCCCTTGATCTTCTTGGTCTGCAGAGAGACCGTCGCATTGCCCCAGCCGAAGCTGATATTCGGATGATGGCCTTCGACCTCTGCGAGTTCACCAATCTCCCGAACAAAAGTAAGCGCCTCGCGGAAATTGCGAAACCGGAAGCTCCGCTCGATGCGGTGAGCTTCCTCCGCCAGTTGCCAGTCTGGGGCCTGTGCGTGAAAGAGCTCAGCTTGCTCGCGCGCGAGTGGGGGTATTCCCCCGCGACAGGGAGTACAGGTTTTGCTAGCAAGAGCTTCGGTCATGTTGCTTGCCCCTCGTGTCAACCTTCGCCCGCATAAGGCTCGCAAACTGCGAAGGTGAATGTTGCGGCGCGGGCGCTGTTCGCCTCAATCACCCGCGCCGGGATTTGGTGAGAAGTATGGAAGTTTGTCCGGCTTCCCCTCCCACTGCTTAGAGTCGGGCGGGGGCGCTTTTTTGACCGTAATATTTGGCCAGATTTTCGCGTATTCCGCATTCAGCGACAGCCATTTCTCAAGCCCCAGCTCGGTGTCAGGCTTGATCGCGTCGACCGGGCATTCCGGCACGCAGACCCCGCAATCGATGCA
>WNGG01001089.1_pt1 | contig 37417 bp, 44 predicted proteins | sample 5400661 | NCBI WGS metagenome assembly WNGG01 (sample SAMN13153372, study PRJNA577476) | soil metagenome | isolation source: 100 cm soil or saprolite under Garry oak tree replicate 1 | place: USA:California | collected 2016-06-15
CAGGGTATCCAGGTCCTTGGCGCGCAGCGCTGCGCGAAACTGCGCGATCGTCGAGTTGTAGGCGACGTGGGTTTTGTGGCTGCGTCTGCCCTTGGCGTCGATCCAGGCCGCGACGGCCGGATCGATGTGGGATGGGGTGACCACCTCCACCGCGGCGAGGGCTGTCAGCGGATCAGGGGGGTTGGTGGTGGATTCATAGCTTCGATTGCCCTTGTGCCGATGCAATCCGTTCCCGTTCGAGGATTTTGTGCCGTGCGAGTTCCTCGGTGTCAGGTGGAACCAGTCCTCGTAAACTCGCTCTCGCTACGATATAGCTGCCGCTATAGAGACGGTACGCACGCAGTCTACGCGTCTGGATCCAGGTGTGAACCGTCTGCTCACTCACCTCCAGTCCAGTCGCCCATTGCGACAGGGTTAAAATGGGATCACATACATCAGCTAATTTGCTTGCCAGGAGTTCATCTGCCATAGGTCTTGCGCCTTTCTGGTATGCCGGATAGGTACAACTAATTCGTGTTAGTCCTACCTTACCCCCCTTTCGGGAACCTGTCAAGTCGTGCAGACTCGCGGTGTAGCCATATAGCCTATGAGGTTTCGAGCAGATTTATGATGATGCTTGGTGAGAAACCTAGATATTCAGCAACGCCGCTTACAATGCTCAGTAGCGTTGCTACCCACTGTACCAATGTTTCATTGTCGTAAGGCAATACTGCAAGGAAGATTGTCAGATAGAGGCGAAGTCTACCAATTCCCAGATTAGAGGTGATGATTCGTTCGCCCTTCACCTGCATATATTCTTGCAGCTTTTGCAAGTCAATGTGTGTAGGAAGCGCCGTTGTATCTTGCCCCCTTTTTTCCTGGAGTTGTTTTGCCAGTGGGAGGAAAAATTCATTGAACATCCTCACAATGCGCGGGACGAGTGTCGGTATTACACGCCCAGCGTCTTCGTACTTTGCCAAGAGCAACGATTCATCCATTGTTTCCAGGCGTTCTTTCAGAGGTAGCAGTGAAAAAATCTGTTGTATTTGCCTCAAGCTCTCTGGGACTGGCGCATCATCCGGAATCAATCCGAGCAATGCAGCGATACAGGCTGAGAATGGATCAAACGTGGCATCCGGCATATCAGGCGTTTTCTGTCTCATATGTCGCATAAATCGCCTGTATTGTTCTTCTTGTGAGTGGTCTGAGCCAATATACGTTTGCCGTACAATCATTGGGCGTTGATAGATTGCCACGCAATCTAACAGCACTTCCCTCAGAACCAGGGGAGATGGTGCATAGCCTGTCTCTGCCAACGCTCTCGCCGCGTGTAACAGTGATCGGTCGTTGCTGAGTGAGCGTCCGATAATCACGGCTCGTGGCAAACATTCTGCATCCCAGAGCCATTCCGTTCCCATTCCCTGCCCTAGGCCGTGGCGTTGCCTCAGTGAGTTCGGAATAAGCTCTTCCCGTACCCATCGCGCGAGCTTCGTGATAGTGACAGTGACGCTCTGCTCAGCACACTCATGAATGAGTTGCTGTGTGGTCATTCTTGTTGTGCTTTCTGATAATAGGGTGTTCATAAACTCTATTATAAGCTATAGAGATTTACAAGTCAACGCGAGATATGAGGTTCATGAGAGCTTTTCACTCATTTACAAGTCAACGTGAAATAGGCCTATTCATTGAGCAGTTTCCCTTGTATTTCCTCTTTAAGGCTGGTAAAATGGGATACAAATAAACGTGATCAAATAATAGCACGTAGAAAGGAGGTTACAATGAACAAAGATTTTCAAAAAATCTTGCAAAGACTTGTAACCATCGGTACTGTTGCAGGTTTTCTCCTGTGGCTGAACAAGCATAGGTAAGCGTATGCGTCCTAACGCCGAGACATACGCAACAATAGCCTATGTCTCATTTTGCGCATATCTGGCGTTAGGACTAGTAGGCGATCAGCGGCCTGATAGAGTGAGCCAGGTGGATGTGTTGGAAGCGAGTGAATGAATGAGAATAACGCGATATGACTACATCAGAATTGTGGACGGTGATTATAGCCGGTGCAACATTTCTTGTTTATCTCGGCCAGCTTGTAGTACTCATCCTGGTCTATCGCCGTGTCATTAAGGAAACCGACCGCAATGCAGAAGAGCGGAAGCGCGAGATAGAGAAAGCAGGCGACATGATGATAACGCAGAGTAAAGACATAGAACGGGGGTTGAACGGGATAGCGAAGCGCAACACGATTGGTTTTGGCCTCATGGGTATCTGTGCTGGGGTGATGTTTTTAGCGAATCGCGCGGTCATCAACAAATTTGAGAAGAAACACGAAAAAAATAGATAATTGTACTTTGTCGAATAAATCCAATCTCGTCAAACCACAATAATCCACGCCTTATGCAAAACGCCGCTTTTTTGCTGTTTTTAGACGTTGGCCACTGACGACCTCCTAATTTATGCTTGAGGCTCGGCCAGCCTGCTCAGTTCCACCGATAAGGATAGAGTTATCATTCGCTTAGCGTTGTTCTTTATTCTCCTGTTTCTCAGAAGCCTTGTTTGTTTGCTGCTCGGCCTGGGCCTGCTGCATCTGGGAAAAGAATTGGTCGTAGGCTCGTGCTTGATCGCCTCTCACTGGTGCTTGTGTCCACTCGTCAAGCTTTTCTAATCCCTGCACCTCGTCTCTATCTAGCCCGAAGAATGTGTTGATACTTTCTACCGGGCCGCCGCCTTTTAGAGCTATGAGGCGAGTCGCTTTGATCGTTTGGAGCATCTGGCTCATTTTCGCCAGATAGAAAGATGCCTCGATGGGATTAAAGGCTTTGGTAATCTCGCTGATAGGAATTTCAATTTCCCCGTCAACTTCTCTCTTCGGTTCTTTTTGTAGATACATCACCGAATCTTCTGAGTACTGGATGACATGCATAGTCCCTGTGGTCGCGCCGTTCGGGCTTTGTAGCCCCATGCTTACCTGATGTGGGCCAGTCATAACGCGCAGACCATGCTTATAGGAGTTGTAGGCACGATCATACTTAAGGAAAAACTTTCCAATGCGTTTGACGAGCCAGGCGACGTTGTCAATGTTCTCGTTCCATCGGCTCGCAAGCTGCGGGTCTGCTGCCATGACTTCGCTGTAGACTGCGACCTTGATAAAATCCTGCATTTCACTGAGTGTGCCATCGGTGAGGTCACCTATCTCATCGGCCGTAATCTGCTCTATTGCCTGTTTGATCTCCTTCGTTTCGTAAATTGTCAGGTAGAGCCAATCCGGCAGCGGTTGGAACGGGGCAATAAGTAACGCGAAAAAGGCCTCGCATTGATGGAGAGCGGTGAAGAATATCTCTGCTCGTATGGACTCCAGATACCTCTCGGAAAAGCTCGCCCCGCCATTCGCGACGAGGCGCTCTTCTATTTGTTTGATGGTGGGCTCTCCCTCGTCAATGATATATAAGAAGGTCACCACTTTGTTGAACAGGAAATGTTCGTCATATCGCTCGTAAAAACGAAGGTTTTGAGCGTGGCCAGTGCCGAGAATGTTATATGGTATTGAGCCTTTGCCCCATAGTTTTGTCATTAGTTTTTCCCTTATCTACTTACCCAAAAAATGAGTACGCACTTTGCTGAAGCATCCTACACTGATAAACTCTCCCTATTCTACTATAGATGCGCAAGAGGTCCAGGTGCAAAACCTGGTGGACTGACAAATTTCATCTCCATGAGAAAAGAATAAAAGCGATCGAAAAAGGAATAAGCGTGCTCGACGGATTGTATGGATTCATGGAGGTGCCCCCCATGAACGAAGCTCAACAGATGCATGACGATCTCTTGAAGATGTTACTGCCTATCATCCCTCGAACGGCCTACCAGGATATTCGCCGCCTGAGCACACTGGCCTGGGCGATCACTGGTCTGTGCCTGAGCCACACCGTGCGACTGGGCGCGTGGACGCAAGTGCTCTCGAGCTGTGCCAAGTCTGCTGCCAGCCGTGAGCGCCGCTTCTCCCGTTGGCTGCATCATCCAGCCATCCACCCACAGCAGTGGTATGCACCCATTCTCCAGAGGGCACTGAGCGATTGGCCAAGAAACGCCCGTGTCTATGTGGCCCTGGATACTACGGCACTGACTCCCTTTGTCTTGATCCGCGCCTCGCTCATCTATCGAGGTCGCGCCATTCCTCTGGCCTGGCGAGCCATGCAGCACAGAAGTACCAAGGTCGGTTTTGAGGACTATCAACCTGTGCTTGAACAGGTGCATGTCATGAAGCCATCTGGTGCGGTGATCACCCTGCTTGCTGATCGCGGCTTTGTGCATGAGCAACTGCTTCACTACCTGCGCAAGCAGCAGTGGCACTTTCGCTTGCGGCTGATGGGCAACACGCTGATCCATCTGTCGGCCCAGCCTGTTTCTGCTGTCAAGGATCTGTGTCCCCCTGCTGGAGAGAAGCGCTTCTTCCATGAGGTAGCCCTTTTAGGAGCAGCCGTTGGACCAGTCCATCTGGCTCTGGCCTGCCTGCTCGATCAGCCAGATGATCCCTGGTTCGTGGTGAGTGACGAACCCACTGATACCAAGACCTTGGACGAGTACGGCTTGCGTTTCGACATTGAAGAAGCCTTTCTCGACGAAAAATCGGGCGGATACCAGATCCACACCAGCGAGCTGGCGGCGCCAGAACCCCTGGAGCGTCTTCTGCTCATTGTCGCGATAGCGACCCTTCACTGGACGAGTATTGGAGTGGGGGTCGTGCATGCAGAGAAGCGTCGCTGGGTAGATCCTCATTGGGATCGCCGTCTGAGCTATTTGAACATTGGGTGGCGGTGGCGACGACAGCAGTATCAGCGTGGATGGCAAACCTTTGCCCCTTTTTGGCTTGATCCTGCACCAGACCCATTCCCAGTTCTCGTCTCACGTCGATTTGTTGTCGGAGAGAAGAACGGCGCTGACCTCCCAACGGCTGTGTAAGCTCAGCGTTTTTTAAGGGACATTAAATTTGTCAGTCCACCAGCTCTTGCTCACGACCTGCTGGACGTTCATCTACTATGGCACTATCATTGGAGCGATACTGTTCATCCAACGGAGTATTGTGCCTCATATCATCCTTATCGCTACTGCGCTCTCCTGGGCGATCATGTTGGAACCTGTGCGCCTGTATGTTCAGCAACGCATTGAGCGGCGCTTCAATCTTCGGGACCGGGAGGCGGTCAAAGCGATCGAGGCATTCACAGCGACGCTGCGCGAGGAGATTGATCTCGATCAGTTGCGCGAGCGCTTCCTCACCGTCATCCAGCGCACCATACAACCGTATTCCGCTTCATTGTGGATACGTGCCTCCCACGAACAGCAGGAGAAATCCGGCTCGACGGAAGAGATCATGGTTGCTGACGATGATCCGCTCCTGGCCTACGTGCTGAGTCATCCCGGCGCTCTAGAGATTGACCGTCTGCACCTGGCTTCGCCAGTTTTGCAGCATCTGAAGCTTCGCGCAGCAGAAATTCTCCTGCCCTTGGCCAGCCAGGGAGAACTGACTGGCCTGCTCATCCTGGGGCCGCATCTGAGAGGAGAGGAATATACCCACGAGGAGCGCACTATGCTCGGTACCCTCGTCCCCCAGGTCGCACCAGCCCTGCGGGTAGCGCAACTGGTGCAAGAGCAACAAGTTGAGGTGCGCGAACGCGAACGCATTGAACAGGAATTGCGGACCGCTCAGGATATTCAGCATGCCTTTTTGCCCAAAGACGTGCCTGCTCTCCCTGGATGGCAGCTCGTCCCCTACTACCAACCAGCACGGGAGGTTGGTGGCGACTTCTACGATTTCCTTCTGTTTGAAGATGGCCGGTTGGGGATCGTCATCGGGGATGTGACCGACAAAGGGATACCTGCTGCCCTGGTGATGACGGCCACCCGTACCATGCTGCGGACCGCCGCCCAGGAGAAGGCTTCTCCCTGCGAGGTGCTCGCACGGGTCAACGATCTGCTCTACGCCGAAATCCCATCCAGGATGTTTGTGACCTGCTTCTATGCTATTCTTGACCCAGGCAGCGGACGGATGAGATACGCCAATGCCGGCCATGACCTGCCATATCGACGTCATCAGGGTGGCGTCTCTGAACTCTGGGCGACCGGCATACCTCTTGGGATGATGCCTGGCACGGGCTATGAGGAGCACGAAATAACCTTAGCACCTGCAGAGAGCCTCCTGTTCTACAGTGATGGCCTGGTGGAGGCCCATAACTCCAGGCGTGAGATGTTCGGATTTCCTCGCCTCAAGACTGTGCTCCAAGAGCAGGGCGACGGGGTACCGCTCATTGACCTCTTGCTGGGTGAACTCAAACGCTTTACCGGCGAAGCATGGGAGCAAGAGGATGATGTGACCCTGGTCACCTTGCAGAGAACGACTGAGTCTCTCGCGATGATCGAACAGCAAGAAAAATTACATCTTCTCTTGAAATCGACTTTAGTATAAGTGGAGCACCTTCAGTATCTTTAGTGGCCGCGTCCCTCTTCTTCCCGGTGTATGAGGAGGTTGGATTCATTTTCCCGACCAGTCTCTGTGCGAGTAAGCGAGAGCAAGGGCAGACCTAAATCACGTATTTTGATGAGCACTCCATGCAGAGCGGTCTGGTCAACGACTGGGCCAGTGAGGATGGTTTCGCCATTGTCCACCATGGTGATGGTCAATCCATCAAACCAGTCCGACCATTCACGGTCAAGATGCCCCTTGATGGTAATGCGGTAGACGTCGGAAGTCATACTGCAAGCCCCCTCGCAATCAATCAAGCTCGAAGCAACGGCGGCGAAAGACCTGACCCCAGGCACGACCAACCGCCGTTGCAACTCGCTCGGCTCGTCGCCTAAAAAACGTGCCCATCGGGCGGGGATGCTGTACCTGCCTTCTGCCCGCCGACGGCCTCTTGGATGTGGTCGGAGGGGTGCTTACGCATCAAGCGGCGTGGGCCGTAGATTACGACGACCACGAGCACGACAGCCCACAGCAGGCCCAGGTAGAGCAGCGTCGGCTCCCAACTACCGGTCGTGGAGGGTTGCTGGGGGAACGGATAGTAGCTGGTCGCCGTGATGCTGGCATGAAACAGGATGGTGAGCAGCAGGCTCCCACCCGTGTTGTTGAATACCCAGGTCAGCAAGACGGCCTCGGCGGTGATGGTGAGCACTCGCAGCCCGAGATCCGGGATGAACAGCGTGGGGGACGCCGTCGTTCCCCATATCCAGATGGGCACGTGCCAGATGCCCCACAGCAAGCCGAGCACGATGCTGGCGCCCAATGCGCTACCCTGTGCCTGCAAGCGCGGCAAGGCGAAACCGCGCCACCCCAACTCTTCGCCCAACGGGGCGAGAATCGCGCCCGTCAGCGCGGAACCCGCGATTGCTGCGATGCTAGACGCTGGGACACTGCCACCCAGCGCGACAGAGAGCGCGAGCGTGCCGACGGTCAAGAGCGGCGCGAGGAAGAGCGCGACCACGTACCAACCAGGGTTGACCCGCCAGCGCACAACCTGGCCGAACAGCGTTCGCAGGCTCCCGCGGCCTGCAACGATGCGCGTCAGGATGATGCCGATGATGCTGGGGACGAGATTGCCGAGCGGGAACAGGAGGTACAGCGGGGAGGGGTGGCTGGAGCCAGCAGTGGTGCCCCCAGTTTGAAAGCCACCCGGCAGAAAGATAACGAGTGCGAACCAGCACAGCCAGGTCAGCAGATAGGTGAATCCGAAGTAAGTGAGGAGCGGATGGTGCTTGATGGAGGTACGTAACGAGTACCGCTTGAGTGGCTGGATGATAGCCATGATAGGTTTCTCCTTGCATCTGTTAAATGGGATAGACATTCAACAGGCTCATAGATAGTCCACTGGAGCAGTTTATGTGCTCATCGTTGAGAGAAGTGTAACAGGCGACTGGGTGGGTTTACACCCATCAAAGGGTGGGGAAAGGGGGTGGGTTTTCCTGCACTCGAAGAAAGAGGGTGGGCGGGAAACAGCTGAAAGGGGTGAGTCCAGCAGGATTGCTACACGATGTTGAGTTCCCTTGCGCGTGCAATGGCCTTCGTCCGGCTCTCTACCTGGAGTTTTGCGTAGATCGTGTTCACATAGCATTTCACTGTGCTTAGTGCGATCACCAGCCGGTCCGCAATCTCTCGATTGGAGCAGCCCGCGACAATCAACCGCAGTATCTCCAACTCGCGTTCGCTCAACGGTTCGCGGAGCGGTTGAACTATGGGCCGGGGGGCCTCTGCAGAAGGGTGCGGCACACCGTCGTCTATAACCTGTTGTAACCACATAATCCTCTCCTGGGTCGGGCCTTGGATATCACCGGTCCACGCGAGACTGTAATAGAGGGTATCGTAGGCACAAAGCTGTGTCAAGTACCTATTTGGAGGTGTGATCGTTCAGTGATTTGGGGTCTCAATCATGTATAGTGCTTGGAATATCATCAATGCATGTAACTTTCACAATCTCGATGGCATAGCCTTGTTTCTTCCACTTTTCTACTCCCCTCGCCAGGCGAACCTCTAAATCCAGGCGGGTCCGAGCTTCCACCATACCCGTAGATGTTGTAGGGGTATGTGCAGGATGGGTGATACAGTAAGTGACATAGTACTTCATATTCTCTGCTTTCTTTGTTTCCGCTTCATAGCCATCTGACGCAGGTGGTTGGCAAGATGCGCATTGAATGTCACCCCTTCATACCACTCGGGATAGGTCGGATGAAGCGATTGGAAGGCGAGGGTGATGACATGCCGAGCAAACAGATTCACGTCCATCGCAGTCAGCAGGGTTCGCAGATGGTGCGGCGAAGGTGCATGCCATAGCGCTGACCTTTCACTTTCTGCTCCGGGCGCCTCACGGCGCAGGGGAAGGAGGGTTTCGGCCTCTGCAAGGACATGGGTATAACCTAATGCAAGGCGAGTATCTTCTGGCACATCGAGAGATAACCCGGATGGATTTCTCCCCTCCATCCACTGCTGAATGGTGTGAAAGAGGTCAGCATCGCAGAGCGCGAGTAAGTCCACTTGAACTTGTTTGGCGAAGCTTCGGGATTGGCCGTTCATCTTCATTGGAAATCCTCCTGATACCACGTTTGTAGAGCTAGAAGGAGAGAACAAACGTGGCTTCTTATGGGAAGAGCAGCGATGATCCATTTTTTCTCTCTGCAGAGAAGAGCTTCTCTTCACCTGCAAAAGCCCTCGTCACATTCAGTATATGAACAGATTGTTTGTCAGTCTTGCCAGCGCCACTCGCTCGTTGTGATACTGACCTGGTTAATGAGCGCGACGGCGTCTGCGGCGCTGAGCCTCAGCTTTGCGCTTACGACGGGCTTGTGGACTCTCGTAATGTCTCCGCCGCCGCGCCTCCGCCAGGATGCCAGCTTCCTGCACTTTACGCTTGAACCGTTTGAGCACAAATTCAAACGAATCACCTGGATTCACCAAGATTTCTGTCATAAAGGTTACCAGCGCGATCGGCGGTCGTTCGTGCGACCAGGACGTTGCGATTGGTAACAATCGCTGCAATACACGGGTCTGCCATCTCGCGGCTGAAAAGGCACCTGTGCCTCCTTGCCACAACTGGCACAGGTGGCGCTATACATTTGGCGTTCATCACGTTCGTGATACCCACCGCTCCTTCCGCCAAAGGAATCCCTCTGCCCGTGGCTGGACTGCTTGCGTGCATCACGGCACTCTGGACAGCGGCTCGGTGCATTCGTCAGCCCCCGGCTCGCATAAAATTCCTGCTCACCAACGCTAAAGGTAAATTCTTGATTGCAGTCGCGGCAATACAGGGTTTGATCAGTCAATGACATCTGTTATATTTCCAATTCCAGGGTCTGTCCCCTTTAAACGCTCTGTATCGCGCAGCTTCCAATAGACAATCTACTCTGAGCAACAATGCACTATACAGCATTTTCCAAGTATACCACAGAAGTCCATCATACAGTCTTGCATTCTTGCATTCCCCAGAGGGTGCATTGACTGAACGGGAGGGATTCTCGTGCGTTATTCTCTGGGCATCGGGCCTTTATCGGGAAAGCATTTCGAGCAGGATGATTGCCAAGTGGAGCCAGAGAAGAGGGTTTTCACGGCATTTTTCAAGCCAGGTCCTAAAACTGTGCTTATCTTAGAATTCCATCCCTTACGGCTTGATTACAGTCTTACCTTTAAAAGTGATATAATACAGAAAAAGGCATTACAGGAGGACTAAAATGTACAATATTAACTACAACTATGGTGTTGCCAGCGTCCACCTGGTAGACTCACCTTTTCCTGGCTGTCAGCCACAAGACAAACAACCTGAATCAGGATGGTGGGAAACAAATTTGACCATAATCCCACCAGATGGAGCTATTATCGGAGCGGGAGACGGAAGAAGTTACCAGGTTGATTATTGCCGCTCCATTGGGAAAGGATGTATGCGAAATCTGTAAGCCAACCTTGAGTCCCTCTCTTGGAACCACCTCATCCAGGCCTATGTATCAGTCGGTATTGAGCCACCGAGAAGGCAAGCTCATCTGCTTGCCTTCTGTGGCCTCGCTGATTCAGAGGGAGATCGAGAGGAGCTGGCACGAAGTGCAAAGTGGTGCATGGTTCCTCTGTTCCCATCCTCATCAAATAGAAAAGCACCTTCGTCTTACAAACGTTGGTGGTTCTCTTCAGACTGCCAAAGAATCGCTGACCTACTTCTCATACACCACTTTGTATCGACCGGTATGTGCTTCACCTCTCCCCACTCCTTCATCCGTGACCGCGTGAACATGCCAGCCATCCTTCGCCATTTTCTTTAAATTCCGAAAAAACTGATGCCGTGCTTCTCCTTTAAACAGTCCTGACGTATAGATCTTGACTTGTTGCATGTTCTTACTTCTCCTCATCATTGCTGTGTCTCGCAGAACTCACTACGAGTTTGGTCTGGAAAGTGTACTTGATGCACTGACTTTGTCATGTGCATTCCTATTTTCCCGCACGCGCCTCCTGGCAGTGGTACCCTACATCATGGAACCACAGGTCGCAAAGCAGGATCACGGCGAGAAGGAACGGGAGGATGTACGGTAGCATAATGGTGTCCTTTGCTGTTGTATTCCAGACGCCCTCGAATGGAGGGAGAAAGGGGGTCCAAACGCAAGAGAGCGAACAAGACCATCCAGCAATCATGCTCTCATGATGGAAAGGTGCTCAGAGCGTCATTTTCTACGAGGGGCATGACTCATAAGAAGATGTATGAGACACTCCAAGTATACACTATTTTTGAGAAAAATACAATATATATCAAATGAACGGAGCGATAGAGTAAATTATTTTTGTGACGTGGCAAGAGGAAGGGGAGGAGGACCCAGTTCGTGTGTCTTTGCTCGGAAAAGGAGAGGCCATCTCAATAAGTGAGCCTCTTCCTGACACTTTTTTCCCTACTGGACGCTCTAATAGGAAAAGCAGAGAAGAGCGTACATCGAATGGAGTCAGTCATGCAAGGATTCTCCTGGTGGACTATTGTCCTGACTAGCAGTAGCACCCTCTTGAGTCTCATGATCATCAGTGCCGTGGTGCTGGCCCATCACTTTGTCAATGAATTCACCCATTCCCATGTGATGTTAGACGAAGACGAATTCACCCGGGACATGCCTGTGGGAGAGTCTGGGCCGCCGCAGACGTTTCGGCGTCCCCTGGCCATCCAGACCTGCGATGGCAAACGCCTCTCTGGCGATTTCTGGGCTCAGCCCCATCAGGCACCTACCATCGTTCTCTGTCATGGATACCGCGTCCCTCGGGTCCATATGCAGCCGGTCGCGGCCCTGGAGTACCGATCTGGCTACAACGTCCTCCTCTTCGATTTTCGCGGCCATGGCGAGAGTGCTCGTGCCGCTACCAGTGGGGGGAACGCCGAGGTACGCGATCTGGAAGCGACTGTGGCTACCGCGCGTCAGCAACCAGAGACTCTACCGGGAAAACTGATTCTGCATGGGTTTTCGATGGGAGCCTCGGTCGCCTTGCTCCTGCCACCCCATCCCGACGTAGCGGCCATTATTGCCGATAGTGCCTATGCCCGTTTAGATGCGATCTTACAGCGACTGGTCCACTATCGTCTCGCCACAGGAAGCCTGTCCTGGTCCCCGTTCTTCCGCTGGCTCCGAGGCACTATTCCCGCTCTCGCCTGGGTCGCTGTCGCCGTCAGTCGGGTGCTGTTTCGTCTCCGCTTTGGCCATGCCTTGATTGCCCGTCCTGATCGGAGTTTCAAGCGTTGGGCAAGACGATCAGGAGCAGCGTCGCATCGCCGTCCCACCCCCATCTTATTCATTCACAGTGCGGGCGATCCGTTTATCCCTTTCTCTCACGCACAGCAGCTTGCTGCACAGGCCCAGGCATGCCAGGTGCCTGTCGAAACCTATTTTGTGGAACATGCGAACCACTGCGGAGCCTATGCAAGCAATCCGAGACACTATGTCACACGACTCCAACAATTCATAGCGCTGCACGTCGGGGACGATGTGCCTACGCCCTTTAGCGAGGTTGAGAAACCTTGAGCCATGCCTATAGAACGGATTTTATCGACTTTTTGACAAATTTTGACTTTTTCGTAAATGCATGATATACTGGCAGTAGGACATTTTTAAGAGAAGAAGAGCGAAAACACAACGAATGCTGTCTCTTGCTCTTCTCCACTTGTGCATCTTTTCCGCGCCTCCTCCATTTTGTTGCTGTTCGAATGTCCTCTCAAGAAGGATACCTTATGAAGATTACGCACATCGCCCCGCTGTGGATTGCTATTCCCCCGAAGGACTATGGTGGACAAGAGTGCGGGAGCCTTCGAGACTCCCATTCTTCCCGCGAGAGAGGTGTAATATAGAGAAGAGGATGAACAAACGGTCACAAGGCAGTGGTATACAGAAACCAATACATTGAGAAAGGCAGACAAAGCTATGGAGACCAATGCAGACGGAATCTACTTTCAGGAAGGTGATCGCGTGCGTCTCAAGCGCACAGGAGAGACCGGGAGAATCAATGCCACTGATGGAGGAGTCGTGTATGTGCTCATGGATGACAGCAGTGAGACCAAACTCTTTTCAGCCTATGTTGATGAGGATGCCTACATCGAGCTCGTCACTTCAGAGCCCGAGGAAGCGATACGACAGCGGGAGCGGACGAGGAGAGCAGGAGCCTAGACATGCGGCACCCCCATGATTCATCGTCCGCACAAGTCCTGGAGAGGGTTACGTTGAGAAGTGCATCTGCCCAACAGCCGAATGGGCCAGCAACTTCTGCCCATTCTTCCAGAACAGCTTCTCCTTCACCTCCCGCTTGAAGTAGTCCAGCGTCTCAAAGTCTTTGAGCCAGCGTTGTGGTGTGATAAAGGGATAGTCCGAGCCAAAGAGGAAACGATCTTGCAAACGGGTGGCCGCTTCTCGCAAAAGAGCTTCGGGGATGTACTTGGGTGACCAGCCGGACCAATTTTTAACATATACATATTCAATAGCTCCTCTTTCAGCCGTTTTCCTGGGACCGTTGCTGGCAGAACTGCGCACGCTTCTGGCTTGACAGGTGCCGACTGCTGGAAAAGGCTCATTCCTCTCTAGAAGCAGTCCGCAGCACCTGTCCGACGAGTGGCGAGGACAGGTGTGTTTTCCGCCTCTCGCCTTCTCTGATAGTAGCGGCGAGCTCATTCACTAGTCGGCACGTCTCTCTGCTAAGAGTACCTGTCTCTCGACGAAAACTTCACCATATGCTAGACTCTAGCGTGACCCAACCTGTATTAGGATGGGGATCCATTACAGGGAGGGGTGGAGCAACTGGCAGCTGTGAGAGTGATCTCTTGCAAGCGTGGCTTCACCCAGAGAAAAGGCAACGATGATGGCAGCGCCGTTCACACCACCTCTTGTCTGTCCCGTGCTCATTGGTCGCACGTCGCATCTCGAAGCACTATTTCGGTTTATCGAGCAGGCGTGTGGTGGACACGGTCAGACGGTGCTGATCGCAGGCGAAGCGGGCGTCGGGAAATCGCGACTCATCAGCGAAGCGACGGCACGACTGGGCTCATCCGAGGCGATGACTCCTCGTGCTACTGTGGTGACGCTCGTGGGCCACTGTTTTGAACAGGATACCGCACTCCCCTACGCTCCGCTGCTCGATCTCCTGCGGACCTTCGTTGCCACATGTGACCCGGACGCGGTAGCGGCTTCCCTGGTTCAGATAGCACCCGACTTTGTCAAACTGCTGCCCGAACTCGCAGCCTTTCTGCCTGATCCCGTGCGCAGTACCGCCCTCGACCCCGTACAGGAGAAGCGCCGTCTTTACCAGGCCCTCCTGGACTTGTTTACGCGCCTGTCGGCGACTGGGCCGCTGCTGCTCATCATCGAGGATCTGCACTGGAGTGATGAGACCAGCCTGGAGTTCCTGCTGTACCTGGCACGCCGTGTGAGCCCGCACCCGATCCTCTTGCTCCTTACCTATCGCAGTGAGGAAGTTCACCCTGAACTCGCTCGCTTTCTTGCCGCATTGGATCGCGAACGACTGGCTCCTGAGCTGCTGCTTTCCCGCCTCAGCAACGATGAGGTGGGGGCCATGATCCGCGCCATCCTGGCGCTGCCGCGCCCGGTGGATGCGGATTTTTTGGCGATGATCTCCACGCTTACAGAGGGCAATCCCTATTTCATCGAGGAGATTCTCAGGTCGCTCATCACTGAAGGCGAAATCTCCTCCACGCAGGGCGCATGGGTTTCCAACTCCAGGCGTGAGTTGCATATTCCCCGCAGCGTGCAGGTAGCCGTGCAGAGGCGGCTCGACTACCTGAGTCCGGGTGCGAGAGAGGTGCTTTCGCTTGCGGCAGTGGCTGGCCGACATTTTGATTTTGCCTTGCTGCAACAGTTGACCCAGCGGCAGGAGGCCGAGTTGGTGCAGCTCATCAAGGAATTGATTACGGCGCAACTGGTGGTGGAGAAGTCGGAAGAGGTGTTCGCCTTTCGGCACGCCTTGACTAGGCAGGCGGTGTACACCGACATGCTGGCGCGTGAACGCAAGGCGTTGCACCGCTCGATTGCAGAAACGATGGAGCGTCTCGAAGCCTCGGCCCTTGAGGCCCACCTCGGCGATCTCGCCTATCATTTCTATGCGGCAGGCGCGTGGACCAAAGCACTGGAGTATGCGCAGCGTGCCGGCGAGCAAGCGCAACATCTGTATGCCCCGCGAGCCGCTCTTGAGCATTTTACGCACGCTGTCCAGGCTGCTCGTCACTTAGCTGTCCCGGTACCACTCGACCTCTATCGTGCACGCGGGCAGGCCTATCAAATGCTGGGTGAATTTGAACACGCACGCAGCGATTACGAGCAGGCACTACGTGCTGCTCTCACCACACACAATCGTGTGGCAGAATGGCAGAGTTTGCTCGATCTAGGTTATTTATGGACCGAACGTAATCTCGAGCAAGCCGGCGACTATTTTCATCGTGCCATCGAGCTGGTGCGCGAAATGGGAGATCAATCCACTCTTGCGCATACCCTGAATCGAGTAGGTAACTGGTACGCGAATCGCGAACAACCACACGAAGCGCTTCACTACCACCAGGAAGCGTTGGAGATTTTTCACCGGTTGAACGACCAGCATGGCCTTGCCGAGACTTTGGACTTGCTGGGCACAACCACTCTTGCGGCTGGTCTTTTGCCCTCAGGGGTGACGTATTACGAGCAAGCTATTGCGCTCTTGCGTGCGCTTGGAGATCGCCAGCTCCTGATTTCCAGTCTGGGTATGGCGACGATGCGCTGCACAAATTATCTCAGCGATACACTTATCTGGCTGCCAACCAGTAACACTGCATGTATTCATGATGCAGAAGAGGCGGTCGCACTAGCACGCCAGATCGACTGGAGGTCGGGTGAAGCCTTTGCCCACACATTTTTAGGGTTAGGACTGGCTTCCCGGGGCGAGTATTCTCATGCATTGACACGCGGGCAGGCTGCCCTGGACATAGCGCTAGAGATCGAACATGGGCTCTGGATGACCTTTGCACGTTTCCTCCTGGGATCCCTCTCTCTTGACCTGCTAGCACTCTCGTCGGCGCGGCAGCACTTCGAGCAGGCCCTCTCACTTGCGAAGGGGAGTGGCTCATTGTTCTGGCTCCGCATCATCACAGGTTTGCTTGCCTCGACGTGTATTGCACAACAGGAATACGTACGGGCAGAAGCTGTGCTGAACGCTGTAACAGACTCCTTACCTCTGAGCCCAACCACCGCACAACGGATCGCCTGGTGTGCACGCGCAGAACTGGCGTTGGCCCGGGGGCACCCCGAAAACACCCTCCAGATCGTCGATCAGTTAATTGCATCCGCTCACATTGAGCCAGGCGAGGTCATTCCGCGCCTGTGGCATCTGCGCGGTGAGGCACTCATTGCTTGTGATCGGAAAGCGGAAGCTGAGGCGGTGCTGCAGGCAGCGCACGCAACTGCAAAGGTGCAAGGCATCCGGCCGATGCTCTGGCGTATATGCGTAACCCTCGGTAAACTCTCTGCTGTCCAGGGGCGCCGGGAACAGGCGGAAGCGTTGTTTGCTGAGGTCCGTACGATCATCGAGGAGCTGGCGACCCACGTACTGGACGATGAAGTACGAGCAAACTACCTGCGCTGTGCTGCTGCGCAGATTCCCCGTCTCCCCGAGCTCTCGCCACGTCGCGCTGTCAAGCAAACCTTCGGCGGATTGACTGAGCGTGAACGCGAAGTGGCACGTCTCGTCGCACAGGGCAAATCGAACCGCGCCCTCGCTGATGAGCTGATCGTCAGTGAACGAACGATTGAGAAACACGTTGAGCGCATCATGGCCAAACTGGGCTTTAGCTCACGGGCGCAAATCGCAGCGTGGGCGGTTGAAACAGGTTTGATGAAACACAGCGACTGAGTCTTCTTCATTGTGTACGTATTGCTTCCACGAAAATATACGTACTGCTTCCTTCCAACCTGTCGTGTTTTCCCCGATGTGGAGCCGATCAGACCAGGCTATACTTCCATCAGTGATTGCGCTTGGTCCCTCATACAAGATAGGGGACGAGCGAGCAACCACATCGGTAAAAAAAGTTTGTTCTGAACAACAACACAGAAAGGCGGTACACCAACATGGCAATCGCAATTTTATACGAGTTACCGAGTATGACACAGGAGCAATATGACGACATCATAAAACTGCTCCAGCGCCGTGGCTTAACAGCCGACGGAAGGACCTTCCATGTCGCAGGTCCGAGGGAGGGGGGCGGTTGGCGGGTCGTCGATGTGTTTGAATCGCCAAGCGCATTTGAGACGTTCGTGCAGGAGAAGTTGGGGGCGATCATACAGGAGGTGGGAGCTGCACCTCCGCAAATCACGGTTGGGCCTGTCCACAATATCCTCACGGGCGTAGATCATCACCTGTAGCGACAATGTAAGTCGGGGCCGGTTCATCGGCCCTGGCCAATGCTCTATCGGACGTTCATGATCTCTGCTTCGACCCTCCAGGCAGGGTCTGTGGCAAAACATCCAACGAGAAAGGAGATACACGCATGTCAACCGAACAAAACAAGGCCATCGTTCGCCGTTATCGCGAGGCCCATAACACGAACCAACTGGATCAACTCGACGAGATCGTCGCCGCTAACCTGATTAGCCACAATCTCCTGCCGGGGCTGCCACCCGGTCTGGAAGGGGGCAAGATGGCCCACATGGGAGGCGTGGCATCTTTCCCCAATCTGCAGGTCAGAACCGAGGACCTGATCGCCGAAGGAGACAAGGTCGTGGAACGCTGGGTACAGAGTGGTACCTATACGGGAGCTTCATTTATGGGTGCACCGGTGAACGGGAAGAGGTTCTCGGTGAGCGGGACCAGCATCTACCGCATCGCCAATGGCAAGATCGTGGAGCACTGGGGTGAGATGGACTTTTTGGGTCTGCTCCAGCAACTCGGCCTGGCTCCTGCACCAGGGCAGGAATCTTGACCGATCAAGGAGAGCCAATTCGGCAGGAGGGGTGCAAGATGGAACGCATCTTGTGAGTCCGGGTCGAACGCAATTTACCGACCGCTAGGGAACTGGCCGCGATCTATGACCACGCGGCCAGTCTGGAGCATTCTGTGCATATACTGCTGTGCTGTTGAATGGTGAGCTTATATACAAGGGCCTCGAACTCTTTCTTGTTCCTAAAAAGCGGCTCAAGCCATGAAGAAATAGCTCTGGAATTCTCGATTCACCAAAAGCGATAGTGAACCATAGTGTTACGATGAAAAGTGCATGTGCCCGACAGCCGTATGGGCCAGCAGCTTCTGCCCGTTCCTCCACAGCAACTTCTCGCGCACCTCCGGCTTGAACTCGATCTTTACCGCCTCAAAATCCTTCATCCAGCGCTGCGGCGTGATGAAGGGATAGTCCGAGCCAAAGAGGAAACGATCTTGCAGACGGGTGGCGGCTTCTCGCAAAAGAGCTTCGGGGATGTACTTGGGTGCCCAGCCGGACAAGCTTTTAACATATACATGTTCAATACCTTCACTGTCAGCCGCTACCCTGGGACCATTGCTAGCGGAACTGCGCTCCCTCCTGGCTTGATGGGCATACCGCATGCGTGCTTTGTGAGCCAGATAAACATTAAGCTTCCATCTGCTTGCGTTCGGGTAGAGGCATCAGGATATACCCGGTTTCGAGGATGGAAGAGATTTCGATGCCAAACGCCCGCAGCTTGAACCTTGCTCGTGAAAGCACATTGCGAATTGGTCGCATTTCTTGCTCCCACACTCCTGCAAGCTGGGCCTCCTGCAGCCGCTGACGACAACGGGCAACGTTCGATTCTGTGACGTTCCCACTGTTAAAACTCGCTAACAACACCTCGTAGGGACAGAAATGGGGGTATGACTCCAGAAGGGGTAGCAGGACACAAAGTTCACTGCTGGTGAATTGTTGTTCCATGACCATACGAGGACGATCAAGGTTGGGGGCAAGATGGGAAAGGGTGCCGAGTGTCCTATTCAAAGCCAGTGAGTGGCTTGGCGGCAACAAGCCCTGCAAAGAAAAATGGGTGATCTCTTCGTTGATTGATTTCACCGGATAGATATACGCCTTGCCTCTACGAAGGGATACTTTTTGCATGGTGGTACTCCTTCTTGTGCATGTTTGCAGTTCTGTCGGTTCGGTTCCTGGTCAGACAAATCGTCTCTGGTATTGATTCCATCTGTATACATACACATGTTAAAAGGTTTGGCTGCCACCTCGAAAACTGGTTGCTGGTTTACTCACCCCTCTTTCCTTTTCTGCCCTACTCAGAGATGAGGCAGCACATCTGATATAGGCGAATTTGATGCCAAATTACGTTCATTTTTGTGAAAGGCTTTGCCTGCCACATTCTTCAGTCGGATGCCTGCTACAATAATTTGCATATACATCTGACTGAAAATACGTATATAGTATACATTACACAAGATTTGTGTAAAAAGCAAGAGTTTTGAGGAGGCATTTTACACTACAAGAGAAAAGAGCATATTCTTCGACAAACGTCGCACTTAGAGGTTTGTGGTAGGTATGCTTGTGTAGTTGAGGCAGTCAAAGCCATCGCACCATCCACTCACCACCGTTGGTCGTGTATTGATCCTCCTGGCTCTCTGCGAAGAATCAGATCACCTCGTGTAATCGTCCCCGCTCCCATCGATGTCCCCACGAATACACCTCTTGTGCTGGATGTTATTCCTCCCCTGGTCCCGGGGTAGATACCACCATCAGAATATACCCCATCTCCAGAACGGATGAGATGTGAATGCCGAACTTTCGCAACTTGAGCCGTACCCTTGAAAGCACGTTTCGTATGGGTTTCATCTCGTGCTCCCAGATTCCTTCTTCCCTTGCCTCCTGTAAATGCTGATGCCAGTGTGCCACAATCGACTCGGTAACGTCGTTATTATAAAAGCTAGCAAACATTTGCTCGTATGGACAATACTGTGGAAATGACTCCAGAAGGGGACGAAGCAGACTTAATTCGCTGCCAGAGAACTGTTGTTGCATCACCAACCGTGGTTGCTCATCATTAAAAGAGAGAGCAGAGAGCGTTCCGAGAACCATATTTAAAGTCAACAGGTGTCCTGGCGGGAGTGCGCCTTGCAAAGAAAAATGTAGAATATCTTCATTTTCCCGTTCAGTGTAGCAGATAGAAGTACTTCTTTCCTGAAGAGATACCTTTTGCATCCTGGTACTCCTTTCGTACCCATCCTCATCTCTCTTTATGGAATGGAAGAACATAACGTATATGTTCTTATTTACTTAATTATGCCTGGGAACCATGTACATGGGGAAGAACTTATGTTATCATTTTCTTTAACATCTTTATCATTTTCTCGCACGATCAGTCAGAAGGCATGAAGATGTCCAGATCGAACGCACCAAAGGCTGGCCCTCGGCTCCGTTTAACTGAGGCTCGCATCCTCAAAGGTTTGTCACAACAGGAGCTTGCTCAGCGCATTGGCACTACCCATGTTAACGTCAGTCGCTGGGAACGCGGAATCACGAAACCTACTCTCTACTTTCGGCGTAAGCTCTGCTCGCTCTTTGGCAAAAGCGAACAGGAACTGGACCTTGAACCGATCCTTGAAGTCAAGGAAACCGTGTCTTCTGTTCCCTCTCTCACCCATATCCCGGATGAACCATTATATGACCCTGCAATTCCACTTCAACCACCGATCCCCCTGGTGGGACGCGACGCATACCTGGCTCAACTCAAGCAACGCCTCTTTGCTGGTGGCAGTATCGCCCTGACAGCCCTCAATGGCTTACCTGGTGTCGGTAAAACGGCCCTGTCGATAGCGCTAGCGCACGACTCCGAGGTACGTGAGCATTTTCGTGACGGTGTGCTGTGGGCAGGTCTTGGACCGCATCCGAACATTGCAGGGTTGCTGAGCCGTTGGGGAACACTCCTTGGTGTGTCTGCGATGGAGATGGCAACATTGAACAGCAATGAGGCATGGGCCAGGGCTCTCCATACAGCTATTGGGACACGTAGAATGCTGCTGGTCATCGACGATGCGTGGCGGATCGAGGAGGCGTTGATGTTCAAGGTAGGTGGCCCTAACTGCGCTCACCTCGTAACCACCCGCTTTCCGGGCATTGCCGCTCATTTCGCTCTTGATGGCGCTACTGTGATCCAGGAACTGAGCGAAGAGGAGAGCGTGCATCTTTTGAAGTTGCTCGCTCCTGAAGTGGTGGAGCGTGAAACAAAGAGGCTGACCGAACTTGTACAGGCTGTTGGTGGTCTCCCCCTCGCACTCACCCTGATGGGTAACTACTTGCGCAAACAGGCATATAGCGGACAGTCCCGCCGCATCACTGGCGCTCTGAAGCGACTGAGCAAGGCCGAAGAACGTTTGCAGATCAGTGAGCCACATGGGCCTGTAGAAAGCCATCCAAGTCTGCCCACAGATACTTCCCTCTCATTACAGTCGGTCATTGCGGTTACCGACCAGCAGCTGAGCGAACAGGCGCGTTCAACCCTGTATGCCTTGTCGGTCTTCCCACCCAAACCCAACAGTTTCTCCGAAGCGGCTGCTCTTGCCATCACCGCATGCTCAGTAGATGCCCTTGATACACTGATCGACGCTGGATTACTTGAGAGCACTGGATCAGATCGATACACCCTCCACCAGGCCATCGCCGACTATGCACGAATGCATCTCAAGGACCACACCGTCCATGATGGCTTCATCTCCTATGTAATCAGCTATGTGGAAGCACACAAAAAAGACTACGAATTGCTTGAATTGGAAAGTAACATCATCCTTGCGGCATTGGAGAGAGCGTATGAGTTGGGAAAGCAGACCGAACTCGTGCGAGGTGTGATGGGCTTCATGCCGTTTCTTCTGGTACGCGGATTATATTCAGTAGCACAGGGGTATTTACAGCGAGCACATGAGGCTATAAAGAAGCTAGAAGACCGCTATAGCCTCACGGGTGTTTTACTCTATCTTGGACAGATTGCGCTGAGGCAGGGGAACTATGCACAGGCGGAAGCTTATTACCTGGAAGGGTTGACCATTGCACGTCAAATTGGAGATGCTGAACGCGTCAGTGCCTTGCTCACAGACCTGGGAACGGTGATCTGGAAGCGTGGTGAGTACACGCAAGCAGAAGCCTATTTGCAAGAAGGACTGACGCTCGCCCGGCAGATTGGAGACCGTGACCGTATCAGTGGCCTTCTTGAAACTCTTGGATCAATAGCTATCAGACTGGGAAACTATACCCAGGCAGAAACCTATTTGCAAGAAGGTCTAGCTATAGCACGTCAAGTTGGAGATCGTGAACAAATCTGTACTATGCTCATTAATTTGGGAGTAACAGGAGCGGAGCAAGGGAACTATACATTGGCAGAAGGATATCTCCAAGAAGGCCTGATGATCGCACGGAAGATTGGGCACCGTGAATGGATCAGCCTTTTACTCATCAATTTAGGAGATGTACTGGTTGAGCAAGGAAATTACACCGAAGCAGAGGTATACCTGCAAGAAGGTCTGATGATCGCACGGCAGCTTGGGCATCGTGAATGGATTAGTCTCTTACTCCTGAACTTGGGGTTGACGGCACGGAAGCAGGGGAACTACACCGAGGCAGAAGTATACCTGCGAGAGGGGTTGGCATTAGCCCGACAGATTGGCATTCCTCAGATTACTGCCAATGGCCTGTACGAGTACGGCAACCTCTATCTCGATCAGCAGCATATAGAAGCAGCTGAAGCAGCCTTTAGTGAGATGCTCACTATCGTACCTGAAGGAGGTCAGGATTTGATTGCACTAGCATACTATGGTTTAGCACGTTCTGCTGCTGCTCAGGGCAACACCTATGAGGCTCGGAAGCTTGGAGATGGAAGTGTAGCAGTTCTGGAAGCGATGGGACATCGCAAGGCAAAAGAAGTAAGGAACTGGCTGCATCTGATTGTGGGTTGATCTAAGATTAAGTTCGAGGAGTAGTATCAGGGTCTCGCACCACTCTCGGTACTACCCAGCTAAAACGGGAAAGCAAGAAGCGATAAATGTGGTGCCCACATTCCTGCTTTATATGCGCAGAAAATGCAGGTGGCGCGAAACCCTAAGTATATATTGTTCTGTACTCCTCGAACTCCTGTTATGGATAGTTCCGTTTAATGGGGATGCCAAAGTACATCAGGCACTGGGATTTGAGGTGCCGCAGCGTGAGCTGACACCACAGCCGATAACACCAGGTAGGTCGCAACCAGCAGGAGAACCAGGACTGGCAGTATCCAGCGCATGAATTTCTTGTACATGAGTCTTCCTTCTTTCCCTCCCTTGCATTTGGGAGCCCGGGAGCATTGAGAGTTCGTGCCGAATTGGTGGGTACCCGGAATGGCTGCCGTATCGAAATACGTTTGAACGGAACAGCAGGGCAGTTCAGCAGCGGTGTTCCACGCTCCTTGACTCCGAAAATGCAATGGGCATAGCCATGTGCTCGTTTCCTTCACTCACACAGTTGACACAGGGCGTGCTCCCCCTGTAGAGCCACCGCGAGGGTAGCTCCTATACGTTTGTCTTCATTCCTCAGCAATGCAATGACCATCTCCTGGAGGCCAGGAGCATTTGAGCGTCCAGAGGGCCTGCACTGCCGGGTTTATACCGAACGGTGTTCCTTGCAACATCGCGATGTCTTACTATTTGGTGTCTTATACTGTGATGTGGATATCCAGGAGGGATGGTATAAGAGAATTTTGGGATCGTCAGGTTTGCAGGACCTGGTAACTAAAAAGTACTATTTGGAGGAGGAAGAACTCTTTTTATTTTTTATTCCGAAGCTCTTCGAGCGTCCGTTATAATGATGAGAAAGTGTTGACGAAAGGGAGAGAAAAAACCTTCAACAAATCATTAGTACTTCATACCCTCTCTGGGGAAGAATGTTGAAGAACACAAAAACAGTCCTATATATTCGCCTGTAGAAGCAGGGAAAAACTCACCGGATAGTACAAACAGGTACTTCAGGTGGGTACTCAGGAATTCACTTGCGGTGATAACACTTTGCATGCACCGCACCGCCAGAGCCGTTCCAGTGAGTCCTGCTTCTAAAGTATCGTCGATTTCTTGTGACGCGGAGGAAGAGGGAGACCTCCAGGACACGAGATAGGCAGCAAAGAAATGAGGGAGAGTATGGACCTTCAGCAGATCAAGTCCCACGTATGTCCGCTAGACCAGGAGGAGGCTATTTTGCTGGTGGATGTCGAGACCGAAACCATCCCTAAAACAGACTCAGAGGGCAACCTGCAGTATTACTGCTTGGGCGGCTCTCATGTCTTTTCTGTAGATGAGCAGGGTGCGGTCGTAGAGGGCGAGGTCCAAAAGATTCGTTGAGAGTACAAAAACTGCTGCCCGGCCAGAATGTCTTACAGTATCCTGGCCGGGCAGCAGTTTTTGTACTCTCCAATGCTCAATCTACCAGGAAATCCTGGAGCATAGAAGAGCAGCTCGGCGAATGGAGTTTGCGAAGCGCTCTGGCTTCTATTTGACGTACAGCCTCATGACTCAATTTCAGTTTCCGACCGGTCTCTAACAGGCTGTGCTCGTCATTATTGCCCAGACCATAGCGCAGCTCGATCACTCGACGTTCGCGCTCAGTCAGGTGGGAGAGGAGGTCTTTGATATGTGCCTCGAGCGTTTTCCTCAGAACGGCCCGCTCCGGCAAATCAACCGAGTCATCCTCCAGAATATCACACAAGGGAAATTCATCTTCGCCATAGCGCAGAGGCAGGTCCAAACTTACCGACTCCTGGTCGGTTACTAAAAGGGTAATGACTTGTTGGACACTTACTTCCATCTGCTCTGCCAGCGCTTCTAACGTTGGTTCGCTCTCCAACTCACGCTGCAAACGCTGCTTGATCCGTAATAAACGCCTGATCTCTTCTACCTTGTAGAGTGGCACTCGAATGGTGCGTGCCTGCTCAGCCAATGCTCGTGTAATGGCTTGCCGAATCCACCAGATCGCGTAAGTACTGAACTTATACCCCTTGGTATAATCAAACTTCTCGGCAGCATGTATTAACCCGATATTGCCTTCCTGAACGAGATCGAGAAGATCCACACCCAGGCCCCTATATCTCCTGGCAACGTGCATCACCAGGCGCAAATTCGCCTCAACGAGCTGACGTTTGGCCTGCTCGCCTTCTTCGGTAAGAGACAGATCCCTTGAGTCCTTCTGCCAGGCTATTACTCTTGCCTGTTCTATAAGTTGTGCCAGGTGTACTTCCTCCTCAGCGGAGAGCAGATCAACACCGTCAATCTCATAGCGGTAGAGTCGGGTGGAGTCTTTGATCTGCAACAGGTCTGTAGCGGCATGGGCGCTTGTGCTCTTGTCGGATCTATCGACTACACTCGCACTTGCCTGTGTTCTGTTGTACATGCTAAAATCCTTACTTAGAGCGCAGCAAACGTACTTTAAGCCACATCATCATTGCATCGCGATGCAATCCAACGGGACAAGCAGCGACACAGGCTCCGCATTGAGAGCATGAACGAGCAAGACGAACTACTGGAGCAGAGATGCTTCCTGAGAGCGTTTCGCGGTTCAGCACATTAATCGGGAGTGGGTCTATCAGGACAGGACATGCAAAGAGGCATTCATAGCAACCGATACAGGCATATATTTCTTGCTCCACTTCTGAAGCTGTTTTATGCAGACGAATCGATTTTGGCGTAGGCATCGGTTCATGATAGCTTTCTTAGCGCGATGTGTTACCTGGACTCGCTTCCATCGTCTCGATATAAATATTGCAGACAATCTGAGCAGCAGCCATCTCCCCGACCTGTTCGGCCAGTCTTTCCTGGCAGCTTCCAATGCGTTCCATGCGCTTACGAATAAATTCATGACGGGCTGTTCCAACGGCGAAAGCTGTCATATAGCGCCCCATTGCTTCCAGCTCTAGCTCGATCTGACGGCGTAATTGAGCAACTTCACTCTTAGCCATGGTGAAGCTTCCTTCCTGCTCAATGCAAAATAGGGTAATGTTGTTCTAAATGGTTCGATCTTCCAGGGTCCTTCATCGTCCCCCTATTACCTGCGCTTTATCATCCCCCGGATGCCCGCCCCAGGCAGGGTGGCGGGACCCATGATGGTTATCCTGGCGTCCGCAGGAATCACATACGAAGCACTACACATGAGGGAGTATACTTTGAGTACCTTCGCCTCACCTCTCATGTGGCTCCTATTTGATAAGTGCAATGATGCAGATTGACAAAATACACCGACCAGACCGTAGGGGCCGATTTATCGCCGCCCATCGCCGATTATGAAGTTTAACAAGCAAGATCGGGAATATGTTGTCACGCCTCCGCGAAGCGAAGGGTCTCTCGATGGGCACAGAGATGCTTCGCGAGGCGAGGCATGACAGGACCGGTTTTGGTCGTTAAAGTTCATGATCGGCCAGTAGGGGTCCCGCGTCCGGGGGACGATGAAGGCGATTTATCGCGCCCTAGGTGTCCGATTCTTTATGTCCACATCCATCATTTGTGGGCACTGTGCGAGGCCCTACGGGTTTGAGGCAATTTATATACATCAGCTGAAAGATTTCGGGTGGGTGCAATCCATTAGGACCATACAGCGATACGGTGTTGCCCTGGTTGTCTTATACCAGTCTTCTGATAGCGCTTCGCTTCTCATAAATGCAGCAAGAACAACGTTTTACATTAAAAACAGAATTTGCCCTATTTACGTAATTCCATCTTTTCTTTTGCTGAGAGGCGTGCTATAATACCCTGGCTCTGGCTGGCTGTTACCTTCGGCCTCGTATGTAGTCCCTCGTATTCCAGTCAATTTGTAGGAAGGACATCTAAGGAGTATGAGCTATGGTCGGCACAGTCACCTATCACCAGCAGGTCAGCTACTGCGGCAAACCGCGTTGTCGCAAGTGTCGTGACGGGACAGGACATGGCCCCTACTGGTATGCCTACCGTACTGAACAGGGGCGCACCATCCGCACCTATATCGGCAAACAGCTTCCTCCCGATGTACAGGCAACGCAAGTAACTCAGGCAATTCAGACAACACCCATAGCACCCACTCCGACGACAAGAGAACAGCTGTCTCCTGAACTCGATTCTGTTGTCATTCGCCTCTTGGTACTGGGACAATTTCGACTGGAACGACGCAGTGAAGAAACCTGGCAGCCGATTGCCGACTCAGCCTGGCAGCATCAACAGGTACGTGCTTTGCTCGGATGCCTGGTGAGTAGCCCTGGACGCAAGCTGGGGCGAGAGCAGGTGATTGATGCACTCTGGCCCGAACTCGATCTAGAAACCGGGACCGACCGCTTACACCGCGCCGTATATAGTCTCCGGCGGATACTGGAGCCAACTCTCAGCAGACCTGCCGCTTCACAATTGTTGCGAACCGAACGCGATCTCCTTATTTTAGCTGACCAGACACTTGTATGGGTCGATGCGGATGCTTTTGAATCCCTCCTTGCCAGGGCCACTGCCTCCAGTGACTCTTCCGAAACTGAGCGGCTCCTTGAACAAGCAGCAACTCTCTATGGCGGTAACTTTTTACCAGAGGAACGCCAGCTTAAATGGACTGTCACCCGTCGCCAGGGGCTTCAGCGGAGTTGGATCGGGTTGTTGTTGAAGCTGGCTGACCTGCGCATCGCCAAAAAGGCTCTCTCCGAGGCAATTGAGCTACTGGATCGCCTGCTTGCTATCGATGCTGCAAATGAGGCAGCAGTACAACGCCTGATTGCAGTCCTTGCTCAACTGGAGCGGCGTGGGGAAGCACTACGTGCCTATCAGAGGTTCGCCACTGTACTACAACGCAATTATGATATCGCTCCCCTTCCAGAGACTCGCAAGCTATATGAGGCTGTGCGCCAGGGAGAGACTCCTGTTATCACTTCCACTTCTACCCCAACAACTCCTGCTTCCATTGCTGAGCCAGTAGAGGCTCCTATAAATGTGCCTGGCCCGGCAGTACCGATCGGTCGGAGTCACCAGGGTCTACTGGTTGGGCGCGACCCTGAACTGGAAATCCTGCGTAACCTGCTGACTAAAACGGAAAACGAAAGAAGTTCACGACCCTCAGGGTGGAAGAAACCCACCACGCAATCTCCCGAAACGCCGCCACACTCACAGTGTATATTGTTGTTCGGAGAGCCAGGCATTGGCAAGACCCGACTGGCTGAGGAGATGGGACGGGAGGCACAGCAGCGTGGATGGGCGGTTGCCTGGAGCCGTGTCTATGCACAGGAGAGCAATGTCCCCTATCGTTTGTGGACGGAAGTACTGCGGAGCACCATGGCCCAGGGTCTCTGGCAGAAACAGGAGGTGAGCAAACGCCCGGTTACCTACGCTCCGCTCTGTGCTCTGTTGCCTGAGCTTTCGGAGCTGATACCACCGGTGGTTTACTCGTCACCGGTTTCTCCAGAGCAGGAGCAACTGCGTTTGCGCGAGACCACCTTGCAGCTCCTCAGCAGGATCAGTGAGCATACTGCTTTGCTCATTGTGTTAGATGATCTACAGTGGGCTGACGGGAGCAGTTGCGAGCTACTTGGTTACCTTGCTCGTCGCCTGACTGGTACTTCTATTGTCCTGGCAGGAACATGTCGTGAGACCGAGATTCCACCTCGGCACTCCTTCCGCCCGCTCCTCACCGATCTACGGCGCGAGCAAGCAGCCCTGACGCTCTCCATCCAGCCGCTTACCGATGAGCAGATCAGCACACTGGTCGCTCCCCTACCGGAACCAACGGTGCAACAGATTCAAAGCCTTGCCGCGGGCAACCCTTTCTTCGCGGAAGAACTGGCACGCAATGCGACTGTTCCTGCTCCGGCACCTGATAGTTCCCCTGATCGTTATACTCCCCTTACGTTACCAGGCACCATCACAGCCGTTCTTGATCTTCGTATGGGTAGGCTCAGTAGCGCATGTCAGCGTCTGCTGAGTAAGGCCTCCATCTGGGGAGGTTCCTTCGAGTTCCAGATGATCCGCTCACTGGAAGCCGGGAGCGGTGGCCACAATAAATCCGGTCCTACGGCCGACGAAGACACCATTCTCGATCTGCTAGAAGAAGCGCTCTCCGCTGGCATGCTTGTGGAAGAAGGAAGTGGAACCCGCATCAGCTACTCCTTCTGGCATCCCTTGATCGTCACTCACCTCTACGATGGGCTCTCGGCTGCACGCCGGGCCTCTCTACATCGACGTGCGGCAGATATCCTGCGCCAGGCATATACCACACGCGAAGAAGAGGGAGCTGCCACGATCACCCACCACCTTGTCCAGGGAGGTGCCGAACCACTACTGATTGCCCATTACGCCGAACGAGCAGGCGACCACGCCTACGCACTCTCAGCCTATCCCGAAGCCGAGCGCTATTATCGCCTCGCATTCACCCAACGCGAAGAAGCCAACCGCCAGTCGCCCACTACTATGGAGGGAGATGAACTCCAGCTTATGGCTTACCTGCTGGAGCGCCTGGGCGAATGCGCAGTGATCCTGGGAAACTTTGAAGAGGCCCGCACTCTCTATGAGCGTGTCCTGGAGATACGCAGTTCTTTACGAGCCGCAGGTTCACTTACTGATATCAAGCAAGAAGCTCAGATAGATGCCTTGCTCTGGTGTGAAGTTGGACGAACCTGGCGCTACACGGGCAATGATGCCCGTGCCCAACAGTGTTATGAACGGGGAGAGCAGGTTTTAAGTGAGGCAGAGGTGGTGGGAGGCACAGCGTGGGCAAGTTTGCGTTTGCAGCAGAGTTATATGTGGTGGCGAGAAGGCAACTACGACGAAGCTCGTCGCATGGGAAATGAAGCATTAAAACTATTCGAGGAGGTACTGCAACGAGAGAAGCTGCCAGCTATGGACTACTCTCGCTTGACTCGTACCAGGCTTACGCTTGCAGGTGATCCCATTGATCTTGGACGCACTCATGCGTTACTTGGTCCCATTGCAGCAAGTATAGGACAGCCTGTAGATGCTGTGGTCCATCTGAACACTGCCTTAACAGTCTTTGAAAAGTATGATAACAAGAGAGCGATAGCCCATGTCTGCTCCAACTTGGGCTATGTCCTTTTGAGAAAAGCAGAATACACTCAGGCTCAGGCGTTCTTTCGTCGTTCCCTCCATCTTGCAGAACGAATTGGTGATGTGCCACTCTTAGCTGTCGTCTTTAGCAGCTTGGGAGAATTGGCAGTGCGGATAGGTGACTTGAGAGAAGCCGAATCCAGGTTTAGCCGTAGTCTTACATTAGCTGAACATTTCAACTTTCAAGTATATATGAGTGAGTGGAATACGTGCCTTGCTCTCGTACTACAAGAGCAAGGCAAAATTGCCGAGGCAAAGACATCTATACATAATGCCCTGTCAATTGGACGGGCGATAAACAATACTCCTTGTATTGGCCTTGCATTGATTGCCCTTGGCAATCTACGTCTCGCTCAAGCATTGAACTGGCCTTGGCACACGTCTTCTTGCTGCAAGGTGAACTAGGGAGAGCACAGCAACAAGCCATTATGACTCTGGAGATGACGCGTCAGCATGAACTGACCTGGCAACTCGCATGTAGTCAACGGATACTAGGAAGCATTCAGGCCGCACAAGGAAAGCAGGAAGAGGCTGACACATACTTTGAACAAGCAATGCGAGTATTTCGCAGATGTGGTATGAGCTTGGAGTATGCACGTACATTACGAAGCTATAGTGATGTTTTGTTGCAGCGCAGTGTCCCAGGAGATAAGGCTTCTGCTCAAGGATTGAATTATCTGCAAGAAGCCCAACGAATATTCAAGGAATGTGGTGCCATGGTTGATCTCTCTATGACTGAGCGTCTGCTTGCAAAACACGCGCCACGCAAAAAAGGAGTAGGCGTGTATCCATAGAGCTCTTGTGGTTGCCCTCGTTGTCCCACAAGGGCAACCGCGAGGCTGCAATTTGATTGTTCACCCTTGAAATTTGCGATGTTCACCTCACTAAGCGACTTCCATCTCATAATGGGATGTCTACCCCACAAAGCATAGGCACTTCACCCCTCAAACTGTATACAAAAAAGCCCTGCCTTCCATCAACCTCCCCGTATAATTTTACAGAAGAAACCCTTTTGAATGGTTTTAGTCATATCCTAATCGAAAGGAAAGTGCTGCATGAGTTTAGCGCAACGCAAACAGGTCCTCTTCCTTCTCCTTTTAGCCGCTATCGTCCTCAGTCTCCTTATATTCGGTGTAATCGAGCACCTGAACATTCCTGGTTTGTGGCACACTATAACCCATCTCACCTCTTTTAGCCCTGACTCCTGGAATCATCTTGGTCCCTAAGACGATTCCAGCACGACCAACAGCCTTACTAGTGCACAATCAAGAGACCACTTTGGGAAAGGGGTGCAGGGGAATCTGTATGGATTACGGACATCATGACCCGATTCACTCTCATCGTGTCTACAGCCTCCAAGCCGTTGAGAGGCCGCCTCAACTCCCATGTTACGATGATGGGAATCCAGGTGATGATGACGGGAATCCATACAGAATCCCCTGCCGGAGCGCGAGGGGTCCTCGCATCTTCTTCTCTTTCCCAAAAAGCTTTGGTGAGTATGCACTAGCAATGTAAACCTTACGTTTTTGAAAAAGTAGTGTAACATCAGCCTCAGGGAGAGCAGACACAGAAGAAGGGGGATGGTTGAGAAAGAGACGGTGTTAGACCTGTGACAGGATGGCGCAAGATTTGTTGATAGGACTATGGTAGTTCTACGAAAGGATATTGTGATATGTCACACTACGACTAAAGCGGGTAGATCAGGTAGGTGCCCACGAGTAGTCCGGTTCGGTTTGGTGACTCTCGTGGGTACCTTCGTATTTTTGGCGGTATTCTGGTGACTTTTCGAGAAGCTTGCGCTCTGTTTCTGTAGGATTGTGGTAAGCTCGTGCTCGGTTCGTAAGTTTCCCGTAAATTAACCAGGCGCTTTTCCCTCTCATTGTCGATGTTCCTTCCTCATCCTTTCATTGTTGACCTGTACGGTATAATGGTAACTGAGAGTACACTCGCAAGAGATACTCTTATCCTACAACTACTCCGGCTCATACAGATCGTTCCTTGTATTTTGCTCGTCTGTTTACAGGCAACGTACCAGGGAGGGTGTCAGCGTGAACAGTAAAGTTGGCAAAGTCACCTACCGCCAGCAGATCAGCTATTGTGGAAAGCCAGGTTGTCGCAGGTGCCGCGGGGGAAGAGGACATGGCCCCTACTGGTATGCTTATCAGACAGTGAATGGACAGACCCGGCGCACCTATGTTGGCAAACAGCTTCCTCCCGATATACAGGTAACAGACGAAACAGATGAACAGGCAACAGATGAAATTCCTTCTGTAGACCCCAAGACTGCTCTCCTTCGTATCCTGGTGCTAGGACAGTTTCGTCTGGAACGTCACAGTGAGCAAGAATGGGAACCCGTTACCGATTCGGCGTGGCAGCAACGGCGTGTGCGCGCCCTGCTGGGTTATTTGCTGAGTAGCCCCGGACGTACACTGAGCCGCAAACAGGCAATGGAGCTGCTGTGGCCTGACCAGGAGAGAGAAATAGCCAGTGGCCAACTAGACCGGGCTGTGCACAGTCTTCGACGAATACTTGAGCCAGCACGCAGCCGTCCAGCCACATCGCGCCTCTTGCGCCTCGAAGATGATCAGCTTATTCTGGCAGATGCCAGACAGATAGAAGTCGATGCCGATACTTTTGAAGACTTGCTTACCCGGGCTACTGCCACCGGCGATATGGGAGAAGCAGAGCAATTGCTTGAGCGAGCTGCGACCCTCTACGGTGGCGATTTTTTGCCGGAGGAACGCACTGCTGAGTGGGCAGTAGCACGTCGCCGGCAGTTGCAACAGAGCTGGATTAAATTGTTGCTTCTGCTGGCAGACCTGCGTATTGCACGCGAAGCCCTTGATAGCGCTATCGATCCACTGGACCAACTGCTTACCATTGATCCGACGAATGAGACAGCAGTACAAGGCCTGATCGTTGTACTGGCTCGCTTAAAGCGACGTGGGGAAGCGGTACGAACCTACTCCCGATTCGCTTCTGTACTACAACAGGATTATGGAACCAGCCCGGCGTCGGAGACACAGGCTCTTTATGAGGCAGTGAGGCGCGGGGAAGCCCACGTGCTCGATAAATCGGCACTCTACAGAGTGAACCCCGGTTCTCGCATTTCTCCTGCGCTCTCACTTGACCCTGTACAGTCAACGGGAACCAGCACGCCTGTCGAAGTCGCAGCCCCGGCTATACAGATTGGCCGCAGTCATCAGAGTCCGCTGGTTGGGCGCGAGCCTGAGCTTGAGATACTGCGTCAACTCTTGCTTGCAACTGAACAGGCTACCCCTATACGATCTGCTGCCAGGAGAAGAGCATCTATCGGCCTGCAGGAAACACGCCAACGTCCGCAATGTGTGCTCTTGATGGGTGAGGCAGGTATTGGCAAGACACGACTTGCCGAGGAGGTGAGCCGTGAGGCAAACCAGCGCGGCTGGGCTATTGCCTGGAGTCGCGTCTATGCGCAGGAGAGCAATATCCCATATCGACTGTGGACAGAAGCGCTGCGCAATGTAATGAACTCCGGCTTCTGGCAAAAGCACGAAATGAGCAATCGTCCCCTGGTCTATGCTCCCCTCGTTGCTCTGCTACCCGAACTCGCGGATCCACTTCCTCCGATGGACTATATATTAACTCTGCCTCCTGGTCAGGAGCAACTACGCTTGCAGGAGGCGACTTTGCAGTTCCTCACAACAATCAGTGATCGAATGCCCTTGCTCGTCGTACTGGACGATCTGCAATGGGCCGATGCCAGTAGTTGTGAATTACTCGCTTACCTCGCCCGCCACTTGCAGAGTCACCCCATTCTGCTCATCGGAACGTGCCGCGAAAGCGCACTCTCAGCCAAACACCCTTTGCACTCTCCATTGGCCCATCTACAACGGGAACAGATGGTGGAGACCTTATCGATACAACCTCTTACCAACCCACAGATCGGCACATTGATTACACAGTCTCAGATACACCTTCCAGAACCAGTAGTGCAGCATATTCAAACGCAAGCGGCAGGGAATCCCTTCTTTGCTGAAGAACTGGCACGCTACAGAACACAGACTGTGTTGTCTAACTCTAGAGAGCACAACGGTAGAATGAGGTCAGGCAGTCACGTTGCCACCTTCCCAGAAACAATCAGCGCCGCCCTGGATTCCCGCATGAGTCGGCTCAGTAGCGACTGCCAGCAACTCCTGGGCAATGCTGCCGTATTGGGTGGCTCCTTCGAGTTCTCGGTGATTCGTTCCGTGGCGGGAAACAGTACTCCTGGCGCTGCCTATGACGAAGACACGGTGTTCGATCTGCTGGAGGAAGCCCTGCAAGCGGGTGTACTGATGGAAGAAGGGAAAGGAATACATATCACCTATTCTTTCTCACATCCTCTGCTGGGAAGCTACCTCTACGAGAGGTTATCCGCTGCCCGGCGTATACGTATGCACAGGCGAGCGGCAGACATTTTTCAGAAGATCTATTCTGCGCGAGAGGAAGAGGGATCGGCGACTATCACACACCATCTCCTCAATGGGGGAGCCGAGTCTCGACAGATTGCTCACTATGCCGAACTTGCAGGCAATCATGCCTATACACTGTCAGCCTACCCCGAAGCCGAGCGTTACTATCGTCTCGCGGTTGAGCATGTAGGGATACCCCTTAAAGATGAGGACTCGGCACCAATCCATCCCGCCAACGCCCCTCGGTCGCGACTGCACCTGGCTTTGTTATTGGAACGGCTTGCTGAATGTACGGTGGTCCAGGGAAACTTTGAGGAAGCACGCCACCTTTATGAGCGTGTCCTGGAGGCACGTCATCACCAGCAAACCTTTAAGACCGAACGCGAGTTCGAAGCGCAGATTGATGCTCTGCTCTGGTGTGAGATGGGATGGACATGGCGCTACACAGGTGACAATCTTCGCGCCCGGCAATGTTGCGAACATGGCGAGCAGGTCCTGCAAGAAGCAGAGGTAGTAACAGGTCCCGCCTGGGCACGTCTGCGTTACCTGCAGAGTAGCATCTCATGGCAGGAAGGTAACTATGAGGAGGCGCGACAGGCTGCTCGTGAAGCATTAAAGCTTTTTGAGGAAGCCCTCCAACAACAGAAGCCCCCGGCAGAAAATGCCTCTTCTCCTCTCCACCCAACACGCATAAGGCGCACACTTGCAGGAGACCCGGTTGATCTTGGACGCACGCATGCATTACTTGGCGCTATAGCGAACAGCGCTGGTCAGTCTACCGATGCCCTGGCTCGCCTGAATACCGCACTAACGATCTACCAACAGTACCACCGGACAAGAGAGATTGCCCACGTCTCCTGCAATCTGGGCTATATCTATTTGAAAAAAGCAGAGCACACATTGGCAGAAGCCGCCTTACGCCGCTCTCTCAAACTTGCCGAGCAGATTGGGGATGCTCCATTGACATCTGTGATCTTTAGCAACCTGGGAGAACTTGCAGTACGTTTGGGCAATTTAGAAGAAGCCGAAACTTTACTCAAACGAAGCCTCACCCTGGCTGAGCGATTCAACGATCGAGTGTACATGAGTTCGTGGAATGCTTCGCTCTCTATGGTATTGCAAGACCAAAAGAAATTTGCTGAAGCAGGAGCATGTATACAGCGTGCTTTGTCGATTGGCCGGGCCATGAAAAACATTCCTTGCATCGGCCTTGCACTGCTTGCCCTGGGGAATATGCGGATTGCACAGGCACAGGAGGCTCAAGGCACATCTGAGGAAAATATCAACAAACGTTTCCTGCTGCGTGCCAGGGCAACCTTAGAGCGTCTACTTGCCCTCGAAGGGTTGGAAGCTGAGACCAGAACGAGAGGACAACTGGCTCTCGCCCAGGTCTCCTTGTTGCTGGGCAAACTAGAAGCTGCACAAGCCCAGGCGCTCTCGGCTACCGAGAGAGCACGACAATACGAGTTAACCTGGCTGCTGGCAGTCGGCCAGCGATTACTGGAAAATATCCTCGCTACGAGGGCGTAGGATAGATGTTCATCCCCAAAAAATGAGATGTAGTTCTCACTGATCACTGATTGTTCACCTCCAGAAAATCAGGAAAAAAACTACAGAAATCGGACGCGCCTCCCAGGATTCGCCCCCTCCACGGTGTATATTTGGAATAAGGAGGAGTGTTCCATGCTACACGTAATGGTTGATCTCTACGGTTGCAATCCTGAACTACTAGAGAATGAGGCATATTTACGGCAGGTCTTAGATGATTACCCTGCCCGTATAGGTATGGAGAAAGTAAGTCCCGTCCAGCTCAGTTATATCGAGACGAGCGATCCTCTGGATGCAGGCTATTCGGGTTTTGTCATCATTGCCACGAGCCACGTCAGCCTCCACGCCTGGGGGCCGTACAAAATGGTCAACCTTGATATCTTCTCATGCGAGGAGTTTGACACGGAGGACGCTGTTGCCTTTGCTCGCGGCAAGTTTCAGGCGGATGATGTAGAGGTGCGTGTGGTGGAGCGAGCACAACGCTCTCCACGCCTGGCGACAAAACTGAAGTTGCTGGAGAGGCAACCCGCATGAAAGCCAAAGTAGCAGCATGCCTGTTATTTTTCCTCAATACCATGCTCTTCGCAACGTATTACTCGGTATCCAAGGAAGCCATTGGACGTATTGACCCCATCATTTTTTCGTTTTTTGAAATGGTAGTACTCGCGCCTGCGGGGCTGTGTATCCTCATCTTCTCATGGGACGACCTCAACAGAGAGGTTGTCAAACGAGGCGTCTTGCTTGGCAGCTGGCTATGCCTGGCATTTTTTACTATTGCCATCGCGCTGAAATATACAAGTGCCACCAGCACAGCCTTTTTCCCTTCCCTTAACGGTCTGCTGGCAGCATTCATCGCCTGGGTATTTCTCCGGCAACCTGTGGCTAAGGTGACCTGGGTGGCTGGTTTGATCTCGGCAATTGGCACAGTGCTTCTGATTAGCACTTCTCAGATGGGCGGTCTGCGAGGTACAACCATTGCTTTTCTGGGTGGTTTATTTTTTACCTGCTATGTTTTCCTTGCCGATCACCAACAACAGTCTGATATTGCGTCCTGGCCCCTCTTCGGAGTGGAGCTCCTCACAATGGCCCTCTGGGCGGGGCTTATCGTCTTGCTCTTTGGTGACTGGTCGGCATTTCATCCATCGCTGCCCAGGGATGCCTGGGTCATTCTCTACATTGCAGGAGCAACGACGTTTCTGCCAACACTGATCACCGTACTCATGCAGAAGTACATCTCTCCGGTCACTGTCTCCTTTATTTATATTCTTGAGCCGATTCTAGGCGCGGTTATGGCAACCCTCTACCTGGGAGAAGTCCTTCCATCGCCTGGCTATATTGGAGGTGGCCTGGTCGTTGCCGGGGCAATCGTCCATACCTGGGGTATCTCCAGGCAATCCAGGAAGTCAGCCACCAGCCGTTCTGCTCAAAG
>WNGG01001612.1_pt1 | contig 37369 bp, 35 predicted proteins | sample 5400661 | NCBI WGS metagenome assembly WNGG01 (sample SAMN13153372, study PRJNA577476) | soil metagenome | isolation source: 100 cm soil or saprolite under Garry oak tree replicate 1 | place: USA:California | collected 2016-06-15
CGAGCTGGCAAGGAGGGCGCCTATGGCTTGATCAGCCGCTCGGTGCCGTTCTTGTCGATCAACTTCACGGTGCTCTCGCCACCCTCCGCCAGCACTTGGACGTAGGTGGGGTCGGACTCGCCGCCGATCAGCAGCGCGGCTCCCCGCTTCGACGCACCGAGCTTGACGTTCGGCCTGCCGTCGGGACTCATCAACCGCAGCAACACGGTTTCCGGGTAGGCCTCGCCCTTCCACATGTGCTTGGGATCTTCGGGGAGCACGGACAGGCTGGCTCGAACTCTGCCGCGATCATCGACGATCTCAAGGGCGCGCCCCCGGATCACGGTCTGCACATCGGTCGTGGCCGCCGTACTGGAACGAGGCCGGACCATCTGATACGAGAAGAGCCCCGCGTTCGCGGCGGTGAGGAGAATGAGAAGTCGTTCGGTCTTCATGGTTGTCCTTTGTCCGCTGGAGGTCGCCTGAGTAGGATGCCGGTGCGGCGTGGACCGTTGGAGCCGGGGTCTGGATCAGGTTAGTTGCCCGTCGGAGGATCGAAGTAGAACTCTCCTGATCCAGAGCTCGCGCCCCAGGGCCCCAAGAGCGGACAATTTGACCGGGAATGGCGTCCCGACGAGCATCGGCGCCCTGTCGGTCTGGCATCTTTGTCCGCTCATGCCCGGAGAAACGCTTGCAAAACGCTTGCAGAGAGTTCTGCTCGGGTCCCCTGTTCGGCGAGCGGACGGAAGAGGGGCGGGCGAGCGTCGTACCGCTCCCCTGGCGGGCCGACCATGATCCGACTGTTGTTTTAGGGACCTCGCCCTACCGGCCCGTCAGAGCGTCCTATACCGTCCGTCCACAATCACTTTGGATCGGCCAAGCTGCGTCGGTCCGTGGCCAGACTGACCAGATCAAGGGGGATGCTGTGAGTCTTTCCAGCATTAACGAGTTCAAGCTCCACGTAGTGAGCAGTGCGGGTCTTCGCCTGTGCTATTCCTTATGTCTGCCGGCGTTCGCTGGCCGGAACGGCCACGCTGGCCCTCAGTTGTTCTTAATCCTACGCAATTCGGACTAGCGTGTGGCAGTAGTGGTGAACGCACGCGATTTTAAGCGCCGCGCCCGGGGGACCCCAACGGAAGCCAACATGCAGCACCAAGCACTTACGAGGCGGGGTAGACGCGTTTGGTGCCCGTTGCGAAACGTGGTTTTGCTACGTTTTTGTTACGCCCGGCTCGGGGCCTAGATTTGCAGCGTACCCCCACTGGAGCGGCCCCAATGCAGAAGGCCCAGCTTCAAGCTCTCCTCGCTAGCATCATCAGCGCGGTGAAGGCCGTCAGGCGGCGCTGGAACAGATGGGATGCGGCCCATCTCATTTTCAGCATAGCGTGTGTTGTGGCCGCTCTTGTGTCGTTTGGTCTTGACGCCCATGGGCTCGGATGGTTTTCCGTCGGGCTTGTCGATGCCTACCTGATTGTCGTACTCGTGGTAGCCGCGTGTCGCTGGTTCAGGCTTCTACTGGACAGAAGCACGGCTCTCGCTGTGGTCACTTTTCTGTTTGCCGCCCAGGTGATTGCCTTCGCAACCATCTACGACACGTGTGACTGTTTCACTCGGCGGGACTTAGGCGTGGACCCAAGAACGGCCGACGTCACCATCACTACGACGAAACTCACCGATCATTGGGAGGCTGCGTACCTCAGCTTGGCAGTGATCACGACGGCTGCGACTGATTATGCACCTGCTGACGGAAAGGCTCGCGGACAGGCTCATTTCGCGGTCGCTTTCGAAACCGTCAGCGGTCTTCTGTTTCTGCTCGTGGCGTTCCCACTTCTGGCCGCGCGCCTTGGGCTTTTCAAAAGATGAGTAATCCCGGCGGGCGTTAGCTAGAAGGCACGGGCACGCCACATGATTCTATTTTAGGTAGCGACAACTACAGGTCAGGCGCCGCACACCAGCCGGGCGCCGTCCCATTTGTATAGCATGGGGATGTCGGCAGTAGATTCTCTCCCATGCTTCATCAGCTCACCACCATCGTTGCCGACAGTCTCCAGCACGCGGTAAAGCACGACACCATCATCATTCATGACACCGTCCACGCCACGGACACGGTGCGGGTCCTCGTACACGAGGGCGGCTTGAGCGTACAGGCCTGGCTCGGCATCGTTCTCGCCGCCCTTCCCATCGCGGGAGGCGCTGGTTGGAAATTGCGTGGGCTCCTGGTCGAGCGGCGTCACGCTCACCAACGCATCAACACTGAGGCGTCCTCCCTCCACCGCGAATTGCAGGCGAGCACTGGAAACGGCCCTCAAAAGAACCAAGCCTCAGTGTGGACGCAGCAGTGCCAGCGGGGGTTCGACATCGAGGAAGCGCGATTCAACCAGCTAATGGAATTGGCGCTAAACTCCAGCAAGGAGGTGCGGCACTTGATCGGCAAAGAGCGTCAACGATTCCTCGACGCCGCCATCGTGGTCAACGAGTCGCTGGTAGGCGCGTGGGACACTGCTAAGGCGCAGGCGGCTGATCAGGTGTACCGGGAATTCCAGCGGTGCCTTCAGGGCCTGTCGAAAGTCATAGACCTTACGCACGAATAGCCGGATGACGCGCCGCGCACCAGCGGGGCGCGGTCCGTGGTGCTGACCCGCCGAGGAGGGCTCGTTATCTTACTTTTGCACCGGCAATCGGGAATCCTTGACAACCGATGACCGCCGTGCGTGCTCTCGACCGAATCCGATCCGTGCTAGTACGCTTCCCGAGGGGGTCGATGCCCAAAATCACATATCTCAGCTACTATGACGTCATCAACGAGCAGAAGACACGGTCGTTGATGGCACCATGTGCGGAGGCCATTAAGCAGACCAGTCCCGACGAGCTCTACTTTCTCTTCTCCTCGACCGGCGGGTTAGTCGACGCGAGTGTAGCGCTTTACAGCTTTCTGCGCGCCCTCCCGGTGCCGCTGACTATGCACAACACCGGAAGCATTGACTCGGTAGCGAACGTGGTCTTCTTGGCTGCCGATCATCGTTTCGCGGCACCGCATTCCAGTTTTCTCCTCCACGGCATGACCTGGACTTTCGCGCAAGGGACTACCCTCACCTGGAGCCAACTCCAAGAGACCGTTGGCAGCTTCAAGAGTGGCGAGGCCCGCGTGACGGGCATCATCAAAGAGCGCACGTCCCTCACTGATGCAGAGTTGACCGCATTGCTCCACCAAGGCGAGACCAAGGATCTGGCCTTCGCGAAGGCCAAGGGGATCATTCAAGATGTCCGCCCGGCCCACGTACCGCCGGGCGCGCCGTTCTTCGCACTCAACTTTCCTTGACCGGTCGGCGCGACTGTCAACAAAAAAACGCCCCCCAGATTTTGGTAGGGCGTTTTCGCCAGAAGCGCGGGCAACCCAGCGCTCGGGTGCTAACCGCATGGGCCGAACGGCGCCGCTCGCCATGCTGGTCGGTAAGCCGTCCAGTCCCATACTGGCGCTTACCCCGAGACCGACCTGCTTCCGGCAAGGTCGGCCCGGCACCTTGAGCATAATGACCCACCCTGCACCGCGCAACACCTGGGGCGGCTAAGAATAGGATCTCATCCTAGCAGAGCTTCCCACCTCTCGTAATGCTTACAGAAACAAAAGTGTTCTCGAGCGAGGTCCTCGTGGATTACAATCCTGATGACGAAAGCTGGAGCCCCGCATCCTGGCTTGGTGCGTCCGCAAATGTGTTGTACAACGAGTATCTCACCTTCTGGCAGCTTCAGAACGTCCCGAAAGAGTCGGAGATTTCGGAGCAGCAGCGCGCACAGTTCCGTCACCTTCACTCATTGGCCGAGGCGCTGACGCTGTCTCTACACTCGCTGCGAGCTGGCTCTCAGGCCGTCACTCTAGTCGGCGAGCTCCTCGCCAACGCAGGTGTCTCCGTTGACGTCAACGAGGACTTTGCTGCTCGCATCATTCGCGCAATCCACGCCCATCCGATTATCCGCGACGGGATCAAACTCGACCTGGCACTTCATGCTGCCGACGTCCTTCTCGCTGGAGCCGAGACTCGGGCAACTGACCTTCTGGCGCTCGTTGCAGATCGTGCCTTGAGCGACCGCGCGTCGGCGTTCTTGGATCGTGCCACGCGCTTATACGTCTGGGGGTTCGAGCCAGAAACCATAATCATGTGCGCTTCTGTCTTGGAGGCTGCCTATGAAGAGCGGTTCCCTCCGGAAGAGATGTTTCGACTTCAGATCCCCAGGAAGGGCGTCGACTACGAACCCTTTGAGTACGAGAGGGCAGCCCTTGCTGCTGGCTTATTCTCCAAGGATGACCGTGATCGCGCTGCTCGCATCCGTAGGGCCCGCAATGACATCATTCACAACGCCCCAGACCAAGCTCTCAAATCGGTCAACGCACTTCGGTATACAGCGCTGTTGCTAGATCGCCTCTTCCCTGGCTCTGCGCCTGGGGCCTAATGTTCCACTCTTTATCCTGGGACCCGAAGCGGTGCGATCGTTTCTGTCCACGTTTCCGAATCAGGCCTCTCCGGAGGCTCGGACAGAGCGGGTATCCTAATGCGTCACGCGTACGACTATGTGCAACGAGGCCGTCAGCTAGATCCAGAGCGCCGGCCCCAGGGCAACGAAAACAGACAAATTGACCGGGAATGGCGTCCGACGAGCCGCTCATGTCCGGAGAAACGCTTGTAAAACGCTTGTAAGGGCTCCCCTGGCGCTGAACGTGGAAGGTTCATGACGCCCGATGCACGGTGCAAGCGTTTTACAAGCATTTCTCTCGCCCCATGTTTTGGGGGGATGATCGCAGGTGTCGTAGGTGATGAACGACGTGACCGCGTGCTCGAAACCGAGACGTCCTGTCGGTAAGCGCTTTTGTCAGGCGGCGGTGCCGAAGTTGCGCTCCAGTATTCCGATGCGTTCGGATATACGCATGAGAAACGACAAATACTCCGGCGTCAACGCCGAGTCGCCGGAGTGTATCGCACAGCATCCGCTGGTTCGTCCTCCCCGACGACCAGCAGTGCGCTGTACTCGACGTAGTCAATGGCGGGCACTGTTGCGATCCGTTGTAGCCGGTGGAGCAAGCGAAGGAAGAAGAAGATGAGGGATGAATCCGCACTGCTGCGCGTCAACTGCGGCTCGCCGTTATCGCTGTAGACGACCTCGAAGCCGCCTTCACACAAGGCGCACCCTAAGTCCACTCGTGAGTCGACAGGTGACGCCCGCAGGACGGCCTCAAAGGCGTCCCCAAGTGGCGGCGACCACCCGCTCTCGAAAGTGACGATGCCACCCAGGATGGGCTTGGGGGTTGTGCGGGTTCGCCCAGTGGCATGGAGGAACTCGGCGCTCGTGCGGTGGAGGCGCCGCACGGAGGAAAGCTTCTCGCCAGCATACTCGATCTGCTGCTTCGAGAGATCCTGTTTGACCTCCAATACCGCGTATACGCTTTCTGCTGGGACGTGGATCCCGCCCGCCGTGTCGAGCAGCATGGGGCAGAACTGCCGGTCGTGGATGACGATGTCGATCTGCTGACTGCGATTCCCGTCCGCGTCGATCACAAACGCGCGTTCGGCACGGTACCGTGCCGGCAGCCGGCGTTGGAGCATCTCCAGCCAATGCAACTCAGTACCATCACCTTTCGCGGTGGGATGGTCGTGTACCGTCCGCACCTCCCGCAGGTCCGCCTGCATTTTCTCCTGCTGGCGGAGAAACCAATCACGCGCTTCGTCGTTGCGCTTGCGGAAGATCGGCGAGCCCGCGGTCATCGACGTGGAACTAGCGAAGGGGGATAGGCAATCGGGACGATCCGGGTGCACCATGGACGTTAGGAGAGCGGAAACAGCGGGCCGAACAGCGCGCGCCAGGCATCGAGTGCGTCACCCTGACGACCCTGCCTCGAGAGGGCGATGGCGCGTGCCGCCGCGCGCTCGGCGGCGCGCAGCGCCTGCGCCGCCGCCGCTCGGCTCGTCGCGTCCATCGCATCACTGACAGGGGGACCGAGCCCTGCGGGATCCTCCCACATCTCGTGAATGCGACCAGCGAGGGCGGCGAAGAAGAACTGCATCTCCCGAGCTCGGTCGCCGCCGTAGGGCGGGTGCAGCAGCTCGAGCGCCATGACCTCGATGAGAAACGACGGCTTGATGGGCTTGCCGTTGTGATTGTTCCAGTACTTCATCATTCGGACCAACCCCTTCCACTCGTCGCTGTACGCCTGCTGCGCCTCGACCGCCTTATCGGCGTGCACGCGTGGGTTGCTCTTCGTCCAACCGCCCACGCCACCGTTCGCACCGGTGTCGGGGATTTCGTAATCGTCACCGAGCGCGAATGCGGGGACGACATCGAAGCTCACGACTCGGTAATCTGTCTTGTCGTCGGCGTCCGGCCTCACGCCAAAGTCTACCGTGACCGATCGCCGCTGTCGCTTGACGCAGGAATGGCCGTACTTCTTAGCCAAGGCACTCTCGGCCGCGCCAAGCAGGTCCGACGCTGCTTCTTTGCGGCGGTGGCGCTCGCCGTCGCCGAGGACACAGAAAATGTCAACGTCCTTAAGTGGCTTCGTCTTCGTGTGGCGCGCATACGACCCGGTAAGGAAATCGTCATCAACGTCGAACTCCTCGTCCATGTGCTCACGAATTTCGCGTTGTCGCTCGGAGGCATCCTTCTGCTCACTACCATTCAGCTCCAAGCGGCTGCGGAACTTGGCGAAGGCGTCTTCGGTGCTCAGCATCTCCGTTACCTCGTTCTGTAGTAGCTGATCCCGCCGCTCAGGCCACTCGCCTCTACGGTGGTGCCGATTCGCTGCTCGACCATCCCTGCCGTGGAGCGGAAGGTAGTCGACGTCCACCCATGCACGTGCGGAGCGCCCGTCGCGACATCCACGATCACGGCGTACTCGGCGCTCGCGGGCAGGAGGCCGGCCTTCCTGATCGCGAAGCGGATCATCTCCGTGTCCGTCCAGAACTGCCCGTCGTCTCCCGTCCACTCGTAGGAGATGTTGATGTCCCATCGGCCGACCAACTTGTTGGTGCTCGGCGTGTACACCTCGAGGACGATCTTCCGTAGGTGGCCCGACTCGATCCAGGCACTGATTCCGCGGTGCAACACATTGCGATCAACAGCCAGCTTGCCAGGATCCAGCCCGCTATACAGCAGGATGTCCTTCAAACTCTTGAGGAGGTTATCCGCCACGTAGGTGACGGCGTGGGTGTACGATCGAACGGCAACCGAGACGCTCATCGGGTTCGACCCTCCCTAGTGGCGGAAGAACGCGTCACGATCCACCGCCAAGGGACCCACCCTACCGTCGGTGATGGACGAACGGTCTCCACCCTCGGCGGTGTCACCGTCCACCGCGGTACCGAGCGCGCGGGCCGTGACGCGGTTCGAGACCTCGTTGAGACCGCGCTGCACCCACGGCAGGTCGTCCGGCAGGCACGGGATCGATAGGTGCCAGTCGCCGTCGGTCGGCACGTAACTGAGCGGCGACTCGTTGGCGCCGTCGCCCTCGACCGCGTCGTCGCCGTAGAGCGCGTAAATGCGCAGGCGCGGCCCGACGCCGTAGACCACCATCGGGTCGTCCGCGAGCGTCTCGTCAGTGATGCAACTACAAGCGATGCCGAGGACAGCCTCGAGGTCGCGCCGCGCTGCGCTCCTCGCGTCGGGCGCAATAAGCTCGACGATCGCCTCCCATGTGGCGGTTGCCGAACGTTCCGGGATGGAGATCAGGCTTCGAGCAACGACGGTCATGGAGCCCTCCCGGTTACGGCGTCACGGCAAGTGACCGCGTCGCGGGCGGCCGCGAGGAGGAGCTCGATGGTCAGCAGGCCGGGGTCGAGCGCAACGTGCTTGTCGCGCGTGCAGGCCGCGGCGACGAGCTTCCGCATCGCGCGGCCGTCGAGACCATCCGCCTCCCCGGCAACCGTCGACAGCTCGCGAGATCGCGCGAGCACGCGCAGCGGGGGAAACGCGTCCGACATCCCAGACAGGGTATCGCGCAGGATCGCAAGCCGGCCCGCCTCGTCAGGCGGCGGGACGTTGACCAGGAGGTCCACGCGCGACAGGAAGGCAGCGTCGATGGCCTGCGGGAAGTTGCTCGTAGCGACGAAGAGAACGTCCGGATGCGATCCTGCGAGCTGATCCAACTGAACGAGCGCTGCATCCGTCGCACGGTGGACGTCGATCGGGTTCGCCTCGAAACTCAGCTTCGCGCGGTCGGCGAGGATGGTCTCGACCTCGTCCAGCAGCACGATAGTCGGTCCCATGACGGCCTGCTCCGTGATGGTCGAGCGGAAGAGCTCAGTCACCGCACGTTGGGTCTTACCGAGCGAGCCGCTCGAGAGCGTATGCGGATCGACTTCTACGAACCGAAACGACTTGTCGCCGCTTCGGCCGAACGCCTGGGCAGTACGCGAAGCGAGCCCCTTCGCGAGCGACGTCTTCCCGGTCCCCGGAGAGCCGACCAGCAGGATGATCCCGTGAAGCGGTAGAGTTGCACGCGGGACCTTCCCCCGCACCGTAAAGTTCAGCACGGCCTGCGACAGGATCTGGTCCTTGAGCGCATCGGCCACAAGAATCGCATCCCACAGGGCCACGAACTCGGAATCGGGAAGGTCGCGCACGTCGGCGATGCCCTCCGGCAGCGCAATTAGCCGCGAGCGGCGCACGCCGGTCGCGTGAGAACGCTGGTTAATAGCAGCGCGCATCAAAGTCTCCGCTTCGACCGTACCCTAGGGGTCGCGGAGGCACTCTAAGCGCGGCGACCACCCGCGTCCATCGGCGGAGGTGTGCCGGAAACTGCTAGGAGTTTCCGTCAGACTTCTGACGGGCGGGCGTCGAGGAGGCGCCGGAGGTCACGACCAAGCTGGGTGATCCCGTTGTCGCCGATCTTCGCGAGCTTCTCGGCGTCGCAGGTGCTGATCGTGACGTCATCGGCCAGGTGGTAGTTGCCGTGGCGGTCGTTTCGGATGAGATCCACACCTTCCCCCAAGGCGGGCTTCAGTGCGTCGCGTAGGACGGAGATGCCTTTGAAGCCCTGATCGTTGCTCGCACCGAGGTCTCTCTTATGCACGACGGTTTTCTCTTCGTGCGCGACCATCAGACGGAGGAGCACCTTCAAGGAACTGTCGGTCAGCGTGGCGGATCGCGAGCCCACCATTACCCGAGTGCGCCGATGGACCCGGTCGCCCGGAACTGCGAGAACCGCACCCTTGCCTGCATCACGTCCCTGGGCTACCGGCCCCGCTGCACAGAGGTCGTGCGTCGCGCGGCCGCTGCGCGCCAGCGCGCGACGGATCGTGTCGGAGACTTCCCGGTCGACGAAGGGCTTGTGGATGACATCAGTGGCTCCGTCCTTCATGACCTCGACGGCAGCGTCGACCTCACGGGCAAACCCGCTCACGATAATGATCGGCAACCAGAAGCCCAGCCCGGTGTGGTCCGAGTGCAGCTGCCGCATTTCTCGCAAGAGGCTGTTCCCGTGCTCGGTGTGACCCTTAATGGAGGCCCGTTCAAGCTTGATCTGGAGATCTAGTAGGATGAAGCAGAACGTACCTCTCCTTAGCGCGGCTAGTGCGTCGCGCTTGTTGGTTGCGATGCTGCAGTCGCATCCAAAGGATTTCAGAATCTCGGCGAGATCGTCAGCAGTCGTGCGATCGTCTTCGACGATGAGCGCGCGGTGTCCATCTGTCATCCGCGCTCTCCTCGTCGCTGCGAGGGAAGGACGACATGGACGACGGTGCCCCGACCCCTGCTGCTCTCGAGACTCAAACGGCCCCCGTGCTCGGACTCGACAATCTTGATGGCGAGAGGGAGACCGAACCCTGTGCCGGTCTCCTTGTTTGTAGCAAAGAGACGGGTCGCGTCACGAAGGTCCTCTTCGCTCATACCGCATCCCCAGTCCTCAATCGAGATTGCGACCCGACCTTCCTCTGCGTCAGCCCGCACAACAATAGGCCTCAAGATGCTCAGCCCACGGTAGGACTCGACGGAGTTCGTTAGGACATTGGTAAGAGCCTGGAGGATGCGGGCTCGTGAGACGTCGGCAGCGACGGCCGGGTCCACGCGAACATCGATCGGTGGCTGCCCGCCGTTGCTATTCGCTGCTTCGCGAACCAGCGAAGCCGCTTCTTCGATGATGTCTCTTAGCGATTCTCTCGCGAATGTGAGCTTCGGATGCTCGGTATACGCTCGCATTCCTTCCAATACTGCCCGAAGGTGAGTGACACGGCTCCCGATCCGTGCAGCCTCCTTAGCGAGCTCCGCCCGTGTCGCGTTCTCACTCGAGAGCTGAGCCCGGAGCCGATCCGCGGAAATGGCGAGAGGTGTCAGCAGTCTGATGACCTCGTGGTACAACTCGCGAGCGAATGTATTGGCGATTTGTTCGCTCGCGCGCTTCACGGCATCGCGCCCTCTCGGACCAAAACGTACCTCGATGTCGTCGAGCGTTGAATTGATGCGGTCCTCGTGCTGCTTCCCGAGCGTGCTCGCATTCTGCCAGTCGCGCCGCCGAAGGGCCGCGTGCTCCGCCGCCTGTCGGACGCGGGTATTGTCGTCGGTCGCAAGTTTTGCGAGCGCGCCCTCGAAGGAAGGATGAAGTGCCAGAGCCGCGGCGTTTGCGACTGCTCTCCGGATCTCCCATTTGGAGTGGTTCGCGAGGATCACAAGCCTTGAAACGAGCTCGTCGATCCTGGGGTCACCGGGTGTCGCTGCGCGAAGCCATATTTCGGCGGCCCCTACGCCGTCGAGCACGCGGGCCCAGTCCGTGACGTCGAGTGCCGCAAGCACAGCTGCGTAGTCAGGCCGCTCTTCAGTGACCATACCGGGCCTTTCGTTGGAGGAAGGCTTCGCGTCCGCCCTCCAGAATCCTCTCGATCTGCTCCTTGCATTCGTCAACAGTACCCGCCTGCCGAAGCGTAGCGTGTTGACCATCGGATGCGAGAACGAAGACGCGTTCTGCTTCGCCGAGGACCGGGATGTTCGGGTTGTGCGTCACGAAGATGACCTGCCGGCTGCCCTTCACAGCCCGAAGAGCTTTGACAATCGTTTCGTACACAAACGCGTTGTCCAGGTTATCCTCCGGCTGATCGATGAGAAGAGGGCGTTCGCTCTGAACCAACAGGATCGGCAAGATGGTTGTGCACCGCTGGCCGGTCGATAGGTTCGGCGACTCCTTATACTTGTCGCCGTCGAGCAGCTCGATGCAGGGGCGATCGTCGAGGTCTACTGTTTCCATCACGTAGGATGTGCCACTCGCTCTGAGCGCATCGACGATCTTCTTCGCTCGGTCCTCGTCAAAGCTGGCACGTTGCACCACCGCCTGGTGATTGTTGTTCGCCACTACTTGGGCTAGCTCGGTCGGTATAAACGCCTGCGAGAGGCGCTCGGCAACGACCCCCTGCTTCACGCCAGCGCCCTTCAAGGCCTCAGCGATAAGGTCGCGGTACTGCTGCAATTCGGCAGCTTGGGCGACTGTCACTCGGATGCTAGGGAATTGCTGCGTGAGGCGTTCAGCCACTCGCTTCCTGATTGCGAAGCGCTGGTCTCGTAGCTCAGAAGCGCGCCTGAGCAACTCGGATCGACCTGCACCTAACCCCTGCTTCTGCTTCTCTTTCGCCTGCTGCTCGTTCGCTGCGGACTGCGCATTGGCGAGGGAAGTCTGCAACGTTGCCCGCTCGGCAGCGCGTCCTCCTTGCTCTACAGATTCGGAAATGATGGCTCGGTATTCCGCCTCCTGAAGGGCATGCCGTTCAGCGAGGACGGCTCCATGCGCGCCAATACTAGTTTCGGCGGCGCGCATCGCGTCCGTGATCGACGCGACCGCGGACGCAAGCACTTTCGAGAATGCCTGAACGTCGGCCGCCAATAGCTGGAAGATCTCCCGATTAACTCCTGCCCGCAGTGCCCCATCGAGATGAGCCTCCACGGTGGTTTGAAGCGCCGCTTCACTCGCTGCGATCTCACGCGCGAGCCTCTGCAAAGCCGTGATGACGAGCTCTGGCACCTTCTCTTCTTTGGAGCGCGCGCTCTTGGCTTCATGCGCGGCGTTGATCCTCGAGGCATCGGGGCCTCCAACTTCTACGAGGCCCTTGAGCTTCTCCTCGATCACGGCGCGCTCGGACGCCTTGCCGCGAAGGTCATCGACCTCTTCGTCGAGACGACGGAGATCAGCGCTCGACTGGTCGAGCTGGCGTTGCAGTTGTTCGAGGTCACGCGCAATCGTGATGGCTTCCTGTTCTTGAAAACGATCGAGCAAGTCGAGTTGCGCTCTTGGGCTCGACGCAATCTCTTCGATCTCATTCTGGCTGAAAACATCCGCGCCAAAAATCTGGTCGCGATCGAGCGAGATCGGCACAGCTGTTCCTGCCTCGTTCAGAACCTGTACGCTCTCGTTGGCTGCTCGCCCGGCCGTGTAGCGCATGTCTGTTTTCGTTCGAAGCTCGATGCTGATGCGACCGTTTCCGAGGTTCGCCTTGACTAGGGCATCGATGGCGCGGTGTCGCTGGGGGCTTGTCTTTGGGTCGGGCATGAGCCCGAGGCCGAAGCGAAGAAACTCGAGGGCGGTAGTCTTCCCGGCCCCTCGGCCCCCGATCAAGCAGTTTAGCCCGTCAGCGAATTCCAAATGCGTTCCGGCGAGGAAGCCGCCCGTCACGCGAAGATTGAGCACCGCGTGGTGAGCAGACGGCTTGGTGTCTGGTCTTGACGCGGTCACGCGAAGGGGTTCCCCCAACGCACGGTCGCACGTTGTGCGGCACACGAGCAATAGTTCTGCGTGTCGGTCCGGCGGTTGATAGCTCTGGCCGGTGACGTAGATCAGCGACTCCAATAAGGCGCCTGGGCCGGCAAGATCCAACGAATGCCCCCTCGAGGATCCGGCACGTCGCCGTTATAGCGAGGGATTACATGAAGATGAGCGTGAGACACAGTCTGGCCAGCGGCTTCGCCGATGTTCAGTCCGACGTTATAGCCGTCTGGGCCGTGATCCTGGTCGATCAAGTCTTTGACTGCAGAGAGGAGGTCGACGAGCGCAGTCTGTTCAGCCGACGTAAGAGCAAAGAAGTCCGGCTCATGACGCCTCGGTACAATGAGCGTGTGACCTGGGCTCAAGGGATACCCATCCGCAAAGGCCACCGCAAGCTCGTTCGCCGCGAGCCAGGCGCCAGCTTCTATCCGCTCACAGAAAACGCAGTTCCGAGATCTGCGTGGCACGTCTGATCACCACTCCGTCGTGTGGTAGTTCGATCTTCAGGTAGACGTCGTCACTTAGTGAGCTCGATGACTTCGATTACGCGCCGAGTCTCGGGTGCCGCAATGCTGACGTCATGAACGATCCTCATCGCGCCAAAGGAAATCACTGCCGATAGCAAGAGGAGGATCCGAAATGTCCATGCCACCGAGCGCGAGGCATTTATCCATTTACCGCTCGCATTCACAAAACCTGCGGGATGAAAGCTCTTCATTGCCTCGAGGTACTTGTCCATCACAAAGCGCACGCGGGTGAGGACAAGGATTAGTCCCATGTTCGCTATCGCAGCCAGCAGAAGAAGCAGGTACTGGAACCCGGGCATCCTCCCTACGTTCGCGGCTCCAAACCAGAGACCACCAGTCAAGGTCATGGCGATTACAGGGACCTGCCACATTATCTGGTTCAGGGACCGGAATTGTTCAGAGTTCTGCTCATAGCACACCGTATCCTTTTCTGGCATGCGGTCCTCCTAGGCTAGCCCTCTGATTCGACTGACCGCCTCCGCGATCCGAGTGGCCGTGTACTCAAGTTCCGATTCCATTGTAAAGCGCCCTAGACCAATCCGAAGCGTGCTATACGCCTCTTGACGACTGAGTCCAATCGCAGTGAGCACATGAGATGGTTCGAGCGCGCCGGACGTGCACGCGGAGCCCGTGCTGACCGCGATTTCCGGTAGATTCGCTATTAGCGCCTCCGCCTCTACACCCTCGAAGCGAAGGGAACTGTTCCCTGCAAGCCGGCGTGAGATGGCACCGTTACGCTGAACGCGCGATACGCTGTCCAGAACCAACCTCTCGAACCAATTCCTCAGTCGCCCGATCCGAACCGATTCCACAACCACTTCCTCACAGGCGATTTGACAAGCCCGTCCAAAACCCACAATCCCCGGGACGTTGAGAGTCCCCGATCGGAGGCCTGCCTCCTGCCCTCCGCCAAACACCAAGGGCTCCAAGGGGGCGGATCGCGCCCCACCTCGCACGTATAGAGCGCCCACGCCCTTCGGCCCGTAGCACTTATGAGCGCTGAGGGAAAGCAGGTCTACTCCCCACGGGCCTACGTCAATGGGAATCCGTCCCAGAGCCTGAGCCGCGTCGGAATGCAGCAACGCCCCCGCCCTGTGGACCACTTGAGCGACTTCTGCTATCGGTTGGATCGTACCGATCTCGTTGTTCGCCGCTTGGACACTAACGAGTGCGGTCCGATCATCGACGAGGTCGACCAGGGCGGCGAGGTCCACGAGCCCATCCTCGCCAACAGGTATCACTTCAAAAACGTACCCGTGATTCCCAAGCCACCGGCAGGATTCGAGAACGCACTTATGCTCGATCGCCGTGGCCAGCACCTTCCGGCGACCCGCTGGTTCGCACCGGACCGCGCCCTGAATGGCGAGGTTGTTACTCTCTGTCGCCCCGCTCGTGAAGACAAGCTCTCCCGCTGCCGCACCGATCGCCTGCCCCACATGGGCGCGGGCCTTCTCGACTGTCTCCGCAGCCTTCCGCCCCTGTGCGTGGATGCTACTCGACGGGTTCGCGAACGTCTCGATGAACAAGGGCAACATTGCCTCAACAACACGGGGATCACATGGCGTGGAGGCGTGATAATCCAAGTACACTTGCTCGCGACGGGTGGCGCGCGATGCGCCACGCGCCGTCTCCGCTACCGTTTCAGACATTACTTCTAAAGATGGCAGATTAGACACCCGGGCTCCTCATCTGGATCGGCATCCGCCAGATACCCAAAGGCCTCGGCGAGGTTCTTTGGCCTTCTCCGGGCTGCTTGTCGAATCTTCAGCTCTTCTTCTTTCCTTCTGATCTGCGCCACTCGCTCAGGATTCTCGAAGTTCGTTAGGGCTTCACCATGAATCCAGGTGAACCCCGCCTCAGGCTTCTCGTATCCCTTGGCCAACTCAAATAGATCGGGATGCTGTTCTTTCAAGCCCACCCACTCCGCTCGCCGCTGAAAGAAGCAAAAGTAGCAGCCCGATCGCGAGCGCCACGAGTAATACTCGGGCGTGCCAACTCCACTTTGCTCAAGGATTCGGAAGACGTCGTCCTTGCGGATGCCGACTTCCTTGAACGGGTACAGGGGTGTGATGTTGGGCTTGGTCGAGATGTAGCCTTCCCGTCTCTCGTCCGCTCTAATTCCGACATAGAGAAAGATCGGATCATCCCCAACGTAGGATTCAAACGGTTCGATCTTCAACTTCTTGGTGCACCACCGCATGTTAGGCGCGGGCAGGTAGCTCCCGTAGACCTTGAGCCAGTGGTCAAAGCCCCGCTCGCCCAAGCCGGATGACAACCGCGTGACTTGCTTCCCCAAGTACGCCTCGATTCGCGTTAGGTATTCATAGGTCTCCGGGAGCTCCTTGTGAGTATCACAGAAGACGTACTCAACGTCGATCTCGGGGCGGTTGTCACGCATCCAGAGCGCCAGCGCCGTGCTGTCCTTTCCACCCGACAGCAGCAGGATGTGCCGCGGCTCCTTATCGGGCATCGGCCGACACCTCCGTTTGGGGACTCTCCGACAGGAGTGTTTGGGCAACCTTTACCAGAGCAGCAAGCTGAGTCTTTCGCGACATGTCACCTGCGTCCGTCTCAGAACGAAGAGCTTCGCGGATGCGATCGGCGAGCTGAACGACACTTGCTTCGAAGTCCTGTTCCAGGGCAATGACCACTCGGGACTCTCTGTGTACACCATCGAGAACCCCGATTCTAAGTACCTTGGAGACTCCAGACTCCCGGCGCTCTGCCACAAGCTCTTCCAGTCGACAGAACTCACCTGAGACCTCCTGAATTCTCACCTGAAACGCGGCGACTTCTGAATCTTTCCAATGCGAGGGCGGCAACCCTCCGTTGATGACCCGTCCAAGGACCTCCCGCCAATCTCGGTCAACGTGCTCTCGGGCGGCCTCTCGAACGAAGAGCTGGAGCTTCTGCTCCACGGCGTAGGGTTCAAGGGGAGCTGCTCGACGCTGGAGCTGACTTCTCGCTTCTTGTGCGTTCCCCTTGAGGTTGAAGACGTGCCGAATCTGTCTCTCAATCTCATCCAGGAGCTCGGGATACGCGCGGGCCATCACCCGCAGACTCTGCTGCAGTCTCCTCGCGAACAGTGCCGCGCTTTCAGGTCCATCGATAGAGATACCCACCGCCCTTGGTAGGTCTTCAAAGAGGAGACGTCTCGGATCACCCGCGCGAAGGAGGAGATCCCGCACGGCGACCGCCTCAGGAGAACCGAGCTTCGTTGTGAGTTTGGCATACGGATTCAACCTGGCGGCAAAGAGCACTAGAGACTTAACGACCGGCAAGAGGCCGACCCGCGTGGACGCACCGTCCCCTTGAACTCCACCCACCAGCTCTTCGAGTGCCTTCAAAGCTTGCACTTGGTGGCGATCGAGACGGTGACTCTGCAGCTCAAATGTCGCAGGCCTCCGCATAAGCCGCTCCAGGACTTCGATCCGAAGCTCGGGCACGAACACGCCCTCTTCGTACAGTGCCGTCTCGTCCCAGCTTGATGCGAGGACTGCCGTAAGCAGCACCGGGATTGGTCCGTCTCTGAGCCCGAATGGTTGAGACTTCAGAACCGCGAATAGTTCCGTGAGGGGGCGCCGTGCTTCCTTCGCCTCCCGCAGGAAGGTTTCGATCGCATTCCAGGCCGCCTTCCAATCGTCATTCGGTCGCCCAAACCCAAGAACGTGGCTTCTGGTCCTGTGGAAGCCGCCCGCCTTCAACATCGACTCGTACATACTTGCTTCTGGAGGGGTTCCTTCTATGCCAAGACGTGCAACCGTTGGGTGGGACAGCATTCTAGCGAGCAAGGTTCGGCGCGCAGCACTAGCAGCAGAGGAGAGATTCTGGCGATTCAGCAATTCGTTATACAGGCGAGGAGCCCGATTGAACGCCTTGCTGCAGAGATGGGAGAGCCAGCGCTGAAATGCGATCGGCGACGTCACCGCCTTTTGCTGTCCCCGGTGAATCCACAAGCTCAGTGCTGGCTCGAACGGGTGTCCTGGAAGGCCGAATACACGTCCGGCGACCCGCTCGAACCGGTTTCGCGCCTCGGCGAGCCTTGCTTGCACCTCGTGCCGCGCGACAGGGTCCCCTTGAAGCTCAGGTACGTTCTGCGAGACCCACCGCCAACACTCGAGGTCGCGAAGGGATTCCTCAAGGCCTCCGAAGGACTTCGGCACTCCAACCAAGACTAGGTCGTTGCCAGTTGAGTTCGTGACTTGCTTACCAATCTGCACCGTCTCGGCGACATTCCAGTTGCCGGTGCCCATCACGAACAGCACTCGGCCATCGGCGGACGTGCGCGTGGCGACCAGCTTCTCGAGAACCACGCGGTCATTGGGGACAACGTCAACATCGAAAAGCCTTAGGGCGCCGGTCTCGATGTAGTGTGCCCGCGCCACAGCAGAGCGAAGACTCAAACTGTCCCTTAGCCGTGCATGAAGATCGCCGGCCGTTACGTGTCGTCTCGCCTCATCATAGGCCGCCTCCAGGTCGACATCCGATCCTTCCCACAGAGCGTAGCCACCGAGGTGGCGCCGGTAGACAATGATGGACCGCTCTTCTAGCTGCCGGATTGCCTCTTCGACTCCATCGCTATCCGAAACGACCGCCTTGATTACGTCCTGTGATGCCTGTAACCCGACAGGCGGCCCATAGACGCTGAGCAAGCCGATCGTCTTGATAACCGCTCGAGACACTTCCGGCGCGTCTCTATGTATCCGGCTGAGAGCGTGATCGATGAGTGACCACTTCCTGGCGTGCTCGCCCGTGAACGCGGCCAGACCCAGCGCGTTGGCCACGTAATCGAAGAGATCAGCGACACGATAGACCGGCACTTTGTTCCCATCCCACTCGGTCTTCTTCAGGAACTCCTGAAAACCGAAGGGCTCCTCGCTTGTCAAGAAGGCGAAGAGAGAACGTTCATTCTGGGCAACCTTGCTCCGGAAGAGAGGCCATAGGAGGAGTGCCGCCACCGGGTGGAGCGGCAGACACTGGTGGAGCAGTTCGCCTAAGGGCAATCGGCGGCGAGCTTCCGCGAAGGAGGCCGATGTTACAGCCTCCACTGCAATAGCCTTCCATTGGTGCCAAAGCTCGGCAGGAACGCGCCGTTCGATTGCACGGCCTACGAGTGCCAACAGCTGCTCTGTCGGGAGCTGAAACGGAACGTCCTGAAAGCGGCCGTGGACCTTTTGCCACTCAGCTCGACGAACCTCCTGGTCGACCGGGAGATAGTCGGCGAAGGCGGTGTGAAGAATCGTGGAGAAGAGGAACGGCGCTTTGCTCCGAGTCGCGGCCTCCGCGAGCTGCTGCAAGAAGTACACGTCACCGCGAACCTGGTCACTGGCAGCAAACTCCAGGAACTTTCCCAGCTCATCGACGATCAGGAGAAGACCCCCATGGCCCTTTCCGCACGCCGACTCGGCCGCTTCGACGGCGAGTTCGCTGAGCTCGCCGCCTGAAAGTCCCCGTCCACGCTGGGCGTCAACCAGCCTTCGACAGAAGGAGGGGGTAATCGTCCTCAGTCCGTCGGCGAGCCCCTTGATGATTGATTGAGCCAACGGAGCCCTTTCGGCCACGACCAGAATTGGAACGAATGGTCTCTTCAGTAGCTTCCGGCCCTTGCGCAGAACCTCGTTCTCCGGGTGAGAACACTTTTCAGCAGCCAGCAAATCTGCCAAAAAAAGTCCGAATGCAGATTTCCCTGAGCCGTACGGCCCTGTAATCGACCACGCGCGGGCTCCGTTGGGATGCTCAAGTTCATCTACGATTCGTCGGGCAATCTCCTTGATCGTTGGTGTCACCACGTATTCTGACAAGTCGACGCCACGCTGCCAGTCCCGGGCAAGACTGACCGACCGGTGGAAACGCCCACGGATCGAAACGAGATCGCTTAGACGTGCCGCCTTCACGCTGCATCCTCCCGTTTGCGCTTTCCATAGTACCGTTCCAGGAACGTGATCGACTTGATCGATCGCACGACCTTGCTTCTCAGCAAGACGCGCAGGCCTGCGGTTTCGTCGTACCGGAAGCCCATCCAAGAAGGCAACGAATCCAGGAGCAAAGCGAGCGAACTCTCTGTCAGTTTGAAGGCCGCGCCCGGACTGCCAGGACCGTAGAGGACGGTCTCAAAACTCAGCGTGCCTTGCTCGGATGCATATCCATCCCAGTATCGCTTCAGCGCGTACCCGAAGACCTCGACTGGAAGTGTCGGTTTCGATCCCCGGTTGAATTGATAGACTCCGTCATCCAGCTCTCGAACGAGTCCCAGATCGACAAGTGGACAGTCGAAGGAGTCTTCAACCGGGCGCCGAGCATCCGGCCGAGATGGAACGTAGGTTCGCAAGAAGACGTCTATGTCCCGCCGGATGGATTCGGGAGTGACCTTCTTCTTGCCGCTGTCCCGCGCGACTGCCTGGATCCAATTGATCAGCTCATCGCGCGTGCAGACGTCCCTGTTCCACCTTGTGAACGCGAGAAACCACGTGGATGCAATCTCGGGCGACTCAACCAGCTGCCAGTGGAGGAGCCACAACGTCGCGGGGTCTTCGAGATATGGGTCCCACCCGCGCCTCCCCAACAATTGAGACCCGAGCTCAGTTGGTCGGCCCGTTCCGCTCCGGCCATCAATCACCGCAAGCTTAAGTGCGCTGCACCAGAACCGGATCGAGTCGACCATGTTCTTCCCCACGCCGAGCGTCACCATGGCATCTGGCTTCGAGAAAAGCTTTGGGTCGTGTTCGAGCCCACGGATTCCCTTCGGAAGCCATGCGTACCGAAACGGAAAGGTTTGGTGTCCGCTGAAGCTAAACCGGGGAGCAGATACCGGGACGATCGGAGCCTCGACAAGGATGCTATCGGCCACATTCTTGCGACGCTTCGTCAACCTGCGCTGAACAGAACGACGGCGCCTTTTCACGCGGCCTCCGGAGGTGGGGTCCCGGGGTCGGACTGATCAAAGAGCGGCCCTAAGGGCGAAACCGGTGGGCGCTGGCCTAGTTGCTGGTAGACCTCCCATTCGCTGCACTCTGCAAGTGCAGCGACCAATCGAGCCCATCGTCGAGGAAGGGGATTCTGGCGGAGGACTTGACTGACTCTGCCCGCGGATACCCCCGCCTCCCGGGCCACCGTCCGAATGCCTCCCGGGATGGCCGCGAGAATGATCTTCGAGGGTCCAAGGCGGTCCAGCGCACGAAGCGCAAGGCTGGTTACTGGCATTAAACTAGTTTATGAAGACGAATAAACTAGTTTACAACTCTCCTGTCAAGGCATATCAAAAGCGGCGCCTCGGTTCCCAGCAGCAGCACGAGCTGGCAGCAGGCTATCCTTGCCAGTACCTCTCGAAGTGACTGTAGACTTCCCCAACTTCTCCAAATGCTTCCACGTTATCTCGCACATCCACCAGCACGAATTCCCTACTCCCTCCAACCGCAGGTCCCCGAAGCCCGCGTCCGATCATTTGGCTGTACAGAACGATGGAGCTAGTGGGCCGCGCGATCACCACACACCGAATGTTCGGCGCGTCGAACCCAGTGGATAACACTCCGAAATTGAATAGGGCATCAATCAAGCTATTGCGAAACGCCGCAATGACCCTCCTCCGCCGCCCGCGCAACATTCGGCAATCCAGAAACGCGGACCGCACACCACGACTCGCAGCGAGGACACCGAGCTCCCTCGCGTGCTCCACGGTGCAGCAGAACACGAGGGTCGGATACCCTTTGTCGACCTGCAATCGGACTGTGTCGACGATGAGGTGATTGCGCCCTTCGTTCTTGGCTAGTTTCGATAGCACCGCTCCCGGCATGTCTTCCAGGGAGTCGTACCGCGACGACTCTGAGGAAGGGCGGACGATCCGAAACCCTGTGTCTACAACTGTCCGTCTCACGCGCGCTAGCACACCGCGCCTCTGCAGCTCCGCGACCGGGTCGCTCCCGAGCCCGCTTGATCGCAGTAGATTGCGATCAAAGAGACTCGCCAAGCGACGATTATCAACGGTGGCGTCCTGCCCTCTCCCCGGTGTAGCGGTGAGACCGATCACCCGAACCTTCCAGCGCCGGAACGAATCCATGAGACTCTTGACCGTCGGCGCAAGTGCTTTGTGCGCCTCGTCAATCACGACTATCGAGAGCGACCGACAGAGCCTATCGAAATCGGTTCCGGACCGTTGAGCCAGACTAACGAGCTTTTGGTAGCTGGCGACTACGAAGGAGCCCCTGAGTTCTTCCACCGTCGGCTGATAGCCACCCCAGTATCGCACCATGCGCACGTTGAAGGAGCCGTTAGAACTCCAGGTGCGCAGAAATGCGTCCACCGCCTGGTCGCAGAGCTCTTCCGAATGAGCCATCCATAGCGTACCAATGTCCTGCTGCGCTGCCTCCCTGCTGTTTAGGAATCGGCTGATCCCCTCCATCGTCACGCGAGTCTTTCCTGCACCTGTTGGTAGTTGAAGGAGGCAAGCCGCAGGCGACTCAGAGCTCAGAAAATCACCAAGAGCCGAGGCCATCTCTTCTTGGTAGTCGAAAAGCACGGGAAGGTCGGAGTACGGCTCAACCCACTCCACCGAAGGGTCACGGTCAGATTTCTTGGGCAAGAACTCCTCTGAGACGCCGAACTCCTCCTCGAAGGCAGCGACCGCTCCAGCCCCTGCGCGCCAGCTCTGATTGGCGATTTGGAGGGCTACGTCGAATGGCTTCCGTGTGTGGTCCAGGCCAAGGCCCGCCGCGATGCTCTGCAAGCGTTCCTGTGAAAGCGACAACAACATGACTTGCCGGAGATTGGCGTCACTGAGGAGGTCAAAGCCGTACAGAGAGAATAGAACGTTATACAATCGACCTCGATCGAGACCCTCAACGGTCGACGCATCCAACGATGGAAGCGCTTTTTGAACAAGCTTCCGGAGGTCGGCCTCAGGAACCCGATCAAGGAATGGATACACCCGGTCTAAGCCTTCGCCACAATGGCGTCGATAGCCGCATCTAACTTTTTGACGTGCTTATCCGTGCGCCTTGTGGCTTCCTTTTTAACCGCCTCAGTAAGCTCCTTTCCTCCCTTAGGATACTTCTCCCTTAGGTCGGGGCGGACCTCCTTCCTGTAGCCACGCATCAAGCACGATTCAAGCAAGTCGGTGAGCTCTTCTCGCTTCACGTCCCAGAGTTCCGTCGCCTTGCGCAGGATCCCGCCCTTGCGATTGCTATAGGCACACACAAGCAGGGACACAAACGCACCAAGAGCATTCTCAGCATCATCTAGTCTGTAGTTGACGACTGTCCCGTTGTGATCTTCCGTGACGTGGCGCAGCAGCGCCTTGACATCTGCTCGCCCCGTCACGTCGAACCAGCCATCCGCGTGCACTTGATTGAGTCGGCCGGTAAACCACTCAGCGTACTCCTGCCAGGTAGCGGCTGCCTTTCCTGTGGCAGCTGAATAGAGCTCGCGCAACTTCCCGAAGGCGCACACAATCCCTCTCATGCCGATGTCTAGGCCGAGCAGGGGTTTGATTGCCTTGGTTTGCGCCGCCTTGATGTCTGCGACGAGCTGGTTGAATATGGCCATGACATCCTCGTGCAGCGCCTCGCCGGCACGGTTAGATCCGAAGCGCAATTCATCGAAGGCGTGCCGGGCGACGTCGGATTTGGCCATGTATTCTCTTTCGAGCTGCCGGAGCATCACTATGTATTCCTTGTAGGGACTGAAGTTCTCGAGGAGGTGGGCAACCCCGGGTATGAGAGCTCCGGACACTCTCTCCCTCACGGCCTGAGAGGCTTCTGAATCGAGGCGCTTCTCGAGGAACGCCCGTTTCAGCTGCGCGTCCACCGGCTGTACTCCGAGTGCCACTTCTTGATCCGGAGAGAAGTTCTCTCCTGCGACGTAGAACTCGAACCAATCCGCGATCTCTTCTATGGTCTTGACCGCCGCCGGGGAGGGGATCGGCCGGCCTTCGTCCTCCTCGCCACGCCAGTCATAGAACAGCAAAGGCACTCGCGTCGGACTACGCTTAGCTTCGTCGAGGACGTCGTTTGAATGTGAGAGCTGCAGCAGCTCTTGAGTGCAGATAGCGTTAATGTCTTCATCGGAAAGCAAGATCTGTCGGGTCCGCGTCGGCGTACGTGCCTCGGTATTGATCGTGATGAAGATGCTCCGTACCACTTCCAGAATGGTCGGATGCGGTTTTTCGTCACCGGCCCCGCGGAACCCAACTATTACGACTGGAATGGCCCACTCCTGGAACTGCCTGTCGGCCTTTGGATCGGCCTGGAAGCGCTTCAACGCCGAAAGGCGATGCTGCCCATCAATTGCCACTAGCTTCACGGCCGCGTCGTTCCACTCGAGTTGCCCCCACGCCGGCATCTCCACCAAGTGCTTGTACTTGTAGAACCCAGTTGCCTCGATGACCCTCCACTTTTGACCATCCTCCTCGACCTGTGACTCGGTGATGGTCGGCATCGAAGCAAGGACCTCACGTTTCGCAAGATCGAAGGGGAGGACTGTGAGAGTCAGAGGATTGAAGAACTTGACCCTGCGCTGGTCTTGCAGGTACGGCAGCAGATTCTTCGTGACGCGCCTTATGTCCACTTCTCGTTGGAAGAGATTCCGCACCGGCCAGGTCTCGCTGCCAGAGATGTCACTGATGAGCGTTGTCATCCCAAGATCCGCGGGTCGAATCGCAGTCTGAATGAAGACGATCTTGGTCTTGGCACCAGACCCGAACTCGCCGTAGATGCCAGACAGCGTCTGGTTGTAGCCGCGCTTGGGTAATGGTGGGACTTTCGTTGCCACAGGTCGTTCCCCCGCCGAAAAGGATGCCGAAGAGAGTTGCAACTAGCGCATGCTGAAGGGTGGCTTGCACACCCGCATGAGAACGTGTTCAAGAAGCTCTGTCAGATTCGCATCGCGCAATGTGCGATCCGTGTCCCTGTCTGTTTGGACGCAGACAAAAAGCAGATCGCTCACAGCGAGCGTTAGTCCAAGGGACTGTGTGAACGACGTGAAGCGCGTGTGAAAGACATTCGCCTCCGGGCCCATGCCTTGAACGTGCTGCCCGTACCGGACCCGCAGGTTATCCGTCTTGCCCAAGTAAAGCGGGGGCATGAAAATGCTCGCTTCCATGAGGGCTTGTTGAAAGGCTTCACGAAGCGCTTTGTCCTCCATGATTCGACGCCAGTCCGCTTCTCTGGCTTCCGAGACATGCACATTAGGAAGCTTCTGAACTTGGACCCCAATCGCATCCCACTGAAAGTCGGCCACGAGCTGCTCTTTTCCTCCAGCGGCCGGCTCATAGAGTAGTACGCGGTTGAGGTTCTCGACGAAGGAGCGCAGGTCGTCCATGTATATCCAGAGGGGAATGAACCAGGCATAGCAGCCCGGGGCCTCGGGGATCAGGTTCCTCGTTTCCTTCGTGTAAAAGCCGATCCGTCTTCCGACGTCTCGCCAGATGTCCGGTAGAGTCATTTGACCCCTCTTACGTCCGCGCGTCGGGGGGTCTTGGTGCGTCTGCCACTCTCGCCCTCCCTTCCGAAGCGCGCCTTGAGATTCTGAGCCGGCGGGCCAAGATAGAGTCTGCACCTCGACTTCGGTAGAAGTCCTTCGCGCGAGCCGGAGAGACGCGGCCGCAGGAGGGCCTCCCCGGCCACGAGTGTTGCAGTGTAAGCGCCGCACCTCGAACGATACCGAGGTCGCCGAGTACCTCGACCGATTGAACTAACCCGCGCCATACCGCTCAGCACCAGTTGATCAGCTCTGCCGAGAGATGCTGGCCCTGACCAAAATGGTATTGGAACAGCGCGAACTTGCGGCCAAGACTCCGACCACCAGGGAGCTTGCAGCGGACGTCGGGCACATCCCGCTCGAAGGTCCGACAGCAGCAGTCCCAGAGCTGAGTCATTGGTTCCTATATGTAGACGCTGGTCCGCCGGAGATATCTGGATATCCGCCCACTAGCTTGCGCCACGAGAACCAGCAGATATCCACACGCCCTTCACCACGCCAGCGAGCGCTCCGAGCCCGCGAGGCCGGAGCGCCCACCTGCACCTCACCCAAGCAACCCCTGCTCTGCAAAACTTCGGCTTTCAGGCGCTGGGTTGGAAGCTCGACTGGCGTCGGTTCCGCGTCTACCTTCGCGAAAAGGACGGCGTTGAGAAGGCGTTTCTCTTCATCGGCTACATCCCCCAAAACCAGCAGATCTACACCTCCCTTCAGCAAGCCGGCTTTATCCTGGTTTTCAAGCCGGTCCTCCAAACCAAAGACCACGGCGCGAAGGGTAACGTTGATGCTGACTTGGTCCTCAAGGCGATGACTGAGTATGGGAGTCCCAGCGCGGCGAAGTGCTCGGCACTTCTCAAGAAGACGGCCAAGGAGCGCATCAACTTCATGGAGACCCTACGCGCTAAAGCTTGAATACCAGCCCCACAAATGAAAAGGCACCGCCAAGGGACGGAACCCAGGGAAGTGCCTAATCCTCGTGATTCTCCGTCTAGACTACACAGTACGCCCCGACCTGTCAAGAATCAGATACCCATCCAAGCTCGGCCCGAGCACCTGCTCAGATGCAAGACACACGCCGGCCACCGCGATCGCGCGACGTGCCAGCGCCGCGGCTACGCACGGAGTGTTTCGGCGGCGGTGGAGGAGGGGGGGGAGGGGGGAGGGGAGTGGAGCCGGTCAACCGGCCGTGGCATCCGGTTCAGCGGCCGCAGTCCAGCCGCTATCGAACGTGAAGGTTCGGGCCTTGCCCGCAGGGTCTTGGATGCGAACCAAACGAGCTCTCTCGGTCCCGGCGTGCTCCACGATGTAGAGCCAGTAGTCCGCCCCGTGCTCCCGCGCGCACTCAAATTGCCTGCGCGACAGCCCGACCGGCCGATCATCAAGACTGCCGGTCATCGCTTTCACTTCGCACCAGCGGTTCGGCTTGCCATCTGGGTCGACCCCGAATAGGTCGTAGCCTGGATTGAAGGCAGGCGTGCGCTGCCAGTTCGGTTCGCTCGCGAGGATGAGCTCGATGGCTCGGGCTTCAAGCGCCATTCGGGCGGGTCGATCGAGCCCATCCGGGTCCGGCTCCTCCTCGTTAGCATGCGCAGCGACGTAGGAGATGAACAGGCGCCGGCCCGGGCTCCCCGGTGCGCGCTTGGTCCTCCCTTGGCTCGAGCCTTTGGTTCGGCCCTCACTAAGTCCATCGCTAGGCGCGCCCTCGCCCTCCGCGCGCACGCCCCTGGATTCCGCACCGGTTCCACGACCGCTTCCGGGGCCGCTGTCAAATGGCCCGGCTTCGTGGCCCGTCCGTTCGGGTGCGGGCTGCGTCGCCTGCGGCCTGTGGACCAGGTCATCGATCGTTCTATCGAGAGCCTCTGCTTCGACCGCCTCGTCCCCCTGCGTCGGCTCCTCCTGAAGTCCTAGTCGAGCGACCACCTCAGCCACACTGGTGACTCCGTGCTTCTTCAGTAGGTCCAGCACACCGGGCTCGATTCCGGCCTCCTTGGCGAGCTGGTCGATGATCGGGGGCTTGAACCGAATCTTAGATGACAGGAATGGATTCGCCTTCCAGCCGAGCGAATCGAAGAGGACGAGCTCCGGCCGCTCCAGTTTGACGTCCGTGTGCGGGATCCATTCGCTTCCATTCAATAGCCGCACGAAGGCAGCGTCGAACGTGGTGCGATAGCTGCCATAATGCGTCCACGTGTATTCGCCGGTGAACAGACTCTTGCCACGCCGCTCCTCCAGATGCGCGAGCTCTTCCCAGAGCAGTCTAGCTCTTGTTAGGCGCTCTTGCACCGGCAGTTTCGGCAGGGCCTTCAGTACACCACGGATTCCATGGAGAGTCCAGTCTGTGATGTGATCGTTGTGCCCGGACGTCTCGGAATGGCCGGCCTGTGCCCGCAGTTCTTTTTGCTCTTCCCACGAGAGCGAGTTGTCCTCGATGGGCCGCAGGTACCGTACCGCCCCGCAGGCTTCGAGCAGTTCGCGCACGTCCTCACCACGCAAGCACTCATGCCGGTCGTCCACGATCCGCACGTCTGGCACGCCCGCGAAAAGCTCCTTGAATCGATCCGTGGCGAGGTAGACCTCGCCTGGTTTCGAGAGGTACTCCTTTGCGTCCACCGTTTCAACGGCCATGACGAAGGGGGTTTCACGGCACGCCGCCAACAGCTTTTCGCGCTGACCTTTCGAGTCCGTGGCAAACGCGGCGAGAATACGACGGATATCGGCGTCGTATTCTGCAGTGCCGACGCCCACCTTACTCCCCCGATAATTGGGCAGGACGTTCCACACAACGTCGTCCACTGGGTCCGGCTCGGTCAGCCCGAGCGCGCGCAAGAACGCCCGCGCGCCCTCCGTGGCGCAGACGGACGCGCGTACGGTGGGGAAACTCGTCTCGATGGTCCCGGGGAGGAACGCCCGCGGCTGGCCATTCATGTGTGCCGTGACGTGCTTGCCATCCGCGAGGCGAATCAACGGGAGGGCTGTAGCCCTTTGGCGCAGCGCCGGCTGCACGTTCAGGAATTCATAGAGACGGAGAACCCAGTCGTCGGCCTGCGCCTCAAGGAAGCCGGCTTCCAACTTTTGAACGATCGCCTCGGGGGTTATCTCCGCGATCTGGAGCTCGCGCATGAGGTACTGGCGCAACTCGGGCGTACGGTCCTGCGAGATCTCCCCGCTCAGCCACGCCAGTTCTCGATCCACGCCGAAGAGCTTGCCCAACTGTCGCGCATCGAACAGCTCACGCAGATCCTGCGTGCGCGCCAGCCTGCTACTCGCGGCAGCCGCGTGGCCCCCTCCGAACCGTGGCAAGAGCGGCTCAGCGAGAAGCGCACTCCTCGTCCCTTCGAACAGCCCCACAAACATCGAGCCCTCGCTGAACTTCGAGCGATCGAGCGGCAGGCAGCGGAGCGTGCCAGTGTCGAGCAGGTCGTTCTCGCGCAGCCAGCGCAGCGCCTTCACGAGTAACCCGGCCGTTTCCTGCATGCAGTGCTGGTTCCACGCGTCGTGGCGGGGGACGTTGTCGCGACTCGGCGTAGTGCGATAGGGCCCCTGGACGAGGAACCCCAAGTGCGTTTCTACCACGGTCGGGAAGAAGACGACTAGGGGAGATCGGGAGACGGGGCGAACTCGATCCCCGTTGGCCTTCTCATCCTTCACGAGGGAGAAGGCGAGTTCCACGTGGCCCGCCGGAATCCCGTCAGCAGTGACGACGGGCTTGGCAAACACCAGCCAGCTCTCCTCGGTATCGGGTTTTCCGTCCGCCTGGCCCATGACGGTGATTCGCCGCACGCCGTCGCCGAGGTCCTCCGGCCGGCTCCGCAGGTAGAGGCCCGAAGGCCCGCCCTCCACATCCCACTCAATCTCTTCGATCTCACGAAGGAACAAGAGGGCCCCGGGGCCTAGCTGCTGCAACCCGGTCGTGATCTCGGGGCGGTCAACAGGACCAGGCAGTTTCATGGGAATAAGGATGACCGTTTCGCCGTTGTCGCGAGCCACAGGTGGCGCGGCGACTGGCCAGACGAAGTTCTCGATGGCGAAGTCTTCCGACCCCGAGTGAATCGCGGGCCGGTCGGTGAACGCATAGACCGACTTGAAGCCGATACCGAAGCGCCCGATCGCGGTCAGCCCCTTCGTGCCCTCCGCGATACCGCAGATGCCGCGCACGTCCGCTTCGTCGAATGGTTTGCCAAAATGACTGACACGTAATTCATGGTCCGTGAGGTAAAAGCGGACGGACCGGTGGCCGCTCCATGCCGTCCGACGCGCCAGGGCGTCTTCGGCGTTCTGCAGAAGTTCAAAGATGAAGTGCGTACGGTCGTCGTACCGGTCCGCCAGCAGCATCGGTCCGATGCGCCCTATGTCCGTGCCGTAGCGTCGCTCGTTATCGCGGCGAATTGCCTCGTAGTCACAGGGCATCAGCCGCGCATCTCCTTGTAGATCAAGCCACCGTCCTTGTGCGGGTGTGAGTGCGCGAGCCCCGCTTGCTCCAAGCGCTTAATGTCCCGCACGCTTATTCGACACGCGACCTGCGGGGGTCCAGAGTCTCAGGATAGCGTCCGCGATACGGACGTCGTATATCGGCGACGTGCGGAGCGCGCGGCCCGACAGGGTGACAATGCCTTTCATTTTGCGGCGAAAGTCGCTGAGCGTTAGAGATTGCTCGCTATTCGGAGCCTCCAATTGCAGTGTCCAACGCTGCTTTCCGGCCCCGCGGGCATAGTTCTCAATGGATAGGAGTTGGCGTGGAGGCCAGACGGTGATTGTGTTCTTCTCCCGCATGCCAGTGACCGCCCAGTCGCCACGCTTAAGACCATCAATCAGGCGTGAGTGATTCGGATAGAAGAGTTGATCCACGTACGTGGATTCTGGCCTGCGTTGCAGCCGCTCTGCTCGCGCCTTCGCCGACTCGGCTTTGCCTTCTTCTGCTTTAGGAGGATCAAATGGAACCAACCCACCAATGATCCAGAGCTTCGCACGCCGTTCCCGTTTGGCGTTCCGCGCGCTGTCGTGCGGAATGGCACTCTTGAACCGTGGAGGCCGATACGCCTTGAGGCATTCCCTTAGGTAATGGGGGCGGACGGGTTCCGTTGAGATGCTGTCAATAAAGCTCAACGCAAGCTGGACAGCAGCGGCGTCCCTGGTCACTAGAGCCGCTTCGTCGAGCACCTTTGCGGCGTTACGGGAGGCATTGGCGGAACCGACGATCAATGTCTGATCCATCACCAGAAGCTTGGCATGGAGGTTGGACCGCGTGAATACCTTCACGCCACGACGAACTAGGATCCGAACTTCCTTGGGATCGGTGACGCCTTGTGAGACTGCTCGCAGACTCATGTCCACTACGAGCACGCTGCCACGCCTGAGAGGGGCAACCTTTGAAGCGCCCGTACCGAAGTACGCGATGGCGGCGTGAACGGTCGTGGAACTGCGTAGGAGAGCGGCAGTCTCTTGCCAGACCTCGGCGCCACTCAAGAATAGGGAACGTGTCATGATGTTCGCGCCTTGGCGCGCCGGTTTGCGTTAGGGACCTTTCTAGCTACCGCCCACCGACAGGTGTCTTGGTGCGTGCTTGGTTAGAGGCAGAACACTTCCTGAATCCACGCGTCATGCTCGAAGGGACCGTGAATGGATTGGAAGCACCCTCGGCTTTCCGCGATGTCCCGATCTAGACCTGTGGCTACCCAATCGACAGTGCAGATGACCTTGTTCGTCTCAAGAATGACGCCCCTGATGATGCCGAGATGGAGAATCTTGATGCCCGTCTGGCCCTTGCCCTTCATGCGCTTGATCGCGATCCGGTCTCCTGGCTTCATTTCGGAAGCCTTCGCGGGCTGGCTCCCGCTCTCCCACCCGAGCATCCAAATGCCTTGTTCAACAAACTTCGCGTCTTGGTGATCTGTACCACCCCAAGACGCACCAACGACCCAGTAGTGTGGCATGCGCATCTCCAGACGGGCCAAGGGGGTTCCTAACGAACTGCGCTCACGCGGGCTCGTTGCAAAGCTTCCTCAAGGGTCGTAGTGCCAGTTCTATCGAGGACGCTTTTCTCGTAACCGTGCATCAGCTGGGTTACGATGCCGCTGCGCTTTACGCTGAGCAAGTAGCTTATGCCATCCTTGCCATCGGTTCGTCCTCTGGCACTTGCAATCGCTGTCTCAGCGAGATGATCGGCGTCGAGAGGGGTCGACTTTCCGCCCGGCGGAAAGTCGACGTAGAGGACCAGCTCCTGACCGTGAAAGTTTGTGAACTCCTTGACCAGAACCCTGTTTGGTCCGGGGTGTGGCACCTCGTGGTATTGTCTGCCGGTCCCGATCTGCTGCGTTTCGCGGCGCCACAGCATGCTCTTTGCTTCTTGGAGAGGGACGGTGTCATCGAGCACGATCAGCTCGGCGTCGACCTGCGCGCCTCCCTCTTCTACCACAGCCAACGTGAAGGCTCCTCCGCGCGTGACGCTCGGTCGGGCGAACTCCACGCGGAATGGCGTTCGCACTGCACGCCGGGAGGCGATCCGTGCTGTGATTTCGGCTCCAGGGTCGTCGATGAGAGACCCGTACGCGAGGATAGCTACCATACAAGGTAGGGTATCGGGGGCCGCCTGATGGACCGCGCTTGGGACGTTTAGGGGGTCCTCGCCGTATCCCGCGCCCAATCCATGATGCTCCGCAACAGTTCCACACGATCGGCCATGACCCTCAGGTCGCATCGACCATTAGCGCCGCGTATGCGAATAACCGTGGGCTCACCGCGTCCCAAGCGCGTGACCAAGGTGTCCAGATCGGCGAACGCGATGCCGTATAGAGCATGCTCCTGCTTGCCTATCGTCTCATGGAATTGAAAAGACGGTGGGTCGTCCAGGCGGAATCCACGACGCTGCCATCGCCCACTGTCGCTGACGACCAGCAGCTCGTTCGTGTCCCCGCGTAAAACGATGGGAGGATCTCCAAAGGAGAGAGGCGGTCGGAGTACCCACACAGAAACCATTGCCTTGGGACCAGACGAGTCGCGGTCGGTAACGATCCACACCCGGCCATCTCCGACCCGACAGTCAGAGCGCTTCGTCTTCAACTCCACGGCGGGTAATTCTCGGCCTGTCACCGCATCCCGAACCGTCTTCGATTGTCCATGGAGGACCGTCGCACCAGGCAAGGTTACTCCGATCAGCACCCATGTCCACCGATTCCCCATTTGTCCTCCGAGCTCCTTAGGACTGGCGACACCAACAGTGGATCGGGTCTTCAAGTGCCGCTGTATGCAAATGATGTCCGGTGCCGAGGCACCGCGCTGGCTATCGCCCCGCGGTTAGGCGGCGTGTGCTCATTGAGGAGCGCCGCGGGACGGACGTTGCGTGACAGCGGCTGACAACTCTTCTGGGGTTGGCGCACCGTGGTTGAGCCAATCGAAACCGAAGACGTCAAGTTGCTTCTTACTAAACTCGTTGGCGGAAACAGCGCTGAAGCCAGAGCCTGGGATCCCAGTGCCTTCCTGTACGACAAGAATGGTGAGTGGGGGAAGATCCTTCACCATGCAATACGACTGGATCGGCTCTAGCAGATGTCCGAGGCCACGAGCGGGAACGCCGATCAAGCGTCCGACGATCTCATAAGTCAGGATCTGACGATTGCGCGCAGCCAGCGCAAGAACTGCCCAAATCTGAGCTGCCCTCTCCGCCGCGCTCATAATAGCCATGTAGACCTCACACGTCGCCTAACAACGACTAACTAACGAACAGTCGTCGAGTTGACCCGAACGTCGCGCGGGATCGGCAGCCGCGCAAGGCGGGGCGTTTCCCTCCGTCGCAGGTTCCCACCCCCTCACCGTCCCTCACCCAGAACGCTCCCCGCGATCGCGTAGTACAGCAGCATGTGGGAGCCAGTGACAGCACGCGCATCTGAGGAGACGGCATTTCCGCGTGCGGACCCGGCTTCCGCCTTCTCGCAGTACGGAGCGCCTGATGGCGAAGCTGGAGTTGGTCGACCCCGTAGGCGCGATCGACTTCATCCGGGAGCTCGAGAACGGCAAGAAGATCAACCTGGCCCAGCCGCTGACGCTCGAGCGTTTGTGGGACCGATACCAGCAGGAGGCTGCGAGCTACCGCGGGAACATCGGGCGGACCCGCAAGCAGAAGGAAACCGACGCCCGGCTCCTGATCAGCGGCCTCGGTGCCACGAAGCGGGTCGATCACCTGACCAAGAACGACGTGGAGCGGTACGTCGCGATGCGTCGGACGGGACACGGGTGGCCGGACGGTCGCGAGACCAAACCGGTGCGAGCCCGGACGATCCAGGGCGAGATCAAGCTGTTGCGCCAGATGGTCTACTGGGCGATGAACGAGCGGCTGCCGGACGGCTCTTGGCTGCTCGAAAGCAACCCGCTTCGCGGCGTGAAGGTGCCGAAGGAAGAGGACCCGCGCCGGCTGGTCGCGACATTTGACCGGTTCCTGAAGCTCAGGGAGGCCGCACAGGACATGGCGGCCACCGCGCCGCAAGAGCGGGGGCGTCAGCGCTGGAAGCGATGGGAAATGGCGCTCGTGCTCGCGGAAGCAACCGGGGCGCGCATTGGGGCGATCAGTGGCCTCCGCTGGTCGGACATTGGCTTCGAGCCGCCTGAGATCAAGTTTCGGGCGGAGTTCGACAAGCGGGCCGTGAGCGATTGGTTCCCATCCCTGGAGCGCTGGCCGAGGAACTGAGAGGCTTCAAGGTGACGTTCGCCGCGGTCGGTGACGCGTGGCTGTTCCCGTGCGCCGAGAAGGACGATCACTGGCCGCGGGAGGTCTTCGGCGAACTGTTCAGCCGCGTCGAGCGGCATGCGGGCCTGCCGCATCTGAAAGGCGGTCAATTCCATCCGTTCAGGAGAAAGTGGGCGACGGAGCGGAAGAACATGTCCCTCGTGGATGTGATGGCGGCCGGCGGTTGGCGGGACGCGCAGACGTTGCACAGCTGCTACCAGTTGGCGACGCCGGACGGCATGCTCGAGGTGATGAGCACGCCGGTGAAACTCCGGGACAGGAAAGTCAGCAGTAAGTGATGCGGGGAGATTCCAGGAGCAGCAAAGCGACAAACGCTTGCAAAAGGCTCGCAAGCCTCAAAAACGCACGAAGCGCGACACGACGTATTGTCGCATCGCGCTCCGAGTTGCCCCTCCTGGGCTCGACCCCGCAGCGCTAGCAAGGGGCAAAGAGACCGGAGGGGCAATCAAAAAGCCGCAGCACTTCGCTGCGGCTTTGATTGCCCCTCCTGGGCTCGAACCAGGACTCTCCTGATCCAGAGTCAGGCGTGTTGCCAGTTACACCAAGGGGCAGAATTGTCAGGCAGCCGCTACCCGTCTACCCGTCTCTCCGTCTACCCGTCTAGGTATCCAGTGGAGCTGAGGGGGCTCGAACCCCTGACCTCCTGGGTGCGATCCAGGCGCTCTCCCAGCTGAGCTACAGCCCCGTCGGGACGCTGAACTTAGAAGCGGTCCCCCTGCTCTAGCAACCCCTGCAATTTAACCGCGGCTCGCCGGCGGGCAGGGCGGCAAGGACGGCAAAGGCGGTAAGGGCGGCAAACGTGCGCGGTGCTCGGGGAGCTACTGCCGCCCTTGCCGACTCTGCCGCCCTTGCCGCCCTTTATATTTCGCTCCCCATGCGTCCCATCGCCTTCACCTACACCGGCACCGTCGGCGTCCCGATCGACGAGGTGTTCGAGCTGCTCACCGACCCCACCCGCATGCCGGAGTGGCTGCCGAGCTGCACCGCCGCCGTCCCGGGACCCAAGCGCCGGGGCAAAGGCGACCGCCACCGGCTGCACTTCGAGCGCCAGGGGCGCAAGACCGACGCCGTCATCGAGGTCATCGAGTACGAGCGCCCCACCAGCTACGGGTGGGTCGAGATCATCCACCGCCGCGGCGCCCAGACGTTCTTCAAGCTCGAGTTCCACGGCGGCTCCACCCGCATCACCATGAAGCAGGTCTGGACGCCGGCGAGCTGGCGCGCCTGGCTGCAAGGCCAGTTCTCGCGCCGCCGCAACGCGCACAAGATGTTCGACGGGCTGCTGCAGAACCTCAGGAAAGCCTTGACCAGATAGCGGGCCGACGGGGTCTCCCTCCGCGACAAAACGACGCAGTCGCTCCGGGAGACCCCATCGACCCGCTGCTAACGACGCGTCAGAGCGGGGACCCTGGAGGCGCGGCTCCCAGGGGTGCTGGGTGGGGTTGTCAAGGAGCCGCGCCGGAACGGGTCCCCGCTCGGCGCGTCAATCGGCGAACGGCACCTCCACCGTCATCCCATCCTTCGCCACCGTCACGTTGTCAAACACCGGCTTCGCTTCCTTTATCAGTTCGTCCGCACTGATCGAGTAGCGCGCCGAGACGTGCGACAACACGAGCCGCCGTGCCTTGGCCGCCAGCGCCACCTGCGCCGCCTCCTTGGCCGTCGAATGCCCCGTCTCCTTGGCCCGATCCTTCTCCTCTTCCCCGAACGTCGCTTCGTGAATCAATAGGTCGGCCCCCTGCGCCGCGTCCACCACCGCCGCGCAGGGACGGGTATCGCCCGTCAACACAACGAGTCGTCCCGGGCGTTTCGGACCGACGAAGTCGGAAGGTTGGAAGGTTGGACCGCTGGGAAGGGTGATCGGCTCGCCCTTCGTCAGCTTGCCCCACAGCGGACCCTCGGGAATCCCTGCTGCCCTCGCCTTTTCGACGTCGAACCGGCCGCGCCGCTCGTGCTCGCGCAGGGCGTAGCCGACGGAGCCACCTCCGTGCTCGGTTCCGAACACCTGGATTTCGTAGCCTTCGCGTCGTCCGTCATCCGTCGTCCGTAAAGTCGTGCCGGGCTTCACCTCTTCGATTTCGACTTTGAACGGTACTCGCTCCACACCGAGCTCGATCGCTTGACCAAGCACCTTCTTGGCACCGCGCGGACCGTACAACCTCATCGGTTCCACGCGCGCCTGAAGTCCGAGCGTGCGGATCAGCCCGATCACGCCGAGAAAGTGATCCGCGTGGAAATGGGTGAAGAAGATCTCGGACAACGCGAAGCTCACGCCGTAGCGCATCATCTGGCGCTGGGTGCCCTCGCCGCACTCGAACAGCAGCGTCTCGCCTTCGCGCACGAGGGCGACACCGGAGACATTCCGTTCCACGGTGGGCCGGGCCGCCGACGTCCCGAGAAATGTCACGGAAAGCATGGGGCCGAATATAAGCGTAGCTTCTCTCAGCCACCGCCCTCTTCCGGAGGATTCGCATGTCCCTCGCCCACCGCCTGCCGATTCCAGTGCTGGTGTGCACCGTCGCAGCCGGCCTAGGTGCGCAAGGGCATCACGGCTTGGATCCCGCCAACCTCGACACCGCCTGCGCCCCCTGCCAGGACTTCTACCGGTACGCCAACGGCGGCTGGCTGGCCCGCACCGCGTTGGGCCCCGAGTACGCGAGCTACGGCAGCTTCACGGAGCTGATCGAGCGGAACAACGAGACGCTGCGCAGCATCGTGGACCGGCTCGCTGCGGCGGCGCCCGCCACGCCCAAGACGACCGAGCAGAAGCTCGGCGCCTTCTATGCGTCGTGCATGGATTCTGCCAGGGCCGAGCAGGCCGGCGCGGAGCCGCTCAAGAACGAGCTCGACCGCATCGCCGCGATCGCGTCGCCTCGGGACTTGGTGCAGGCGCTCGCCCGAGGACACCGCCACGGCTGGGAGCCGCTGTTCAACGTCGGCGCCTCGCCCGACTTCAAGAACAGCACTGTGATGGGCACCACCGCGTCGCAGGGCGGCCTCGGCCTCCCCGACCGCGACTACTACCTACGCTCTGACTCGACCGCCCGCACGCTGCGCGCCGCGTACCTCGAGTATGTCTCACGCATGCTGCAGCTCTCGGGCGACGCGCCCGCAGCAGCCGACTCGCTGGCGCAGCGGATTCTCGCGCTCGAGACGGCGCTCGCCCGAGCGTCGCTCACGCGGGTGGAGCGGCGCGACCCCAACGCCAACTACCACAAGATGACGCTCGCTGCCGCCGACTCGCTCACCCCCCACCTCGCCTGGGCCGCGTTCCTCCACGACGGCGGCGCGCCCTCGACGCCGGCGATCAACGTCGCCCAGCCGACCTTCTTCCACGCCGCCGACAGCTTGATCACCGCGGCACCGCTCGGCGACTGGCGAGCCTACCTGCGCTGGCACTTCGCCAGCCGCCTCGCTCCCTGGCTCTCGAGCCCGTTCGTGGACGCGGGCTTTCAGTTCCAGCGCGCGCTCAACGGCGTGAAAGACCAGCAGCCGCGCTGGAAGCGCTGCCTCCAGGCCGCGAACTCCCTGATGGGCGACGCCCTCGGCCAGGCATACGTGAAGCAGACCTTCACCCCGGAGGCGCGGCGCCGCGCCCTGGGGATGGTCGACAGTCTCATCGCCGCCCTCGACGACCGGTTGCACACGCTCGAGTGGATGGGCGACTCGACCCGCGCCCAGGCGCTCGCCAAGCTGCGCGCCTTCGGCAAGAAGATCGGCTACCCCGACAAGTGGCGCGACTATTCGAAGCTCGTGATCGACCGCGCGGACTTGGCCGGCAACGTCGTACGCGCCCAGACGCTCAACACCGCGCGCAACCTCGGCAGGATCGGCAAGCCCGTCGACCGGGAGGAGTGGCGCATGACCGCTCCCACCGTCAACGCGACGTACAGTGCGTCCTACAACGACATCAGCTTCCCGGCGGGGATCCTG
>WNGG01002118.1_pt1 | contig 37314 bp, 41 predicted proteins | sample 5400661 | NCBI WGS metagenome assembly WNGG01 (sample SAMN13153372, study PRJNA577476) | soil metagenome | isolation source: 100 cm soil or saprolite under Garry oak tree replicate 1 | place: USA:California | collected 2016-06-15
GTCGATCCAGAAACGTTTCGTGAGCATCCGGTGAATGAAGGCGGCGCCTGGAGCCTTCGTGAATCGTTCCGGGGGAATCTGCGGGACCGCGTACATCGACCATGCGAGGACGATGCCCAGTCCGGCGACGCCCATCGACACCGCCTCGAGCCCGTAGTGCCACCAGGGGATTCCGACGAGAGGAAACCCTACCTCGGGTCGGCCGAAGAAGATGAGGTTCCCGAACCCTTGCATCGGGTACGCGAGGAGTCCGGATCCGACCGCGAACCCGGCGAGAATCAGGAGGGGGACCGTCATCACCCTGGTGGCCTCGTGCGGGTGGCCGTGCCCGCGGTAGCTACCGCTAAAGGTCAGGAACCACAGGCGGAAGGCGTAGAACGCGGTGAGGAACGCAGTGAGGAGTCCGAACGCGTACAGCAGGTAGAAGCCGGGCTGGTCGGCACCTGCATCGAAGGTGACCGACAGGATGTCCCCTTTGCTGAAAAAACCGCTGAACGGGGCGATCCCCGCGAGGGCGAGCGCGCCGAACAACATGACGCGCGAGGTGACGGGCAACGGCCCCGAAAGGCCGCCCATTTCCCGCATGTCGTTCGTGTCGACGGCGTGGATCACGCTCCCCGCCGAGAGGAAGAGAAGCGCTTTGAAGAAGGCGTGGTTGAACAGGTGGTATAGGGCGGCACTGTATCCCGCAGAATTCACTTCGACGCCCCGCGACGCGTCGGTCGCCATGACAAACGCCCCGGCACCGAGGCCGAGGAACATGTACCCGAGCTGAGAAATCGTGGAGAAGGCGAGCACCCGCTTGATGTCGTTGTTGACGACGGCCATGGACGCGGCGAAAAGCGTGGTGAACCCCCCGATGGCGGCGATCACGAGGATCGCGGTGAAGGGCGGCTCGACGCCCGGTGCGAGGGGGACCAGGAAGATGAACGACCGGGCGGTCAGGTAGACGCCCGCCTTCACCATCGTCGCGGCGTGGATCAACGCGCTGACCGTCGTCGGGCCCTCCATCGCGTCCGGGAGCCACGTGTGCAGCGGGAACTGGGCGGACTTCCCGACGGCGCCGCCGAACAGGAGGAGCGGGATGAGGGTGAGAAGTTGGCTGTTCAATAGGCCGACGCGCGGTGCGATCTCGTTGAATCGGAACGTGCCGAACTCATTCCAGATGATGAGGACGGCGACGAGGAAGAGGATGTCCCCGACGCGAGTCACCAGGAACGCCTTCTTCGCGGCGGCCGCCGCCTCCGGCTTGTTGTACCAGAATCCGATCAGGAGGTACGAACAGAGGCCCATGATCTCCCAGAAGATCAGGAGTTGAAGGAAGTTGTCCGCGCTTACGGTCCCCAGCATGCCCGTCGCGAAGAGGCTCACCTCAGCGTAGTACCGTGGCTTCCCCTCCTCCTCATGCATGTATCCGAGTGAATAGATGAAAATCAAAAGACAGAGGAAAGACACGAGCACGAGCATCAGGGAGCTCAAGTTGTCGATCAGGATCGATATCCGGATCTCGTTCCCGGGGATGCTGGGAAGCCAGATGTAGCCGGTGACGGTCTGCGGCGCGAAGTTTCCGCCGAGCCCGCCTTGTGTCAGGACCTGGACGAAGACGTATAGCGAAAGGACGAGAGAACCCGCCATCGCGCCGACGACAATGTAACCACCGCCTTCCCGGAACCGTCGCCCGATCAGCCCGACCACGAGGAAGGCGCCGAGGGGGAGGAGCAGGATGAGCCACACGACCCACGCGTTCGTGATCATGGCTCACCACTTCAGGAAGCGGACCTTGTCGAGTTCGATCGTGCCGTGGGTCTGGTAGATCGACAGGAAGACGGCGAGTCCGACCGCCGCCTCTGCGGCGGCCACCGCGATCCCGAGGAGGGCGAACACCTGGCCGCTCGGATTCCCGCTGTACGAAGAGAAGGCCACGAAGTTCAAGATCGAGGCGTTCAGGAGGATCTCGATCGACATGAGGACGATGATCCCGTTCCGTCGGGCGAGGATTCCGTAGAGTCCGATGCAGAACAGGGCGGAGGACAGAAGCAGTTCGTACTGGAGCGGAATCACGGCCCCACCTTGCCCGGTTCGTCCATCTTCGCCAGATAGACTCCGCCGATCATGGCGGCGCCCAACAGGATCGCAATCAGGACGACGGCGATCGCGAAGGAGTCGAACATCTCGTTTGCGATCCCTTGGCCGGAGGTCGAGTTGTACACCGGGACGGAGGTCGGGGATTGAGGCCAGCTCGCGCTCCCGAGGAAGGAGAAGGCCATGACGGCGAACAGGGCGGCCGCCGCTAGGACCGCCGAGAACTCCCGGAGCCTCACGGCGGCACCGTCCCTCCCGGCTCGTCCATGATCGTGCGCCGCGTCAGCATGATCCCGAACACGAGGAGGACGGGGACCGCACCCGCGTAGACGAGGATCTGAATCAGGAACACGAACTCGCTCAGGAAGAGCAGGTAGATCGCACCGATCGTGACGAGGGTCATCGCGAGCCAGAACGCGGCGCGCACGAGGCGCTTGTTGATCACCACGAGCACGGAGCCGATCACTTCGAACGCGCTCAGGATGATGAACGCGATGAACTCCCAATCAACGTCCACGGCATCCCACCAAGATTCCGATGCGCTCCACGGCCTCCATGGCACTCACCCGATGACCCGGAAGGCCGCCGCCACGAGGATCGCCAGGAGGGAGTAGGGGATCAGTCGCTTCCATCCGATGTTCAGAATCTGATCGATCCGCACGCGGGGGACGGACCACGAGAGCCAGACGAAGAACGCGGAGAGCAAGTACACCCGCAGGACGAACCACACTTCCTCGGGCACGATCGGGACCGGAATCCCTCCCACGGAGAGGGTCGCGAAGACCGGACCGCTCCAGCCACCCAGGTACAAGATCGCGATCAGGGCGGACGCGGCCAGCATCCGCAGCCATTTGAACGCGAAGACGATGCCGAACCGCATCCCGCTGTACTCCGTCGTCCAGCCCTCCACGAGTTCGGCCTCCGCCTCCGGGATGTCGAACGGCACCCGTTCCATCTCCGCGATCATGGAGACCGTGAAGACGAGGAAGCCGAGGACCTGAGGACCGAAGACGTTCCAGGCCGGGATGGGCAACGCGGTCCCGAACAGGACGATGGGGCGGTCCTGCTGCTGCACGATTTTGACCGGGTCCAACGTGCCCGTGGAGACCACGAGGGCGATCACGGCGAGGACCATCGGGATCGAGTAGGAGAGGAGCATGGCCCCGGCGCGAAACCCGCCCACGAGGGTGTACTTGTTGTTCGCGGCATACCCGGCGATCATGATGCCGAGCGGCGCGAGGGAGAACGCGGCGAGCATGAACAGGACCCCGAGGTCCAGGTTCGCCACGTAGAAGCCGCTGCTCCACGGGAGGACGGCGAAGACCATCAGGGTCGACGACGCGATCAGGACGGGGGAGATGTGGAACATGGCCGAGTCCGCGTTCCGCGGCGTGATGTTCTCTTTCTGAATGAGCTTCACGCCGTCCGCGAGGTTCTGCAGGTAGCCCAGACCCTTGTGCGTCGGCCGGTGCACGCGGTTGAATGGCCAGAAGGGAAGCGACCAGATCGAGATCATGATGCCGTACCGGTCTTGGAGCCGGCTGTACAACTTCCGTTCGACCCACATCACCGTGAAGAGGTTGATCACGGTGACCCAGAGCACGACGACCGTCACGACGATGAGCCAGGTCACGATCGAGACGATCGGATCGGAACCGACGAAGTCCCCCAGCCCTCGCAGCGGCGGGATGGGGCCCGACAACGCATAGACGAGTTGCTGGACGATCGAGAGGATTGCCGCGACCAGGACCTTGCATACCGCGAACAGGTTCGGGACGAGCGGCGCACTCACTTGTCCATCTCCCCGACGCACACGTCCACGGACCCGAGGATGGAAACCACGTCGGCGAGCTTGTTCCCGCGGAGCAACTGAGGCGTTGCCGCCATCGTGCAGAACACGGGACTACGGATCTTCACCCGGTACGGCCGATCGTCGCCGTCCCCGATCACGAAGAACAGGGCTTCGCCGCGGGAGTCCTCCGTCTTGGCGTACCCTTCTCCCTCCGCCCGCCGCGGCGGCTTCACCCGGTACGGACCGGTTTTCGGCATCTTCTCCAGGGCCTGCAGGATGATCTTGCACGACTCGTTCAGCTCGTTGAATCGGCATTCGAACCGCGCGTACGAGTCGCCCGCCCCGCCGTCGTGCCACACCTGCGGCTCGAAGTCGATCTCCTCGTACGTTTCGTAAGGATCGAGGCGGCGGAGGTCGACGTTGACGCCGCACGCCCGCAGGTTCGGGCCGGTGACGCCCCAGTTGATGGCGTCCGCGGCGGAGATCGTCCCGACCCCCTCCGTCCGCATCCGGAACACCTTCGATTCCTGGAAGATCTGCGGGTACTCGTTCTTCACCTTCTCCAGGAAATGCTCGATGCTCCGCTTGCACATCGCTTCGAAGTTTTCCGGCAGGTCGTTCCGGACGCCGCCGACCCGCGGATAGTTCTGGTTCATCCGCGCGCCCGACATGAGTTGGATCAGGTCGAGGAACAGCTCCCGCTCCCGGAGGCACCAGAGGAGGCCCGTGAGCAGGCCGAGGTCCGGACCGTACGACGCGAGCCACATCAGATGCGACGCGACCCGCTGCAACTCGAGGGCGATCACGCGGATCCACTGGCCGCGCTCCGGCGTCTCGATCCCCATCATCTTCTCGACCGCGAGGCAGTACGCGTGGGACCAGGTGATCGAGGAGACGTAGCACAGGCGGTCCGTGAGGACGACGTTCTTCTGAAACTCCCGCACCTCCATGATCTTCTCGTATCCGCGGTGCAGGTACCCGATCTCCGGCTTCGCGTCCGTGATCGTCTCGCCGTCCACCTTCACCTTCATGTTCCAGAGGCCGTGCGTCATGGGGTGCTGCGGCCCCATGTTGATCCAGAACTCCGGCACTCACGTCCCTCCTCGGAGCTTGCGCCGGGTGATGTACTGGCGGTCGACCTCCTGGGCGAAGTCCTTCCGGAGCGGGTGGAACTTGAAGTCCGTCGGGAGCAGGATCCGTTCGAGGTTCGGGTGGCCTTCGTACTCGACCCCCATGAGGTCCCACGCCTCCCGTTCGTGGAAGTTCGCGGCCCTCCAGAGGCCCGTCACGCTCGCGATCTTCGGATCGTCATAGGGGATGAGCGCGGTGACCTGGACCATGCATCCGTTGTAATAGTTCTCGACGTGGTAGATGCTGTCGAAATGGTCCTTCCAATCGACCGCGGTCACGCAGGACAGATGCTCGAACCCGAGGGTGTTCTTCAGGTACGTGCAGAGGGGGATCAGGTCCTTTCGGTCGATGGACACCGCGAGATGGCGGGGCCGCAGGATCTTCCCGTCCGTCAGCTTCGAGCCGAACGCCGCCTTGAGCGAGCCGAGGACCTCCTTCTCGATCAACGGCACGGGACGGCCCGTGACCTCCGGCACCGGCTGGACGACGGCGCTCATATCTGGATGATCTCCTCCTTCTTGAGCGCGTATTGCGTGGCGACGAACATGATCCCGAGGAACAGGAAGATCGAGAACTTGGCCGCGGGCGACGAGGAACTGAGGAGGCCGCCCCACGCGAAGGCCCAGAGGAGGAGGAACACGGCCGCGACGTCGAAGACGACGAAGATGAGGGCGAACATGTAGTACTGAAAGTGGAACTGGATCTGCGCCACCCCTTCCGGCACCTCGCCGCACTCGTACGTGAGGTCCTTCAGCGGCGTCGGATGGTCCGGTCGGAACAGGCGCGTGGCGAAGAAGGTCCCGAGCGGGAACAGTAGGGCGATGAGGGCAAAAATGACGATGGGCACGTAGCTCTCGAGCGCCATCTTCGTTTGTGGGAAAAAGGTCAGCCTATTAAACCTCTCGCTATGATGACAGCGCGGGTTCGCCCGGACTTTGCAACGGGCCTATTGCGACCACGAGAGCGTGAAACCGATCAGGGCACCCGACCCGATGAAGCTCGCGCAGTAGTCGTAGCTGCCCGCCGGCGGCGTCAGTCCTGTCCCGGACGTGAGGGCTGTCCCGCCGGAACAGAGCGTTCCAATCGACGCGGAGCCCACGATCGTGATGCCCGTATAGAGGGTCCCGCCCAACGAGAACGTGGGCGTCACAGGACCATTCCCGTCCGCCACGAACGCGGGAGTCGATGCCCCACAGTTGAACCGGACCGTCCCTGGGCCCACTGGTGCGGAGGGGGTTCCCATGGTCAAGGTCGTGCAGGCCGTCGTGAGGTGAGCGCCGGTCGTCCCCGATGGGAACGTATGCGTGAACAAGGTGATCGCGGCCACGACCATCGCCAAGGCCAGGACGATGGCCATCCCCAAGGCCATCTTCGTATCCCGCCGTAGCGGTCGCCGGATGCGTTCCTTATCCAGGTCCTCAGTCGCACGACGATAGCTGAGCTCCGATCCGATCTCCTTGAGGCTATGTTTCACGGGATCGTTCTGGTCCCACATACCCTTCCCCTTCCTCCCTGAAACGGTACTCGAAATCTGACTATTTATAATGGAGGGAATCGCTCCGGTTTGGAACGGCATCTCCCGAGGCTGGCCCCGGCTCGTCCATCCGTCTGGCAGGGCATTTATATCGAGGGACTTCTTTGGTCACGGGCGATGGTGGCGGAGAGGCAGTTGCCGCCGGGACAGCGAGAGGTCCGGAAGTGGCCGCGGCTCGATCTCGGCATTGTCCCACGGTTCGATCCCAAGGAATGGGACCTTCGGGTGGATGGTTCGGTCGAAAAACCCCTCCGCCTCACGTATGAAGAAGTCCTGCGCCTGCCTTCGGCGAAGATTACGTCCCCCTTTCATTGCGTCACCGGCTGGACGACCTTCGACAACGAGTGGGTGGGCGCCACAATCCGGGAAGTGGCGGAGCGCGCCCAAATCCGGCCCACGGCCCGATTCGCAACCTTTCGGTGCGGTGACGGCTACACGACGTCCCACCCCCTCACGGTCCTGTACGATTCCGACGTCCTCCTCACCTACCAATGGGACGGGAAACCTCTCCCGATCGAGCACGGGGGGCCCGTGCGACTCCTCGTGCCGAAGCGCTACGCGTACAAGAGCGCGAAGTGGGTCCGCGCCGTCACGTTCACGGACGAGGAGGAGCTGGGATATTGGGAGGTCCGCGGATACAGCAATACGGCGGATCCACTGACCGAAGACCGCTACTCCTTCTGATGCGTCCCACACGTGGGAAAGCCCTATAAGCCGAGCCCACTTGGCGACGATGAGCGCGTGGCCGAGGTCGCTTCCGAGGGAAACCGCCCGAGTGAACGGCGGATGACATTCTTCGAGCACCTCGAAGAACTTCGGCAACGGTTGCGGATCGTCATCGTCGTCGTCATCATCGTGTTCGTCCTCAACCTCACCACGTCGATCGGCGCCGTCCCGATCGGTTCGACGCAGGTGCCGATGCTGTTGCCGGCCCTGGGCCCCACGAGCCCGAACATCGCGACCCAGTTCTTCCTCGCGATGAAGAACTTCCTCGTGCCCGCCCGGGTGGGGCCGGTCCCCCTGAACTTCAGTTTCAAGGAACCGTGGGACGCCTACGTGGTCATGTTCAAGGTCGCGTTCTTCCTCGCGGCCGTGACCGCGTCGCCCCTCATCGTGTACCAGGTGGGGCGGTTCGTCGGCCCCGCGTTGAAGCCCACGGAAAGGCGGCTCATCATCCGCGTCACCGTGCCGGTCCTGCTGCTCTTCCTCTCCGGTGTGGCCCTCTGTTTCGTGGTCATCCTGCCCTTCACGTTCAATCTGCTCTTCTCGGTCCAGAACCTCCTCGGCGCGAACCTGCTCATCTTGTACGGGGACAGTTTCATCGACTTCGTCCTTCTCTTCACCCTCGCCTTTGGCATCGCGTTCCAGCTTCCCGTCCTCATGTATGGCCTGACCGTACTCGGGATCGTGCCCGCGGATTTCTGGAGGAAGTACTGGCGATTCGCCACGATCGCGATCGTGGTGTTCGGCGCGATCATCACGCCGGACGGCAGTGGGATCACCATGTTCCTCGTCGCGCTTCCGATGCTCGCCCTATACGCCGGCGGCTACGTTGCGGCGATGGGCGTCGACAAGCGCCGGGCACGTGCGAAAGCCTGATAACCCGGTCGTCCTTAGCAGAAAATGGAGGCCGATGGAGTGTCCGCGTTCTCGCCCATCGATGTCACGGCCCAAATTGAAGGCATCGAGTGGGTGGTCATCCTCATCATCATCGCGGTCCTCTTGCTCTTCGGCCCGTCGAAGCTTCCGGAACTCGCGAGGGGCGTCGGTCGCGCGCTCGGTGAATTCCGGCGCGGCAAGATGCAGATCGAACGAGAGATCAGCACGGAACTTTCGGCGCTGGACACCCGGGACCTGCGGATGCGCGTCGAGAAGGCGGCGGGCGCTCTGGGGCTTTCCGCTTCGGGCCGGAGCGAGATGGAATTGAAACTCGACATCGCCCGCGCGGTCGACAAAGCCCGGGACGATCAGGTCGTTTCGGCGGCGCAAGCGATGGGCGTGTACAGCTCCGGCGCCGATGTAATCCGGCTCAAAGAACAGATCGTCAAGGCCCTCAACGTGTGACGTTTTCTCCCGTGGATTGAGGGTCGCACGTTACCTTTATCCCGAGCGAGAGTCTACCCGCGCCCGTCCCCCGGAGACGGCCGCATGGCGAGCCTCGATTATGCATACCGCCGCCTCGTGAACACGCTGGGGCCGGAGCGCGTTGCCCGCTCCGAATTCGAGCGCATGGTGTACAGCCACGACTTCGCGTCCCTCCCGAAAATCGCGCTCCTGCAGTGGCGTCTGTATCCGGATTTCGTCGCGCTGCCGCAGACCACCGAGGAGGTCGCGGCTCTCGTCAAGCTGAGCGACGAGAGCCTGCTCCAGATCACACCGCGGGGAGGCGGGACCGGCTGGTGCGGAGGCTCCGTCCCGAACCGCGGCGGGGTCCTCGTCGACATGCGCAAGATGAACAACGTCCTCGCGCTCGACCCCGATGCCCGGACGGTCACGGTCGAAGCGGGCGCGACCTGGAAGGAGGTCGCGGACTTCGTGGAGTCGAAAGGATTTGCCCTCCCGACGATCCCTCTCAATGCGACCGGGAGCACGGTCGGCGGCGCGATCAATTCCGGGAGCCCCGGGTTCGGAGGTCTCCGGGGCGGGAGTCTCCGCGACGCGATCGCGAACCTCGAGGTCATCCTTCCGGATGGCAGCTTGCTCAAGACCGCATCCCAGGCCGAGGCCGGTGGACAGCTCGCGAACCTCACGCCCCTCTTCTTCGGAGCGGAGGGGACCCTAGGGATCGTGACGAAGGCGGTCCTCCGGGTCGTCCCGAAGCCAGAGGTCTCGAAGCCTCTGACCTATGCCTTTCCCAACCTCGCGGCCGCCGCTCGGTTCCTCAAAGGGATCGTCGACGCGGCCCTCACGCCCTATCACGCAGCCCTCATGGACCGCGACCACTTCGTGTTCGACCGGGCTCTCGAGGCGGATAGCCCGGATCCGACGGACCTCGCCCTGGTCGCGGTGCAAGGTTCCAAGGACGACGTCGCCGACCAGGAGAAGGCGATGGACGGCCTCGCGGCGAAGGAGCAGGGGACGAAGCTGGCCCCCTCCGTCGGGGACCGCCTGTGGCGGGATCGGTACAACAACTACAGCGCGCGCCGCCTGAGTCGCGGCCTGATGGTCTCCTACAACCTCGTCCCTCTCCGAAGGCTCCCGGACGCCGTCGAAAAGGCAGCGGAAATCCGCGACAAGCTGAAGCTGAACGGCTCCGTGCAAGCGCACATCGTCGACACGACGACCGCGGCCCTCGATCCGTACGTCCTGATGGACGACACGAAACCCTCCGGAGGCACCGCCCTGGGTTTCGTCAAGCGGATGGGCGATGCCGCCTTCAAGATGGACGGGCACCCGATGGGGCTCGGCCTGTTCCTCGTGTTCAACTTGCGGAAGATGCACGGGAACGCCACGAGCGCCTACTCGGCGGTGAAGGGCGTCTTCGACCCGCGGAAGAAGATCAACGGCGGCAAGACGTTCGAAGTCTGGACGAAGTATCCGTGGCCCGGACTCCGGGCGATCCCCCCGCCCGGGATGGCGATCGGCCTGGAGGTGGCCGCGATCCTGCGTCGGGTGAAGCCGACCCGTGACCGCTTCGTGCGCGCGTACGAACACACGAAGGAGGGGTGAGTTGGGTCTCCTGCGCGACTGGCACTACGTCGAAAAGGCGGTCCAGATCCCCGCGCTCGCCGAGTTGATCCGCGAGGCGCTGATCCATGCCCTCTTCGTGCGGGACGACCGCGTCCTCCCGCGGGACCTGATCGCGGACTTGAACCGCGTGCCCCCCGTCACCGTGAAAGTGAAGGAAGACGCCGAGGTCCGGAAGCTCGTCCGCGTCTTGAACGGGCAAGAGAGCACCGTGAGCCTCGGACTCTCCGCCGAGGACTACCATTACTTCCGAACCCAACTGGGGGTCGGCCGCACCCGCGAGTTCGGCGTAACGATGCGGCCCCGGACCCTACTCACATACGACTGGATCGTCCCCGAGCAACGAGGCGTGCAGCTGGACTTCACTGGATACGCGGGCATCGAGTTCGCGGTGGATGGACACCGGGCCATCGCACAAGTGGGAGCGCTCTGGAAACGGCTGTACGATGAGGCCTCGGAGCGCGGCCACCTCGTGCCCTTCGTACCGACCGTCCCCCTGGATTTCGCCGTCGGCGACGCGCTTTACGGAGACGCGCCCTTTGCCTCCTTCCGCGGAGGATTCACTTCCTACGTGAACGCCCTCCGTACGATCTCGGCGTACGGACAGCGGGCGAGGATCGGCTTCGAAGAGGTGGCGAACCACGGGACCGCATACGATCTGCTCCACACCGCGATTCCGCTCGCGGGGGAGTTCTTCATCCCTCTGTCCGCCGCCCTCCGACTCGAAGCGAAGCCAGCGACGCGGAAGACCCTGACCTACGGATTCGATGACCCCGCGAAGCTCTCCGCCGCCCTCGACCGATTAGGTCGATTCGGCCCCGGTGTGAACTGGGTGCACATCACGGATGCGGTCGCTGCTAAGATCCTGCGACCGGCCACGCCTCCGGAGGCGTTCACGGTCCAGGTGTCGCTCGGCGCCACGACGACCGGCATCGCGGCGAAGGAGAAGGCGCTCGACGCGGCGATGGTCGGCTTCAAGGCGAAGAGCGCCGAAACCCCGAATCCGTACGACGTGGCCGCGGACGCTTACCACAAGACCGCGGACACCGTGGCCCGCTCGCTCTTCGTCGGCGAGGTCCGTGTCCCCGCGAAGTCCTTCGGGGATTTCCTTGGGAAGGTGCGTGCGTTCGGCGACCAAAGCGCCGCGAAGGCGGGCGCCTACGCCAACCTCCAAGAGACGGGGAGCGTGTCCACCTACCCGTTCTTCTCCGCTCCGAAGGACCGGACCAAGGTGTACGACCTTTCGAAGGGGGTCCGCGCGATGGTGACGCGGACTCCGGGTGCCGCGTTCACGAGCCGCCTCGCCCACCTGTGGGACGAGGAACCGAACTTCCTTCGGAGGATGAGCCTGGTGCGGTCCCTCAAGCTCGAGATCGACGAGGCCCATGTCGTGCAGCCGCTGATCTCGCCGTGACGATTCACATCTGCGGCGCGCCGCAACTCGTGCAGATCGCCGCATCCTTCTGCAACGGCGCGCGGCATGCGATGCACATGCCGGTCCGGATCCGAATCGGCAGCATCGCCACGATGATGCCGAGCGGGACGAAGAGGACGGAGTACAGATACTGCGCCGTGACAAGGCCTTCGAAACCGATCGCTAACAAGAAGACGCCGGCGATCTTCATGATGACAACTCCCCGCTGGACGCGCGGGAGGTTCCGAATCGTCTGAATCTCCTGCTTCGCGGTCAGCCGCGGGGCCTTCCGGGCCTTCACGGTGCTCGTCGGCGTCCCGGCCTCAACCATGTTAGACCTCCTCCGGTTCCGGCGGCGGCGCGGCCGCGGGCGTCGGGACCGGCTTGGGCCCGGCAGCCACGACTGACGCGGGCCGGGCAGCGGGCATCGAAGGCGCCGTCGTGGAAATCACGCGGCCCTCCTTGACTTCGAACCCGTGCTTCGTCACCATCGTGATCGCGTCCACGGGACAGACAATCGCGCACTTCTCGCAGCCGACACAGTTGTCGTCGATGATCACGGCCTTGCGCGAGGTGTAGGAATATTCCGGGAGGGCGAACTTGCGGTCGACCATGCCGATCGCCTCGAAGGCGCAGTTGTCGAAGCAATGCGTGCAGCCCATGCAGATTTCTTCGTCCACGATCGCCAAGGTGCCGCGGCCGCGGATGTACTCCTGCGTCCGGACCTTGAAGCCCTGCTTGTAGCGGTCCTTCGCAAGCTGGATGTTCATCTGCCGGACGCTCCGGTAGTAGGCAACCAGCGGGTCCGACGGCGGCGTCGGGACCGCGGGAGTCGGTGCCGGCTTCGCGGGTGTCGCGATCCTGATCACCCTCGGCGGCCGGGCATCGGTGGCTCCTTCCGTTTCGCGTCGATGTTGCTCCCCGTCGGATATTCGCCCGGCAGGCGTTCCGCGAGGAACTGGGTGATGTCCATCACCTTGTACGGGTACCGTTCCTCGCCCGGCTTCCACTTGTTTTCGTGGTGCAGGCACCCGAAATGCGTGAGGCACTTGGGGCACGCGGTGAGCAGGTAATCGGCGTCCACGTCCACCGCTTCGTCCATGCGCTTCCGCGTCAGGCCCTTCGTCTTGTCGTTGCAATACATCATCTGCGCGACGCCGCAGCACTGCGCGTCTGCGCGGAACGTCTTGAGCTCGACGAGCTCCGCGTTGTCGACCCGCTTGATCAGTTCCCGCGGTTCCTCGAAAACGGGTTCGATCGGCATCTGCCTGCCGGACCGGCACGGATCCTGGAACGCGACCCGGATCTTCTTCGCGGTCTCCGCCTGGGGCGGGATCCGGAGGCCGCGCTCGTATAGGAATTGGGTGATGTGCACCACGCGGACCCCGTCCAGCCTGTAATCGAGCTTGAAGGTCCGGTAGCCCTCCGCGCACGACGTGATGAAGGTCTTCACGCCGAGCATCTTGATGATCTTCGTGTTGTAGTCGCGCATCCGCTCGAAGACGTCGACCTTGCCCTGCCACAACTGGTCGTGGCCGCAGCACTTCATGAACGACCGATCGAGGATCATCGGCTGGATCCCGACGGCCCGGAGCAGCTTGACCGACGAGTCGAAGATGATCCCGTGGTTCGTGTCGCCGTAGTTCATGTGGGAAAACTGCATCTCGACGTCGTAGTAGTCGACGCAGCCCGGGTAGTACGCGAACTCGGACTTGTGCTCCACCTTGATCTCGGGGACCGTGAGGTCGTCCGCCTCGCTGTCGAGCACCCGGAACATGACCGGATGCGGGATCGTCCGGCCCGGACCGTACTCCGTGTCCATCATTCCCTCTGCCCTCCGTCGGCCGCCATCTTGGCGTGGACCTTCGCCCGCTCCTCGAGGATGTAGTCGCTGTACTGGATGTCCAACGGACACACCGCGCTGCAGGCGTCGCACGCGAGGCACGTCCAGAGGGGGACGCCGTCGTGCTGCTTCTTGAACGTGTTGTAGACGAGGTTCAGGCCGCCGAGGGCGTCGTCCTCGACCTTCGTGACCGGGCACACGGTGTGGCACTTACCGCACTGGTAGCACTCGTTGAGCAGGTATTCATACGAGCTGTAGGGCCGGCGGGTGCCCATCCACGCAGTCAGGATGCCGAAGATCGGCAGGAACACGAGCGTGTTCATGTTCGGCCACAGGACGGACAGGACCCAGCCGAGGGCGGCGGGCTTCGTGACGACCGGGAGGGCGAAGTAGAAGGCGAGGAACCCGATGAGTCCGAGGGCACCCGCCCATGTGGAGACCTTCCGGGCGGTCGACTCCGGCCGGCGCATGAGGGCGAACGTGGTCACGACCATCGGAGCGAAGACGATGAACAGGGCGATGCCGATCGGGATGATCCAGGGCCGTGCCTCCGGCCCGAGGCCGCCGGGCGTGAGGAAGATCCAGGCGATCTGCGCGCCGACCACCAAGGTCAGGCCCGCGACGTAGGGGAGGAGCCACATCCGCATCGGCTGGTAGGCGAGTCGGCGCAGGGCGATGTAGGTCGTCAGGCCCACGAGCACGGGCGGAATGATGAAGAACCACTTCATCGTGCCGTCCGGGATCAGCGCTGCTCCGTTCGGCGTGACCCACCGCTGCGCGACGACCTCTCTGATCGAGTACAGCGAGGACGTGAAGATCGAGGCGATCCCGGCGACGCCGACCGCGGACCGGATCGGCGCCTTCGCGGGCCGCGACTCCCGTCCCCGGTCCAAGAACGGGAGGACGAGGAGGGCGATGATCGGAATGCCGCTCAGGAGGTCACCCCAGAACGCTGCGTTGAATTCCGCCTTCAGCGGGGTGCCTGCGCCCAGCGTGAACTGGGGGAAGATGTCCGCGACCTTGAGGAGGCCCCACGAGAACAGGAGGTACCAGTCGGGGACAATCAGTTCCGACAACTGGGGACTCCGGGCGGGTCCGAGGAAGGGCGTCACGAAGGCGGACAGGAAGAACATGATCGCGGTGAGGAGGAAGATCGTGACGAGGTCCCGCGTCGCCTCCTGCGGGAACAGGGGGATCCCGGGCTGGTGGTCCGCCCGCTGCGGCCCGTACTGCCGCGGGAATCCCGGCCGGCCCTCGAGGATCTTCTCCTTGACTCGCTCGATCTCCATGAGTACCTCAGTGGGGCTCCGCGACCCCTTGCAACCACACGAGCGCCATGTGCAGGACCATGAGGCCGATCACGACCAGAGGCAGGATGAAGACGTGCAACCAGTAGAAGCGCAGGATGTACACGCCGGACAGGGTGTTGATGTCCCCGAACAACAGTCGTGCGAGCTGGTCCCCGATCACGGGCGAGGCGCGGCTCATGTTGATCCCGATGTTCGCTGCGCCCTCGCTCAGGTTGTTCGCGGGCAGCAGGTATCCGGAGTAGCCGAAGGCCAAGGTGAGCAACAGGAGGACGACACCCAGGAGCCAGTTCAGCTCCCGCGGCTTTTTGTAGGCGCCGGTGAAGTAGACGCGGCACATGTGGAGGAACACGGCCGCGATCATGATGTGGGCGGCCCAGTGGTGCATCCCGCGGATGATGAAGCCGAACGGGATGTCGTTCATGATGATGAGCATGGAACGCCAGGCGGGGTTCGTCAGGTCGCCCGACGCGCTGATCTCGAGGCGGCCGTCGGGGACGTAGAAGAAGCCAAGCAAGATGCCCGTGATCGTGAGGACGATGAACGCGACGAACGAGATGCCTCCGAGGCAGTAGAGCGGGTACCAGTACCAGATCGTCTTGAGCTCGTACTTCTCCGCGTGGCTCCGTGGCAGTTGCCGCTGGTCCGTCTCGACGACGACCCGGGTCAGGTCCGCGTACGGCACCGTCGGGAAGCGGGACTTGATCCAGCCAAAGATCGTGCGTCCCGTGTCCTTCCGGATGTCCCCCGTCGTCGCCATGTCCCCACCTCAGCAGTAGATGTACCAGCCGAAGTCCTTCGTCTTCCCGTCCGGGGCTAGAGGCGCTCCTCCTACGAGGGTCGACCCCTGGACCTTCACCGGGATCACCGCGAGGGCGCGAGGGGCCGGACCATGAACCCGTTCCGCACCCACGTAGGACGCTCCGCTCGGATGCACGTTCACCACGAGGAGCATCGGATCGTACTGGGATCCGTGGCAGACGCAGTATATCGGGTCCTCTTGAAACTGGACATAGGTCGGTGGAGCGGCGCCATACGCGCTGTAGTCCCGCCCCGGCGGAGGATTATTGACGACGTGCCAGCCAGGGTAGCAGCACAGATGCACGCAACGGTCGAACAGGACCACGATCCGAGTCCCGCCGTTCGTCGTGTCGACCAAAGGATCGTCGAAATACAGGTTGAACGCCGGGTCGCTCGCCTGCAGCCTCTTGAAGTCATCCGGCACCTGCGCGGCGGGAGGCTCCGTGAAGAACTGGTTCTCGCGCTTGATGCGGATGATCATGCAAGGATAGCCGGTCCCTGGAACGTACGTCGTATCCTGGAAGAGGCCCCGCCAGACGCCCGTGGCCCCTTGCCACTGCTGGAAATCCGTCACCTTGACGGGCGTTCCCGCCTTCGCATTCCACCATTGCGGCGTCGGGAACTTCGTGTACTGAATCGTGTCCCGGACTTCTCCGGTCATCTTGTACGGAGGAGGCAGAATCTGGCCCGCCACGAGGCCGCCGAGGCCGGCGAGGGATGCGACGGTCGCGGCTCCGACGCCAAGCTGGACCCACTCTCGTCGGGTCATCCCTTTTTCCTTCTCTTCTTTCTCCCAGCTCATCGCAGGTGCCTCATCGGAACGCCCGGGTCAAGACGATCTTCGGCCGTCGAATCTTATGAATCAGCTCGTCCGGCATGAACTCTTTGCGATAGATGTCCATGGCAACCGTGAGGAGGAGGAAGACCATGCCAAGGAAGACGGCCATGTACGTGTCCGCCTCGCCGTCCTCGAATCCGGACAGGACCTGCAGCGCAATGAGGACGGAGAGGATGCTGAACCACACCACGCCGACCACGAGGCCGCCGAGGGCGAGGGAGGCCATCGCACTCCTCCGCGGTGCGTCGGTCCGGATGATCTCGGTCACGGCAGTCCCTTCCGCACGTGTTCGTGATGGTCCGTGAAGTGCCGACTCGAGGATTTGATCAAGAAATAGCTGATGATGGTCCAAAGGAGCATGGCGGCGATCCCGATGATCCCGATCCAGTAGGCTCGCAACAGGATGCCTTTTTCCGGGGTCGTACCGGTGCTCGGAGCGCCCGCCAAGGCGATGCTGCCCGTCATCCCCGTCCCGCGGTGCGGGATGCAGTAGAAGAGGATGCCGCCGCTCGGCGCCGGCTCCGGTCGGAACTGCGTGCCGTTGTAGGCGATGAGCGTCATCGACACGACCGTGAAGTTCACGGTCACATTCAGTCCCGGGTTCACGAGTCCCGTGTTGATCTGGACCGAGCCGTTCACGTCGGCGATCGTGAACGAATGCTGCATCGTGTCGTTGTTGTGGAACGTCACGATCAGGTGGATCGGCACCTCGGTGACTAGGATCTGGTTCCGCGCGAATTGCTGCTTGTTCCCGACCGTCTCACCGATCACGGTGACGCTGAACGTGGGTGGTGCAACCGCCTGCGCGGAGACCCGCGGGACGAAAGCGGGGAACGCGGCGACGACGAACAAACACGCCACCATGGTGAGCGCGAAGCTTCTCATCCCACGACCTTCTGGCTGCCGCTCCCATCTGGAGATTGCCGGACAAGCGCGAAAATGAACGTTTCCTATTTATACGTTGTGCAGTTGTGCATTTTCCTCCTTAGAAATCAGATGAAATGCACGCATTGCATGGGCCTCACAAACGCACACCGAGTTGCATATTCTGGTATCTATAAAAGAATCCAGATGAAAATGAATCACGTCCCTGACCATCGCGCAATTCGGGGGCGCAGCCACAGTACGAAAACCTTTTAAAAGAAGCCAAGTTCTCCCGCACCGTTCCCATAATGAGTAAAGCGGAAACGCTCCAGAGAATCAAGGAAGCGGAAGCTCAAAATCGGACAACGAAAGAGGCAGCGGAACGGGAGCGGGAGTCGACCTTACGAGAGGCGCGCCGGGCCTCGCTCGATTTGGTCGAGACGTTCCGCCAGCAAGCGGAGGCTCGCTACCGCGAAATCCTGGCCGCCGCAGAGGCCGGCGTCGCATCCGAACGCGACAAGATGCTCGCCGCGGCCCGCGAGGAGGCGGCTCGGACCTCGGCCCGCGGCAAGGCGAACGTCGACCAGGCCGTCGAGCTCGTCCTGACGAAGTTCCGAGGTGTGGTTCGTGTTTAGGCCCGAACGCATGGCGAGGGCCGTGATCGCGGGCCCTCGGGACAAGTTGCCCTCCGTCATCACGACACTCCATGAGATGAAGCTGATTCACATCATCGACCACCACGGCGAGGACGAGACATTTCGCATCGGCAAACCGCTCCCGCCAGCGGCGGAGCTGTCGGAGAACCTCGTGAAACTCCGGTCAATCGCGAACCTCCTTGCGGTGAAAACACCTCCCAAAAAGAAGGAAACGGTGCGGATCGAGGAGCTTCGGGAGAAGATCCTGACCCTGGAACTCAACATCGGGGAAGAGGACGCCGCCCGGAAGAAGGCGGAGGCGCTGCTCAGCGACCTCGATCGGCGCATCGACGAACTCCGGCCGTTCGCGGCCCTCGGCCTTCCGCTCGAGACCTACCGCGGGTACGGGACGATCGCGGTCATCGTGGGTCGCATTGCAAGGGAAGTTTCTGAGGGTGACTTCGAAGGCGTTCCCATCGAGTTCTTCCAGGCGCCGGGATTCGTCGCGATGTTCACGCCCAAGTCCGCGGCGGATCAGGCGTTCAGCGTCCTTACAAAACTTGGCTTCACGCAAATCGACATCCCGACGGGCGAGGGGGATCCCAAAGCGCTGCTCGACGAGGCTGTGGCAGACTTAGAGAAATGGAAGGCGCGGCTCGAGGAGATCGAAGGTCGGCTGGAGACGCTCCGAGAGCGGTATGCCGCGTTCGTCGTCGCGGCCGAAGAAGTCCTCGAAGTCGAGGTGGACAAGGCGGAAGCGCCGCTCCGGTTCGCCGTCAGCGAGCATTCCTTTGTCATCGACGGCTGGCTGACGTCCGCACGATCGTCCGAGCTTCGGGCGAGGTTCGAGGCCATGGGCATCTTCGTGGAATCCGAAGACCCGCATACCGCCCACGAGGCCGAGGAGCCGCCGGTCTTGCTCCGAAACCCGAAACCGGCGAAGCCGTTCGAATTCCTGATCCACCTCTATTCGACGCCGAATTACCATGAGTTGGACCCGACTCAATTTCTGTTCCTCGCGGCCCCATTCTTCTTCGGTTTCATGATCGGCGATGCAGGTTACGGCGCCCTCTTCATCGCCTTGGGGATCATCGCCACGGTCCGGCTGAGCCGAGACAGCTTTTGGTGGCGACTCTTCGCGGTCACGGCAATCGGCGGCGTCTGGGCGCTCCTCCTCGGCCTCTTCATTTTCGGCGAGGCCTTTGGAGTCCCATTCCATCCTCCTCCGGCCCATCTGGAAGAACTGAGTTTCGAGTCCTTCGGTATCTCGATTCCGATCCAACCCGTCATTCACAAGGCGTTCGGCGTTGCCGACATGGTCTATCTTTCCATCCTGTTCGCTGAAATGCACCTTGGTACCGCGTACATCATCGGGTTCGTGAACGAGATCCGTCACAACAAGAAACACGCGCTCGCGAAGCTCGGCTGGTTCTTGTGCCTCTTCGGGCTCTTTACGCTCCTGACCTTCTCCCTCCGATGGAACCCCATCGCCCGATGGGTCTGGAACGTGCCGCTCGGATGGTTCCCGAGGACCATCGAGCCCCTCGGGCTGAGCGGTTTCGTGGGCGTGCAGCTCCCTCTCGTCTCCCTCGTCCTCATCTTTGGCGCCTTTCTCGCCCTGACCGAGTCCGTCATCGCCCCCATCGAGATCGCGGGGCTGCTCGCGAACATCATGTCTTACACGCGGCTTGCGGGACTCGGAATCGGCAAGGCGGCAATCGCGTCCGCGTTCAACACGATCCTCTTTCAGGGAATGATCTTCCCCGGTCAAATCGGCTTCGTCATCCTGGGAATCGTCTTCCTGGTCATGGCCCAGCTCCTCGTCTTCCTGCTCGGTTGGATTTCGGCGGGAATTCAAGCCCTCCGGTTGAACTACGTGGAGGCCTTCATCAAGTTCTACAAGGGCAACGGGACTCCGTTCCGTCCCTTTGGGAAGAGAACGACGCAGGAGGTATAGACGCATGGTGGCAGACCCATTCGCTGCGCTGTCCGCGGCGATCACGATGGCAGGGACAGGAATAGCGACCGCATGGGCCGAGAAAGTCGTCGGAGGGGCGACCGTCGGGGCGATGGCCGAAAAGCCCGAGCTGTTCGGGCGGGGCCTGATTCTGATGGTGCTGCCGGAAACGATCGTCGTCTTCGGCCTGGTGATCGCACTCCAGCTGCTGAGCAAAGTGGGTGCTCCGTAGAGCGATCGTCATGGGCCTCGAAATGGTAATCGAGGACGTCCTCTCCCGAGGACGCTCGGAGGCCGAGGAGATCCGCCGCGCGACCGCCGCGGAGCGAGAGCGGATTCTCCAGGACGCGCGCGCCGAAGGAGCGAAGCTGCTCGCGCAACGGGAGCAAGAGGCGAAGGGTGCCGCGGAGCGGGTGCGAATCCAGGCCTTGGCCCGTGCGGAACTGGAGAGCAAGAAGATCGTCCTGTCCGCGCAAAAGGAACTCCTCGATCAGGTCTACGCCGCGGTCCTCGACAGGCTCTCCCGCCTCGCGGAGAGCGAGGGCCTGGTCCAGTCCCTCCTCCGGGCGCACGAAGAAGAATGGCGGAACGGGAAGGTGTACTGCAACGCGCGCGACGCGAACGCGGTGCGATCAATCGTGGGCAAGAGTTTCGGCGGAACGATTGACTGCGTCGGGGGAGTTGTGATCGATAGCGCGGACGAATCCCGCCGGATCGACCTTCGGTTCGAGACGATCCTCGCGGACGTCTGGCGGGACTCGATTAAGGAGGTCGCGGAGGTCTTATGGCCGCCCCAATGACCTCCACCCTCTCGTCCGAATTCGCTCGATACTGGCGGCGCGTGACTCGCTGGATCCCGATCGAGAGCGGGAACTATCCGTACGTCACCGCGCGGGTACGCGCGAAGAAGGCGGCGCTCCTTTTGCCGGACGTATACGAAAGGATGCTCCAGATGGAAATCCCGCAGATCGCTCGGATCCTGAGCGAAGGGGCCTACAAGGCAGAGATCCTAACGCTCGCGACGAGGGCGTCCGGGGTCGACCTGATCGAACTCGCCACGAGCCGGAACCTCGCCGCCGTTTACACGCAGATCATCGAGTTCTCCGAGGGCGAGCTCCGGCAGATGATTGGTTGGTACCTGGACCGGTTCGACGTGCAGAATGTGAAGACAATCGTCCGCGGGAAGGTGTTCGGCGCATCCTCCGCGGACATCCTGGAAGACATCGTCGCCGCGGGGAGCATGCGGGAGTCCTTCCTCCAGGGCCTCATCGACCTGCCCACCCTAGAAGACCTGTTCGAGCGTCTCGAGGGGACAATCCATGCACAGGCCCTGCAGGCGTTGGGCAAGAGGCCGTCCGAGGTCCAGCGGTGGAACGAGTGGGAGGACCTCGTCACGAAACTGTATTACGAGAACCTCTTGGCCGTGGTCCCCGAGCGGACGGAAGGGACCCGGCTCATGCGGGAATTCATCCGCCGCGAGATCGACATCGTGAATCTGAAAACCCTCCTGCGGCTTTGGGCCTCGAAGACCACCTTGCCGTACGAGGCGTTCGTCGAGGGAGGCCTCGAGATTCCCAGGGCGGAGCTTGCGGAGATGGTCTCCCTGGACGTGAACGGCCTCGCGGCCCGTCTCCGAGACTACGCCCTCACGGAAGACCTCTCCACGCGGCTCAAAGACCTCCAGGCCCTCGGCGTGGGGCAGTTGGTCCGATCGGTTGAGAAACTCCATCTCCTGGAGGCGGGTCGGTACGCCCACGTGTACCCGCTCTCCGTCCTCGTCGTCCTGGACTACATCGTCCGGAAGGACCGCGAGGTCCAGAACCTGCGGATCATCGTCCGGGGGAAGGAGAGCGGCTTGTCCTCGGACGTCATCCGAGAGCTCCTGGTGATCTGAGATGGAACTCGCGGCCGTCGGCCGGGACGAATTCGTCCAAGGATTCAAGCTCGCCGGGGTCCGCAAGACCTTCAGCGTGGCCCGAGACCAGTTGGAGGCGCAGGTCGCGAGAGTCCTGGAGGATGCGAACGTCGGCATTCTGATCCTCAGCGCGGACGACATGGGCGCCTTGAGCCACAGCTTGCGACACCGGCTCGAGACCACCCCGCGACCCGTGGTCATCGCGGTCGGGAAGCGGGAGGAAGAGGACCTGCGGGAGAAAATCAAGCGGGCGATCGGCGTCGACCTGTACAAGTGATTCGATGACGGAGCACGGACCATGGCGGTGAAGCGAACGGACAAGGGCGTCGCGGGGAAAGGGACCGGCGAGATCTTCCGGGTCGCGGGACCCGTCGTCACGGCGACGGGACTCCGCCCGCGGATGTACGACGTCCAGTTCGTGGGAGAGGAGCAGCTCCTCGGAGAGGTCATCCAGATCATGGGGGACAAGACGGTCATCCAGGTGTACGAGGACACGAGCGGGGTGAAGCCGGGAGAAACGGTCCTGGACACCGGCGCTCCCCTCGTCGTCGAACTGGGCCCGGGACTCCTCGGCAGCATCTACGACGGAGTCCAGCGCCCGCTGCCGATCCTCCAGAAGGTGATGGGCGACTTCATCCTCAGGGGCGTGAAGTCTCCCGGGCTGACGAGGGAGAAGTCGTGGAGGTTCAATCCAAAGGTAAAACAGGGCCAAGCCGTCGCCCCAGGAGAGGTCGTCGGGACCGTCCAAGAAGCGAAGAACGAAGGTCGCCCAGGTCAAGGAAGGGACGTTCAAGGTCGACGAGGTCGTCGTCCAGCTGGACAACGGAGAGCAGGTGAAGCTCGTCCAGACGTGGCCCGTGCGCCGAGCCCGTCCGGTCCGAGAGCGGCTCATGCCGACGATCCCACTGGTCACGGGGCAGCGAGTCCTGGACTTCCTCTTTCCGATCGCGAAAGGCGGGACCGCCGCGATCCCCGGAGGCTTTGGGACCGGAAAATGCGTCACCGGCGACACATTCGTGCACACGGTGGAGGGAGGCAGACGTCGCATCAAAGACCTTTTCACGGAGGCGAAAGGCACCGTGACGCGGAGCCAGAACGAAACTACGATTCGCCTTTCGGAGCCGATCGAGGTCCTTTCGCTCGAGGGCCAACGAGTGACCACGCGGATGGCCACCCACCTCTACCGGGGCGTAACCGAGGGATTGGTCTCAATCCGGACTAAGAATTGCAGGCACCTAAGCGTCACTCCGGTCCACAAACTCTTCCGAGTCAGAGATTGTATCGAAGAAGTTCCCGCGATCCTGCTCAAGCCTGGAGACTCGATCGCAATCCCCGACGTTACTGAAGGGCTCGCTTCCGACCGGATCGTGGAGGCCTCCTATCATCCTGGAGCCTCCCTAGTCTACGATCTGACTGTCCCGGGATCACACAATTTCCTTGGGGGCAATCTGCCCACATTCCTCCACAATACCGTCACCGAACAACAGCTTTCGAAATGGTGTGATGCGCAGGTCGTCATCTACATCGGTTGCGGCGAACGAGGGAACGAGATGACGGAAGTCCTGTCCACGTTCCCCAAGCTGATAGATCCGTACACCGGGGCGCCCCTGATGGAACGCATGTCCCTGATCGCGAACACCAGCAACATGCCTGTCGCCGCGCGAGAAGCCTCCGTGTACACGGGCATGACGCTCGCGGAGTACTACCGGGACATGGGGTACAACGTGGCGCTGATGGCGGACTCGACCTCACGCTGGGCGGAGGCGATGCGAGAGATCTCGAGCCGACTGGAGGAGATGCCGGGCGAGGAAGGCTTTCCGGCCTACCTGTCCGCGAGGCTGAGCGAATTCTACGAACGGGCCGGACGGGCGAAGACCCTAAGCGGCCTCGAGGGGTCCGTCAGCGTCGTCGGTGCCGTATCCCCGAGTGGGGGAGATTTCTCGGAGCCGGTTACGCAGGGAACCCTCCGGATCGTGAAGGTGTTCTGGGCTTTGGACACGGCCTTGCGAGCCCGACGCCACTTCCCCGCGATCAACTGGCTTCAGTCGTATAGTCTGTACACGCAGATCCTCGAGGACTGGTTCCGCAAGAATGTGAACGAGGAGTGGCCCCGACTCCGGTCGTGGACTCAGCGTACCCTCCAGGAGGAGGCCGAACTCGAGGAAATCGTCCGACTCGTCGGAGCGGACGCGTTACCACCGGACCAGCAGCTCACCCTCGAGGTCGCGCGCATGATCCGGGAAATCTTCCTCCAGCAGAACGCCTACCACGCCGTGGACACGTTCTGCCCTCCGGAACGGCAATTCAAGCTCATCAGTGCGATCAAGAAGTATTCCGACCTCGGGCAAAAGGCGGTGAAACTCGATGTCCCGACGAAGGACGTTGCGTCGCTGAAATCCCGCGAACTGCTCACACGCGTGAAGTACGAGTCGGAGTTCGACAAGGAGCTCACGAACACGCTCACCCAGATGGACGAGGAATTCAAGAAACTAGGAGCGACCTGAGATGCCGACGGAATACCGGACGATCACGGAGATCGCAGGACCCCTCATCTTCGTTGAGAAGACAGAGTGGGTCGGCTACGGTGAGCTCGTCGAGGTTGGTCTTCCGGACGGCACGCGCAAGCGCGGACAGGTTCTCGATTCGTCGAAGGACATCGTCGTTGTCCAGGTGTTCGAGGGGACCGCGGGCATCGACCGACAGTCCACGGTGAAGTTCCTCGGAGAGACGATCAAACTGAACGTATCCCGCGACATGCTCGGCCGAATCCTGAGTGGGGCCGGCGAGCCCATCGACGGCGGCCCCCCGATCGTTCCGGAGAAGCGGGTCGAGATCACGGGATCCGCCATCAACCCCTACTCGCGCGAGCATCCGGCCGAGTTCATCCAGACGGGCATCTCCACGATTGACGGGCTGAATACGCTCGTCCGTGGTCAGAAGCTCCCCTTGTTCTCGGGCGCCGGTCTTCCACACAACGAAGTCGCGCTCCAGATCGCGCGGCAGGCGAAGGTCCTCGGCAGCCAGGAGCCCTTCGGAGTCGTGTTCGCCGCCATGGGCATCACGCATGAAGAGGCCCGGGTGTTCATGGATGACTTCGAGAGGACCGGTGCCCTCCGACGGGCGGTCCTTTTCCTGAACCTCGCCGACGACCCGGCCGTCGAGCGCCTCATCACCCCGAGGATGGCCCTCACGGCGGCCGAGTATCTCGCCTACGAGGTCGGGATGCACATCCTCGTGATCCTCACGGACATGACGAACTACGCCGAGGCTTTGCGACAGATCGGGGCGGCACGGGAGGAAGTGCCTGGGCGTCGCGGATATCCGGGTTATACATACACGGACTTGGCAACGATGTACGAGCGCGCCGGTCGCATCCGTGGAAGGAAGGGCAGCATCACGCAGATCCCGATCATGTCGATCCCGGACGACGATTGGACCCACCCGATCGCGGACCTGACCGGGTACATCACGGAGGGCCAGATCGCGATCGCCCGCGACCTGCACCGCAAGGGGATCTACCCGCCGGTGGACCCGCTTCCGTCCCTGTCGAGGCTGATGGACGCCGGGATCGGCAAGGACAGGACCCGCGAGGACCACAAGCAGGTGGCGGACCAGCTCTATGCCGCGTACGCGGAAGGCAAGGATGTCCGCGGGCTCGTCGCAATCGTCGGGAAGGAAGCGCTCTCGGACCGCGACCGCAAGATGCTCGAATTCGCCGATCGGTTCGAGCAGGAGTTCATTCGACAGGGCTCCGAGGAAGACCGGACGATCGAACAGACGCTCGAGAACGGATGGAGGCTCCTCGCCACGCTCGACGAGGCGTGGCTCACGAAGGTCGATCGCAAGACGTTGGAGAAGTACCACCCGGCCCACCGTGCTAGGTCTTCCGAAACGGAACGGACGGTGCCCGCGTAATGGTCCTGGTCCAGTACAAACCCACCCGGTCGGTCCTCCTCCAATTGCGACGCACCCGTCGGACGGCGGAACGAGGACACAAGCTCCTGAAACTGAAACAGGACGCGTTGATCGTCGAGTTCTTCCGCGTCCTCGAACGGGCGAAGGCCGTCCGATCGAATCTGGTGGACAAGTACAAGGTCGCGGAAGCGCGGATCGCGATCGCGCGCGCCATCGAAGGGTCCATCGGGGTCAAGTCCGCCGCGTTCGCCCTCACCGAGGCGCCCTCGCTCGAGCTGAAAACGAAGAACGTAATGGGCATCATCGTTCCGAAGATCGACGCGAAGGCGGTCCGGAAGCGGATCGACCAGCGGGGGTACGGGATCATCGGGACCAGTCCGCGCATCGATGAAGCTGCAGAAGCATACGAGAACCTGGTCGAAGACGTGATCACGGCGGCGGAAATCGAAACGACGATGCGTCGTCTCATCGAGGAGATCGAGAAGGTGAAGCGGCGTGTGAATGCCCTGGAGTACCGCGTGATCCCGGAGCTCAAGGCGACCGAGGCGTTCATCCGGCAGCGGCTGGAAGAGATGGAGCGTGACAATTTCATGCGCCTGAAACGGTTCAAATCGACATGATCGGCCGTCTCGCCGCCCGATGGGACAATCCGACGAACCGGGCCCGCATGTTGAAATGGCTCTGGGCGATCTCGACCGGCTTCACGCTTTTCGGGTTCGGAGTGATTGCCTACCGGATTTTCTTCCCGCGGTGATCAGGCCGCGCGTCCGTTCAATCGGCGTGGGGGCCGGAACCGGAATCGGGACACGAATCGCCCGGTGAACGCCTTGAGGCCCTGGAGGTCCTCCGGATCGCCGGACCACTTCGCGAAGACGTCCCCGAAATTCGCTTCGAGGCTCGTCATGAAGCGTTTGAGATTCTTTCCCGCCCAGCGCGGGACCCGACCCGAATAGACGGCGACGAGATACGCGTGGGGGCCACGCTCCAGCATCGTGGTCTTCCCTCCGATCTCGAATCGCGTGAGCTCCCCGTTCTCCTCCGGATCCGAGTCCTTCAGGAACGCGAGGATGGCCGTGAGCATGCCGGACAGGATGTCCTCATCCCGGTCCGCCCGCATGCGGCGGGTATTGTGCATGAGGAGCCGACCGTCCTTCGAAATCAGGAAGACGTCGTCAATGACCGACGTCCGTCGAATGCCGAACCGGTAGCCGGAGTAGCCGACGGCACCGAGTGTGAGGACCGCCAGCCAATACGGAGCGTACCCGATCAGCACATCGATCCAAGTCGCCGAGGCGAGCACGTGAACGGACACGACGGCCGAACGGCTCGTCCCAAGGAACGTGACGTTCACGATGTGGTCGCCCGGCTCGCCCGCCTTGTACGTCCCGTCGATCCCGATCCGTCCTCGCGTGTCGTTCGTGTTCCAATCGAATCGATTGGGTTCCCTGGACACGAGGTGGAATCCGGCGTCGAGTGCCAAGGCGGTGAACTTCACGAAGCCGCCGGAGGGCAGCACGATCCGCGCGGGCCAACCGGGCCATCGCAACTCCACGCGGACGATCGGGCCCAGGTATTCGTAGACGAGATCGACGCGCTCGAGGGTCGGCGTCACGAGTCCGTCCGCGGTCGCGAGGGTGGCACGCCACGAGATCGTCGTCGAGTTGGTGTCCGACACGTTCCCGTCCGCCGCGACGGGCCTCCAGTACGTTCCATCTCCGATCTCGAACGTAAGGGCCGTGCCCACGGGTGTTCGGGACCTCACCTGCAGCTTCCGCCAATGGAGGAGGGTGCCTGTCTCCGCGGCGGGGATATTGAACGGAGCGGAGGTCACGGATCCGCCGGCCGAACGATGTCGAGTGTCCAGCGTCATCCCGTGAAGGACGGGAGAGACGCTCGCGTTGACCGTCATCAGGTCGACACGAACTTGGAAGAACGAAGCGGGCGGCAGTCCTGCCGGTTGGGATCCCGTCGTGGCCCAGACCTGCCAAGGACTCCATGTGGGGCTCCCGGGACCGGAGTCATTCCCGGTGCGGAGCGCGGCCCGCAGGGTAGCGGGACCGAATGCGTCGAAGGCCCATGTCACCCTGAGGAATTCGGACGCGGCGCCCATCGCAACAGCGCTCGAGAGATACGTCCCGTTGTGTCGATTCGGGAAGAGGAGGGATACATCGTCCGCACGGACCTCGACGGACGAGGTGCTCGTATTGTCCGTGACGACGCGGATCCCGACACTCACGTCGTAGAGACCCGGCAGCGCGGTCGTCGCAGAGAAATCCAGGAAGGACGTCCGCCAGGTCATTCCCGACGACATGGCAAACGTCTTCGCCGCAGAACCCGATGGGCCGGTGACGTCCACGACCCCGTCCACCCGTACGACTCCGGTCGCGCTCGGCGTCGACCAGTTCACCCGAAGCACCGCGCTTCCCAACGCGGGAGCGGTGGCGTTCGTCTTGATGACCGTTTGACGGACTCGAGCGGTCTCGTCGAATTGCTTTGCATTTCCGGTTCGCAGGTTATCGAAGTACACGGTTCCCGAAGGGATATTCTGGCCCATGACCCGGAGCGTGAGCGAAATGAGGTTGCCCCGCGACACCCCGAGTTCGGTCAGATCGACCACGATTTCTTGCCACCCGGGTACGAGCGCTTGTGACTTGGATCCCCGCAGCGACGTCCCGACCGTCGCCGTGATGTTGAACGTCAGCGGGAGACTGGGATTCAGCGGCAGGACCCAGATCACCATGCGATTCGATCCGGACCAGTTGACGACCGCCTGGTGTTGCACTCCGGCCCACGCTCCGGGACCAGGTCCCAGCGTGAAGTTGAGCCCGAGCATGCCCGTTCCCTCGTGCGGCCCGGTCGTGTTGGTCCACGGGATCCCGTTGACGCCCGCCCAGATCCCTGGATTCGCGTCCAGGCTGTCCCATGGCGCCTCCGTCTTCGGCGAGTTGTGTCGGAACACGGCGTTCGCGGCACTGGTGTTCCAGGCTGCGGTCACGTTACCGGACGCGCTCGTCTGGAAGGTCCAGGGTGTGCCGGAGACGAAGTCGCCGTCGACCACGTGGTTCGTGGCATCGGCCCGCAGCGAGATGCCCGCCGGGTCCACGGCTAAGCTGGAATCAAAACTGCCGTTCGCGGCGAACTGGCCGGGTCGGTCCCACGAGAGATTCTGGGCTTTCCAAGGGAGGGTCGCATTGCCGCTTTCAAGGTCCACGCCTTGGAGGGCGAGTCCGACGCTCGTGCCCATGGTCCATGTGACGGTCCGAGACGCGTCGCCGTTCTCCGTCTGCGTCGGCAGATCGCCGCGGACCGGCGGCGCCAGGAACGCGAAGAGGAGACTGGCTGCCAGTAACGCGCATAGACCGATCGCACCGAAACGGTGCGCTCGGGTGAGCCTCGTCGCGAGCATGGCCATCCCGCCCCATTGTCCCCTGCTCCCGGCCCAGGACCCCTCCTTACCACCCGCATCGCGAGCGAAGGATCAGGGGCCGTGACCATGATTGAGTTAATACTTAATGATATCGAAAACACATGGTGTCCAAAAGGTTACTGACACGCTCGTCTCGACTCCTGTCTACGTCGCGTGGAGTTGGTGCTCGACGACGAGCGCGCCGAGTCGAGCGAACGCCGCTTCGACCTGGTCCCCGGTCTTCGCGGACGTGAGGAAGAATTCGGCACCGTAGGCCTTCGCGAACTGCGCCACGTCCCTTTCCTGGAATCGGGCGTTCGAGGCCAGGTCCGCCTTGTTGACCGCGATGAGGATCGGGACCTTGCCGACGACCTGCTCGACGCTGTCGATCCAGTCATCGAGGTCGTCCAACGTCCGGCGTCGCGTGAGGTCGGCGACCGCGAGGATGCCGTTCGCGCCGTAGAAGTACGCGTCGTTGAGGAGCTCCCGGAACCCTTTCTCACCCATGATGTCCCAGATCATCAGGTCCACCTGGACGTTTCCGGCGAGGTCCGGCATCGAGATGTGGACCTCCTTCTTCGACACCCGCGTCCCGATCGTCGTGACGTACTGCTCGTCGAACATGTTCATGACAAACCGCCGGACGAGGGAGGTCTTGCCAACCGCCTTCTCGCCGACGAGGCAGACCTTCGACTTGAGACGTTTTATCGCCAAGCGATGCCCCCGCTCCGTGGCGCCTCCGCACTCCGGCGGCGGCTACTTAACGCTTCTCGCGTCGTTCTCGAGGCCGGACGTCAGCTCGCGACGAAGAGGCCTTCCCGCTTCAGGACCATCGTCCCGAGTCGCTGGAACAGGAGCTCCACGTTCTCGCCGGTCTTCGCGGAGGTGTAGAAGAACGGGGCTCCGAACGCCCGCGTGGCCTCGCCGATCTCCTTGTCGCCGTACAGGATCATGACTTCGTCCTTCAGGTCGATCTTGTTGATCGCGTACACGACCGGGATCTCGCCGACGACCTTGAAGACGCCCTGCACCCAGTCGTCGAGCTCCTTCAACGTCGAATAGCGCGTGAGGTCTGCGACCGCGAGGACGCCCTTGGCCCCGTGGAAGAACGCCTCCTTCAGGAGGTCCCGGAATCCCTTCTCGCCCATGATGTCCCAGATCGTGATGTCCATCTGGATCTGCTTGCGGTCCGGCATGTCGAAGACGATCTCGCGCTTCGACACCTTCGCGCCGAGGGTCGTGATGTAGCGGTCGTCGAAGTCGTCCTGGACGAACCGCCGGATGAGGGACGTCTTGCCGACCGCGGCCTCGCCGACCAGGCAGACCTTCGTCTTGATGCGCTGCATCTCGGGCATGGAGGGCATGGCTCGATTCTCCCCGGGTTACTTAAAACGTCCGCCAAGAAAGTCGACCCGAGGGAACCTTTTTCTCCGCGGTCCTCTTCGGGACGGCGATGCGACTCCGCCATCGCCTGCTCCTGGCCCTGGACGTCCCGGACCTCAAAAGGGCCCGGCCCGTCGCGAGGGCGGTTCAAGGCCACATCGATGGAATCAAGGTGAACTGGCCGCTCGTCCTCTCGGCGGGCGTCGGCATCGTGCGCGATTTCGCGGACGGCTGCTACGTGCTCTGCGATTTCAAGATCGCGGACATCCCAAACACGAGCCGGCTCATCGTCGAACAGGCGGTCCGAGCGGGAGCCTCAGGGGTCATCTGCCACGGCTTCGCGGGGGAAGATTCCGTCCGCGCGTGTGTGGAGGCGGCCGGCCAGGCGGACGTCTTCGTGGTCACGGAACTCAGCCATCCCGGAGGCCAGGAGTACACGGCGAAATTCGCAGAGGAGTTCGCCCGCCTCGCGGTCCGCACCGGGGCCGCCGGCATCATTGCGCCCGCCATGCGACCGGACCGGATCCGGGTGCTCCGAGGAATCGTGGGTGGACGTCTGATTCTGGCACCCGGCGTCGGGGCCCAAGGAGGAAAGGCCTCCACGGCCATCGCTGCCGGAGCGGACGCGGTGATCGTTGGCCGCGCAATCTACGATGCGAAGGACCCTGCGGCCGCCGCCCGCGGAATCGGGGACGAGATCCGTTCGGCCGCCCCGAAGTAAGGCTTTTCTCCGCCACCGGCATCGCAGGCCCACGCCCGCTCATGTCATCCGAGATCGGGAGAGCCTTCGCGCGTTCGTCGAAGAGGATCCGATCGGGAACGCGATCGTTTGGGACCGCGTCTTCCAGCAGTCCGGGTACGAGGTGTACGCGGAAGGCGGACCACCCCGCGGCGTCATGTCCGTCCAGCGGGCGCGGAGGCCGGACGGAGCGAACTTCATCGCCCTTGCGGCACGCGACGCGGACGCGGCCGGCCGTCTCGCGGAGGCCGTCCCTCGCGGATTCACGATCATCCACCTGACGGACGAGTTCACACTCGCGGTCCTCGAACCTCGAGCCGAAGAGTTCCATCCACTCCCCGCCTGGCTCTTCGAACTCCTCCCGCAGGATTTCGTCGATCATCCGGACGATCGGGTCCGTCCCCTCACCCTGGATTCCGCGGGGCGGATCGCGAAGTACTGGCAGCCGGACTGGCCGGCGGAAGGGTACGTCCGCCGCCGGATCGAAGGCGGGCCCACCGCCGCGATCTACGATGGCGGTGAACCGGTCGCGTGGGCTTTGACTCACACGATGACGGATCGGGTCGGGATCATCGGCATGGTCCACGTCCTCGAGGGACATCGACGGAAGGGCCTCGCCCGGTCCGTCGTGTCCGCGGTCTCGCGGGAGCTACAGAGACTCGGAAAACGCCCGACCCTCCACGCCTTCGTGGACAACGTCGCGTCGCTCTCCTTGTTCCCGACGCTCGGCTTCCGCAAGGTGAAGCGTCAGGTGTGGGGCGACGCGGTGTTTCGATGAAGATCACCCCGCTCGCGGCGGACAGCCTTGGGGCGCGCTCGATGGCCACGCTCGTCGAGACCTCGGACGTGACCGTACTCATCGATCCGAGCGTACGCCTCGGCCCGTACCGCTATGATCTTCGTCCCCATCCGACGGAAAAGGCCCGCCAGAAAGAGCTGTGGCAGAAGATCCGGACCGCCGCGAAGGGCGCGAACGTTCTGACGGTCTCCCACTACCACTACGATCACCACAATCCGGATGCGCCGTCGATCTACCGGGGGAAGCTCGCGTTCCTGAAGGATGGGAAGTTCCACATCAATCGAAGCCAGCGGGAGAGAGCGGGCGCGTTCGTCCGGGTGCTCAAGAAGTATCCGAAGGAAATCCAGGTCGCCGACGGAAACCAGATGGATTTCGGTGGAACGGAACTCATGTTTTCGCCCGCCCTGCCGCACGGCTACAATGACGAACTCGGCTATGTCGTCATGACGCGAATCGCCCATGGGAACGAAGTCTTCGTCCACACCGCGGACGTGCTCGGCCCGCCGCTGAAGGAGCACCTTTCCTTTCTAATCGACGCGCAGCCTACGGTCCTCTACGTGGACGGTCCCATGACCCACATGCCGGACCATTATCCCGCGGAGCATACGAAACGGTCCCTGTCCCACTTGCTTCGGATCTTGCGAACCACGAATGTGCGCACGCTGATCCTGGACCACCACATCCTCCGCGACCGCGAGTGGCGCACCCGGATGAATCCCATTTTCCGGGCCGGAAAGGAGCATGATGTCGCGGTCCTCACGGCCGCCGAATTCGCCGGCAAGCCGGTCGAACAGCTCGAGGCGAATCGCGACCGATTATATGGATTCGACATGAGCCCGAAAGGGATAAGTGGAGCGGGTCCATCGGAGGGCCGAAATGGCGAAGGAGCACCACTGCCCGAATGACGGCGCACAGCCCTGCAACGCGTCGGGTGGCATCATCCACGTCTGCCCGCTCTGCTACGCGCGGTGGGAAGAAGTGATCCCGGAGGACAAGCCCGCCCCGCCGACTCCCGCTCCCAAGCCCGCGGCACCTCCGGCTCCAGCGCCCGCGACCACTCCCGCCGCCTCGTGACCATGTTCCCTCCTTCGTCTTCGGCGCCGCGCGAGGAGGCGGGACTCGGAGCGACGCTCGCCGAGGTCCGGCGGGAGATCGCGTGTCGTGTGTGCCAAGGAGACATCAAACGCTGTCGGCTCGCGATCTGTCCGTACTTGGACCGTGTCCGAGCTTGGTTCACCGAACGCCGCGACCTCCAGACAAAGAACCTCTTCGGCGCCTCACCGCCGAGCGCCTTCGTCGGGTCGTGGGGCTACCCGAAGGTCCTCGTCGGACCGCTCGTCCCTCCCGTTCGGGATGAGGACACATCGATCCTGGACGCCTCGGAATCCTGGTTGTCGTACGACCTCGCCGAGATCCTGCGGTTCCGCCTCTCTCTCGTCCGCGGGAAGGCACCACGACGGGTCGCGGAGGCCCGGACGCCCGATTCGATCCTCTCGACGGTCCAGGAGGCGGCGATGGCCTCGAAGCCGATCGACACGGAAATGTGGTTCACGAAGAAGCCCACTTTGGTGAGTCCCTTCTCGGCGCGCGCCCCGCCCAGCGGCCCGAGCGCGGACCTCATGAAGGTCGACCTGACCTCGAACCCGTCTGTCCCGCGGCGCGTAGACGACCTCGTCTCAGACACGGACCTGAGGGCCGGTGAGGCGGTCACGGACCTGTACGACCATGGGATCACGCAGAGCCAGATCACACGGGTCTTCTCCGTCGGACTCCTGGGCACGAAGGACCGGCGCCGCCTCGTCCCGACCGAGTGGTCCATCACCGCCGTCGACGATATCCTGGCGAAAGGTCTCATCGACGAGGTCCGCGGATTCCCGTGGATCCCGGATTTCGAAGTGACGAACGCGAGCGGGCTCGCGAACAACGTCGCAATCTTGCTCTTCCCGCAGGCTTTCATGTTCGAGGGCCTCGAGGCCTGGAACTTGGACGCGAGCCCGACGCCGGCCCACGATCACGAGTTCGCAGGCGGCCGGACGACGTACCCGGACCAGATCGCGGGTGCGTACCACGCGACCCGCCTTCCGGTCCTCGAGCACCTCGCGGCCCGTCGAAGGCAGGCGGGAGCGATCGTCTTCATGGAGGTCTATGAGGACTGGGTGCCGCTCGGGGTCTGGCGGTACCGCGAGCTGGCGCGGGCCGCCCTCGCAAAGAGGCCATCGCGATTCGCGGACTTCGAATCGGCCGAAGCGGAGATCGGCCAACGTCTTCGTCTCCCGCTCGCCAACTGGTGGCGGGCCAGCGTCCTCCGGGCCTACCTGCGAAGCCAGCGCCGAATCACGTCGTACGCGTGAGACGTCCGCTTCGAATGCGTTTGGGATACGACTTCATACCTCTAAGTAGAGGTACGAACTGCGATTGCGCGTCTCCGGAAATGCGGGGCTCCGCTGCAGGGCCGCCGACGGCAATCTTCTTGAGGCCTCCTCACGTCTCCGCCCCGTGGATTCGGCCCAGAAAGACCTCGTCGAACTCAAAGCCCGGTACGAGGACCTGGGCAAAGCTCGAGCTCTTCTCGCGGGAGCGGAACACGCGGCCACCGTTCGCCAACTCGACACGTACTTCAGCCTCGGGGAACGGCGCCTCAAGCTTCGGTCCGTCGTCGGAGCGAAGGAGGGCCAGCTCGTTTACTACGAGCGGCCCGACGTGGGCGGGGTGAAGGAGAGTCGGGTCCTCCTCGCATCGATCCCGGACGCTCCAGCGGTCCGTGAGATCTTGTCTCGTGTCCTCCCGGTGAAAGCCGAGGTCCGCAAGACCCGCGAGATCTACCGGTTCCAAGGAGTCCAGGTGCACCTGGACACCGTCCGAGGACTCGGCAAGTTCATCGAGTTCGAGAGAGTCCTCGCGGGAGGATCCGAGCGTGACACGGGACGAAAACAATTGGAGTCCTTGCGCGCCTATTTCCAGATCCCCGACGACGATCTGATGGCCTCGTCGTACAGCGATCTCATCGGGTCGGCATAAGGAACTACTCGATCTCGAACGCCCTCACCTTCTCGTTGCGCCGAAGCCTTTCGAGCAAGTCGTCGACGTCTCCGGGCTTGACCCGGACCTGGGCCGTCACGCTCACCAAGTGGGCCTCTTTGTCGATCCGCACCCTTTCGAATTCGGCCCGACCGGCCGGTAGGAGGGCGTCCAGCTCGTCCACGCGGATCGGGTTCGCGATCGTCAGGTGGACGACTTTCGCATGGGACCCGAACCCTTTGCTCTCCAGATACCGATCCGTGATCACAACGGCCCACACGATGCCGTAGTTCACGAAGGCGAGGTAATACAGGCCCGCGCCGGCGGCCACGCCAAGCGCGGCCATTGCCCAGACGAGGGCCGCCGTCGTGAAACCGAAGACTCGGTCGTTCGAACGGATCAGAGCTCCGGCGCCAAGGAAGCCAATCCCGGTGATCACGCCCCCGAGGAGCGGAAGCGGATTTTGGTCCTCCAAGTCGACGGCGAGAATCGCGAGCGCGCAAGCGCCGGTCGAAACGAAGATGAACGTGCCGAACCCGACGGGCTTCCGCCGGAGTTGCCTCTCGAGTCCGATTCCGAACGCCAGCAGGAACACAATGAGGAGACGAATTACGGCTTCGGCAGGCTCCACCATCGAGTACGATCCCATCCCGTCGGCGCGTTCCGGTGGCGTCCAACACGGCCCGGGGTCTATTTTTCAGTTTTGTCAGAGGCCCCTCGTCGGGTGAGGGCGCGACCGTTGCTGGCGTGATCTCGACCGGCCTGATCCTCGGACTTCAAGGATGACGGGAGGCATCGATCGTCGGAAGTTCAACGAGCGAGCCGGAAGCGGGGAGCCCTCGGATCGCGGTCTCCTGGACGATCTGCGCGTGGATCAAGTCCCGCGGGTCCCTCGGCGCGATCGGCGAGGCCGCGAACACCGGCTGCTTCCCCTTGTTCAAGAGATCCCGGTAATAGGGCATCCACGCGGACAATAGCTCGCGCGGGTTGACGAAGCTCTGGGTCGCGTAGTACTGGTACCAGGCGCACTGGATGTCGCACGCCGCCATGCGCTGCCGGCGCTCGTGGCCGTCCGGGGATTCCAAGTAGGTCATCAGGTCCGAGTCAATCAGGTTGATCGTCTTCTCCTCCAGGACGCGACACGGATACCAGAGGAAGCCGTCCGCGTCGACGATGATCGACGAGGAGTCGCAGCCGTGGTCCCACGTGATCCGGTTGAAGTATCCGTCGGGCGAGATGATCACGCCGGGATACTTCTTCTTCATCTCCAGTCCGACGCGGGACATGGACCAGAGGTCCGGCAGGTGGTCCTTCGTGTTCTTCAGGTGGACCGCGCACATGACGACGGCCTTGACGCCGGCGTCGTGGCAACGCCGGATCTTCTCCTCGAGCGCGCCGACGTCGTTCTTCGTCACGACGATCTGGACCGTGACGATGGAGCCCCATTTCGTGTACTCCTCGAGCTCGTCGTACATGTCCAGGTTCTTGTGTCCTTCGTCGATCGAGATGTGCAGGAAGTCGATGTACTTCCCGTACTCCGCCATCGGATAGCGCTGCTGCATGTCCCTTTCCGACGTCGTGAACAGGAGGTACCACGGCTTCTCGTACTGGTACTTCAGCAGCTCGAGGATGTCGTCCCGGACGAGTGGGTCGCCGCCCTCGAAGGAACAGACGATCACGGAGGAGCGGGCCAGGTTGTCCAGGACCGCCTTCACGTCCTCCGTCGGCATGTCGACCCACTTGTTCTTCACGTGCCAGCAGTTGCAGAACGAGCAGGTGAAGTTGCAGCGCCGGGTGAGCTTGAAGGAACAGTAGAAGGGGTAGATGGCTTCCTTCGCCATCTTGTTCCGGAGGATCATCCCGGCGACGTCCAGGAATCGCTTCTTCGGGATCTTCCTCATGGCCGGACCGCCCCACCATCCCCCTCGTTGGGATAATCCTTTCTCACCGCCGTTCGAACATGTCCGCGCAGGCCCACGACTACCGCGAGGAGGAGGCAGGCCGCCCCCAACAGGACGGTCGGCGCATACAGGGCGTACTCGATCGGTTCCGGGAGAGCCACGATCGTGAGCGAATAGACGATCGGAGGCATTCGGAAGAACATCACGAGGAGGGGGAGGAACAGGAGCGCCATCACGAGCGCCCGACGGGGATCCCCTCCCTCGTCCGCGTACTCGTCCAAGGACGCCATCGCGGCGAACGAGACCGCGGAGAACAAGGCCAGGAGAGCGAGGACCGTCACGAGAGTCCCCTG
>WNGG01000664.1_pt1 | contig 37306 bp, 42 predicted proteins | sample 5400661 | NCBI WGS metagenome assembly WNGG01 (sample SAMN13153372, study PRJNA577476) | soil metagenome | isolation source: 100 cm soil or saprolite under Garry oak tree replicate 1 | place: USA:California | collected 2016-06-15
CACATGTGCCGCTCGAACCGCGAGGCGGCGGCGGTGCTTGCCCGCCACGGCGCGCGGGCGGCGACCGACGTGACCGGCTTCGGCCTCATCGGGCATTTGATCGAGATGACCCGCGCGTCGCAGGTCGACGTCACCCTTGCGCTCGCCCGCATCCCGGTGCTCGACGGCGCACGCGAGACCATCGCGATGGGGGTGTTCTCCTCGCTGCAGCCGCAGAACGTGCGGCTGCGCCGCGCGATCCGCGACCTCGATCAGGCGGCGGCGCATCCCGACTATCCGCTGCTGTTCGATCCGCAGACCGCCGGAGGCCTGCTCGCTGCGGTGCCTGCGGCGCAGGCGGAGATCTGCGTCGCGGATCTCAATCGCGCCGGCTACCGGCAGGCCGCGGTCATCGGCTTCGTTCGGCCGCGCGGCGACCGGCTGGAATCGGTCGAGATCGCCGCGGACGCCGGATCGGACGACATGCTCGGGATAACCGCGACCGACGCGCCAGGGAGAGGCAAACATGCGCACGAACCCGTTCTATGACACCTTGTTGTTCCTCATCGGATCGACCCCCGATCACGAAGCGCTCGGTGTCGTCAAATATCTGTTCGTCGTGCTGTTCCTGGTCCTGCTCGCCGCGACCCTGTGGATCGCGGTGAAGAACTGGCGCGAGGATGAAACCCAGCACACCGGCGTTCACCTGACCACCTGGGCGTGCCGCGTCCTGATCGGCTGCATGTGGTTCCAGGGCTGCCTGTGGAAGCTGCCGCTGCCGCTGTCGGGCGGATTCGAATACTGGGCCGGCGAGATGACGGAATACGCGGCCTTCGCCTTCCACCGCGCGCTGGTGGAGCACGTCTACCTGCCGTACCTGAAGATCATCGACCCGCTCGTGTTCTTCACCGAGCTGTCGTTCGGGATTGCGCTGATGCTCGGCATCGGCGTGCGTTTCTTCGCGCTGCTGGCGGTGGCGTTCTCGCTCCACCTGTGGCTCGGGCTCTATCTGCACGCGTCGGAATGGCCGTGGAACTACGTGTTTCTCGCCATGATCCACGTGCTGTTCGTCGCCTATGCGGCCGGGCGCAGCCTCGGCGCCGATGCGCTCCTGCGCCGGCGCGCGCAGACCGGCCTGATCGGACGGCTGGTAACGGCAGCCGGGTGACGGAGGTCGGAGGTCAGAGATCAGAGATCAGAGATCAGAGATCAGAGATCAGAGATCAGAGGTCGAGGGTTGTTCGTTTCTGACATCCGATCTCTGACATCCGACATCTGAATCATGCGTCGGCTATCTCATCATAGCCGCGCCCGTGAAACTCGATGAAGCAGAGGCCGTGGCCGAACGGGTCGGCCATGTGGGCGATGCGGCCCCACTTGTGGCTCTCGATCTCGCCCTCGATGGTGGCGCCGGCCTCGACGGCGCGGCGGACGGCCGCATCGATCGCCGGGACGACGAAGTCGAGATGCACCGGCGTCCAGTGGCGGCGATAGTGCCGCACCTCCTCGGTCGCCGGCGACGCGCGCGTGCCGGCGGGTTTTGCCAGCAGATAGATGGCCGACGAGGAACCGAGCATTTCCACGCCGAACGCGCCGAACCGCCGGCCGACCCGCAGCCCGGCCGCCTGCTGATAAAAGGCGATCGCCCGCGCGAGATCGTCGACGTCGATGTTGACGAGCAAATCCATTTGCTTGTCCGGGGCGCTCACGGCGATCATCCGTCGAATTCCACGATGGTGAGGCCGGCGTTGTAGTCGGTGCTGTAGATCAGCCCCGCGGCGTCGACGAACACGTCGGCGGATTGGATGACGCGGGCGCGGTTGGGGCGCCGATCCATCAGGCGCGCCGGCGCGGGCGGCACCAGGGCGCCGACTTCGGCCGGCCGATACTGATCGCGAATGTCGAATACGCGCACGCCGGCGTTCTGGTAGGTGGCGAAGATCAATTCGGAGCTGACGAAGCTGCCGGGGCGGTTCTCATGGATATTGTGCGGCCCGAAATGGCCGCCCTTGCGCACGTAGTCGGACTCGGCGGGCGTCGGAAACGTGGAGATGCTCACCGGATTGTCGGGCCGGCGATTGTCGAAAACCCAGATCAGTTTCAGCCCGTCCTCCTGATGATCGAGCACCGCTTCGTCGAGCACCACCAGCAGGTCGCGGTCCGGCAGCGGCAGGCAATTGTGCGTGCCGCCGCCGTACGGCGGCGACCAGTTGCGGTGCACGATCGGCTTCGGGTGCGCGCGGTCCGCGACGTCGAGCACGACCATCCCGGCGTCGCGCCAAGCCGCATAGGCGGTGTCGCCGTGGACGATGGCGTGATGCAGGCCGTAGCGGCTCGATGCCGGCCACGCCGGCGTCTCGCCGCCGCGCTGGTTCATGCCGGGCAGCCAATAGCGCCCCGCCTCGCGCGGATTTTGCGGATCGGCGAGGTCGACGGTCATGAAGATGTAGTCGGTGAAGCCGTCGAGCAGCGCCGACACGTAGGCCCAGCGCCCGCCGACGTACCAGATGCGATGGATGCCGCCGCCCGCGACCGGCATGAAGCCGATGGAGCGCGGCGCGGCCGGCTCGGCAATGTCGTAGACCGCAAGGCCCGCGGTCCAGTCGCGCGCGGCGCCGCCGCCTTGCGCGGTACCGACCACCTTGCCGAACTGGCCGCGGTAATAGGCGCGCTCGTCGGCGAACTCGGCCGCCGCAAACATGTCCTTGGCGTTGATCACCAGCAGCAGGTCGTCGTGGGTCTGCAGATGGATGTTCCACGTGCCGGGCGGAGCGGCAACGTAGTTCGCCGCGCGCGGGTCCTTCGCGTCGCGCACGTCGATGACGCTGAAGCCCCTGGAGAACATGTGCCCGACATAGGCGTGGCCGCGATGCACCATGATCTGCACGCCGTCGGGGCGGCCGCCCTGGTCGCAATGGCCGACGATGCGCATGTTGCGCGCGTAGTCGGGCGTGGGCAGCTCGTGCGTCATGAGGCCGCCAAGAAATTCGGCACGGCGATCCAGTCCATCATGGCACGATAGTCCTGCAGCAGCTTCCACATCCGGCGGTCCTCGTCGGTCTTGAGATCGACGCCGAGATGGGTGCCGAGCTTGCGGCCATGCAGCACGATGCGCTCGCCGACCGGCTGGCGCACGGCATTGTAAAGGGCGAGCGCCGCGTCGATGTCGTCGCGGTCGCGCAACGCCGCGGCGAGCGCCTGCGCGTCGCCGCCGGCCTTGGCAACGCCGAACCCCATGTGCGGGCGGGCGGAGGAGGCGGCATCGCCCACCAGCGCCACGCGGCCGAACACGATTTCGGGCGCGGAGAAATCGTAGATCGGCGTGAAGAACGGCCGTGCGATGTTGCGCAGGCTATCGAGAAACGCGGCCGGCATGATGTCCTGCGCCTCGGCGCGCATCTGCGCGATCAAATCATCGCGGATCAGCGGCGGCGGCACCGAGTAGGCGTGCTGGTACCCGGTCGCGTCGACGCACATCTCCTTGAGCTTTTGCGCGTCGCCGACCCGATACCAGATGAAATTGTAGCGGCGGCGGCCGGGCCGCAGATCGTTGTCGAGCCCGGCGATCGGATAGCCGATCACCTGCTGGCGCGCGGGCAGGAAGAAGACGAAATAGGGGAAGATGTTTTCGCGCGTCGCCGGCGCGAGGTCGGCCTCGTTGGGCGCGCCGCGCCAGATGTAATAGCCGGCATAGATCGGCTGCACCTGCGGGGCGACCTCCCCGCGCACCGCCGAGCGGATGCCGTCGCCGCCGACGAGGAGATCGGCGTCCTCGACCTGGCCTTCGGCGAAATGCACGCGCACCCCGCGGCCGTCCTGCTCGAGCCGCGCGAACGTGCGGCCGAGATGATAGTGCGCGGGATCGATGGTCTCGCGCAGCAGGCGCTGCAGCCGGTCCCACGAGGTGAGGATCTGGCGCAGCGGCCGCTCGCCGATGACGCGGCCGGCGCGATCGATAGTGATCCGCTTCTCGACTTCGATGCCCAGCTCGCGCGTGCCGGCGCCGCTGCGCTCGAGCGCGTCGAGCAATTCGGGATGGGTGGTGATGCCGGCGCCGCGGCCGACCAGTTCGACCGGCGAGCGCTCGAACACGTCCGCGTCCCAGCCGATCTGGCGCAGGAACGCCGCGGCGAACAGGCCGGACATCGAGCCGCCGACGATGACGGCACGGCGGTTGCGCGACATCGGCGCGTCCCTATTGCAGCGCGATGTTGGCGGCCCGCGCCAGCGTCACGGCGATGGCGGTCTCCTTCGCGATGCGCGCATCGAAATCGTCCGGCTGCATGATCATCGGCTCGACGCCGAGCTTGCCGAGCTGCCCGCGGGCGGACGGGCTCTCGACCGCCTTGACGATCTCCCGATGCAGCCGGGCGACGATGTCGCGCGGGGTCCGCTTTGGCACGAAGGCGCCGACCCAGAAATCGAAGTCGGAATTGGCGAAGCCCGCCTCCAGGGTCGTGCGCACGTCGGGCAAGGCGGCGGCGCGCTTGGACGTGCTCACCGCCAGGGCCAGGAGCTTGCCCTCGGTGATGAACGGCATCGCTGCCAGGATCGGGCAGAAGTAGAAGTCGACCCGGCCGGCGAGCACCTCGGTCAGCGCCTCGGGCGCGCCCTTGAACGGAACGAGCTGGCCCTCGAAGCCGGCGGCGAGGCGAAAGCGCTCGGCGGTGAGATGGGGCGGCGTGCCGATGCCGGCGGCCGCGTAATTGATCGATCCCGGCTTCGCCTTGGCGGCGGCCACCAGCTGCTCGACCGATTTGATGTTCGCGTCGGGCGAGACGACCAGCACCAGCGGCACGTTGCCGAGCGGCGTGATGCCGGCGAAATCGCGCACCGGGTCGTAGGGCACGTTGGCCTGGATCGCCGGCACCGTCACCAGCGCATTGGAATGCGCCAGGATGGTGTGGCCGTCCGGCTCGGCCTTGGCGACGGCGTTCGACGCGACGGTGGTGCCGCCGCCCGGGCGGTTCTCGACCACGATGGTGCGGCCGATCTGCGCCGACACGTGCTCGAAGATGGTGCGCGGCACGAGGTCGGTCGCGCTGCCTGCCGCATAGGGCACGATCACCCGGAGGTTCCGGGCCGGCCAGGTCTGCGCGCCGGCCGGGGGCGACGCCGTAAGGCCGGCGGCCGCGGCGGCCGCGACGGAGCGCGCGGCGAAATTCAAGACGTCCCGACGATTCATCCGGTTTCTCCGATGGCCCGGTAGGTTAGGCTAATCCGCCCGGCGCGCGACGAAAATATCTTTTCGGCCTGTCGAATGGCGGCCGGCCCGAACGTCATGGGGTCGGCGGGGCACGAGGCCCGGCCATGACCGAAGGAGATCGAGATGAAGTACCTGTTGCTGATCTACGGGGACGAAGCGGGGATGCTCAACGCCAGCAAGGAGGCGAACGGACAGATGCTGGCGGCCTATCGCGCCTATTCGGAAGCGATGACGAAGGCAGGCGCTTTCGTGGGCGGGCATCGCCTGCAGCCGAGTTCGGCGGCCACGACCGTGCGGGTCGCCAACGGCAAGACCAACGTGCTCGACGGACCCTACGCCGAGACCAAGGAGCAGCTCGGCGGCTACTACCTGATCGAGGCGTCCGATCTCGACGCCGCGCTGTCGTGGGCGTCGCGTTGCCCGGGGGCCGCGCACGGCACGGTCGAGGTGCGCCCGATCTGGACGATGTAATGCTGGCCGTGACGAAAGCGGGCGACGAGCGCATCCATGCGACCGCCGAAGCGGCGGCGCGCCGCAGCTACGGCAAGCTCGTCGCCTTTCTCGCCGCGCGCACGGGCGACGTCGCGGGCGCGGAGGACGCTTTGTCCGACGCGTTCGCGGCCGCGCTCGTCGATTGGTCGGCGCGTGGCATCCCGGAAAACCCGGAAGCGTGGCTGGTCGCGGTGGCACGGCGCAGGATGATCGACGCCGCGCGGCGGCGGCGCACCGGGGCGGACGCCGCGGGTCATCTGCAACTGATCGCCGAGGAGCTGGCGAGCGAGACGCCCGTGCCCGACGATCGCCTGCTGCTCATGTTCGCGTGCGCCCATCCGGCGATCGATCCCGGCATCCGCGCGCCGCTGATCCTGCAGACCGTGCTCGGCTTCGACGCCGCCGCCATCGCCTCGGCGTTCCTGGTCTCGCCCGCCGCCATGGGCCAGCGGCTGGTGCGCGCGAAGAGCAAGATCCGCGAGGCCGGCATCCCGTTCCGCCTGCCCGAGCGGCGCGATCTCGGCGAGCGGCTCGCGGCCGTGCTCGAGGCCACCTATGCGGCGTTCGCCGAAGGCTGGTCCGACCCGGCCGGCACGGAAATCCGCCGCCGCAATCTCGCCGAGGAGGGCATCTGGCTCGGGCGCCTCGTCGCTTCGCTGCTGCCCGACGCGCCGGAGGCGCTCGGGCTGTTGGCGCTTATGCTCTATGCCGAGGCGCGGCGCGGGGCGCGGCGCAACGCGCGCGGCGACTACGTGCCGCTGGCGGAGCAGGACCCGGCCTTGTGGGATGCGCCGTTGATCGACGAGGCGGAAGCGCTGCTGCTGCGCGCCGGCGGCATGGGCGCGGTCGGACGCTATCAGCTCGAGGCCGCGGTGCAGTCGGCGCACGTGGTCCGCCGGCGCACCGGGCAGGCCGACTGGACGGCGATCGAGCGGCTCTACGACGCCCTGATGGCGCTGACCGGCTCGCCGGTGGTGGCGATCAACCGGGCGGTCGCCGTCGCCGAGACGCGCGGTCCCGCCGCGGGCCTCGCGGCGCTCGATGCGCTGGCGGACGACGCGCGGCTCGCCGAATATCAGCCCTACTGGGCGGCGCGCGCCGGGCTCTTGGCGCGCAGCGGCGAGGTCGAGCGCGCCGAGCAGGCCTATCAGCGAGCGATCGGCCTCGAAGCGGACCCGGCGGTGCGCCGCTTCCTGCAGCGGCGCCGGATGGAGCTGCGGTGAAGGGGCGGTCCGCAGACTGAAACGGTTACTTGCGCAATGCAGAACGCAGGCGCAGAAGTGGCTCATGGAACTTGAGTACATCGTGCATCAGCTGTCGGACATCTACGAGCCGGCTGACGCGCGCCGTTGGCTCTATGCGCGCCAGAAGCTTTTAGCCGGAGCTACCCCGGCCGCTCTCATTCAGGCTGACCGTACCGACCATCTGCTCGCGGTCATCGATCAACTGCGGGAAGGGGTATTTGTTTGATCGGGCGCCGGTCTGATGCACGACCAGCGCCTGCTCGTTACTGAGAAAAGAGTATCAAACAAATGACCGGCCTGATCCGTCTCGATGATCGCGTCGCGCTGGTGACGGGCGCCTCGCGCGGCATCGGCAAGGCCATCGCGCTCAAGCTGGCGGAGCACGGGGCCAAGGTGGCGGTCAATTATCTCAGCCGCGCCGGCGAGGGCGAGGCGGTCGCCGCGTCGATCCGCGCCAAGGGCGGGCAGGCGCTCGCGGTCGGGGCGGATGTGTCCGTGCGCGACGCCGTCGAGGCGATGATCGGCAAAATCTTGGCGCAGCTCGGGCCGGTCGACCTTCTGGTCAACAACGCCGGCGTGGCGATGCGCCGCGGCATTGACGATCTTTCCGAGGCGGATTTCGACCGGACGATCGCCACGAACCTCAAGTCGGCGTTCCTGTGCACCCAGGCGGTCGTGGCCGGCATGCGCCAGCGCGGTTTTGGGCGCATCGTCAACATTTCCTCCGGCTCGGCGCGCGGCACGGGCGTCGTCGGCCTCCATTACAACGCGTCCAAGGCGGGGCTCGAGGGCCTCACCCGCGGCTACGCCGCGCGGCTCGCCCAGCACGGGATCACGGTGAACGCGGTGGCGCCCTCGCTGATCGAGACCGACATGACGAGCGCATTAGCGCGCGAGAACGCCGGGCGAATTCCGGTCGGACGCATGGGGACGCCGGACGAAGTCGCCCATGCCGTCGTCATGGTGATGACCAATCCCTACATGACCGGCCAGACCGTCCAGCTCAACGGCGGCCTGCATTTCAATTAGGGGCAGCTGCCGCGGAATTTCCTGGGGATAACCTCCGGGCCTGCCATCAAGTCGCCCGAGTATGGAACCGGACTGGTGAATTCGGGCCAACATTTGAGCGAACCGGGCAGGGCACCATGTCGGACGCGCTTAACCGAGCACAGCGTTATCGCGACCGGACGGCGGAAAACCTTGGGCTTGCCGACCGGGCAGCGAACGAGGATTGGAGAAACTTCTACGCGGTCGTTGCGGAATTCTACGCCACCCTGGCGAAGGGCGAGGAGCAATTTGCCGCTCGGGTCGAAGCTTTGCGGCAGAAGCCCGCGGGCTAGAGTCGAGATTAGCGCTGCGCCGTCCCGCGCCGCGCATCCTGGGCGGCGCCCGCCCGTGCCGTCACCTCGACGCCGGCCCATCGTTCGATCGGACGCACCATGGTGGTGATGTCGCTCGCCTCGCCCTCGCTCGCCTTGGCGACGGCGAGCAATTGGCGCACCGCATTGCCGACCAGCATGGGCACGCCGAGCGCCTCGGCCTCTTCCAGGCACAGCCGCACGTCCTTGCACAACAGCTCGAGGGTGAAGCCGAAGTCGAACCGGCGCGGCAGCACGCAGCGGGGAAATTTGTCCTCGGTCGCGGTGTTGCGGCCGCTGCCCGAATTGATCACGTCGACCATGGTCTGCGCGTCGAGCCCGGCCTTGGCGCCCATCACCATGGCCTCGGCGGTGATCGCCTGCGCGGCCGCCGACATGAGATTGTTGATGACCTTCATGGTCTGGCCCATGCCGGGCTTCTCGCCGATGTAGAAATACTTGCCGATGACCTGGATCACCGGCCGCAGTTGCTCGGCGAGCGGGCGCGGGCAGGCGACCATCACGGCGAGGGTCCCCTTCTCGGCGCCGGACGGGCCGCCGCTCACCGGCGCGTCGACCGCGACGATGCCCTTGGCGGCGAGGCCCTCGGCGACCGCCGCGGCGACCCGCGGGCCGGTGGTGGACAGGTCGACGAAGGTCTTGACCTTCGTTCCCGCGGCGACGCCGGCCGGGCCGAGCGCGACCGCGCGCACGATGTCCGGCGTCGGCAGGCTCACCAGAACGGTCTCGGCCGCCGAGGCGACCGCGGCGGCCGACTCCGCGCGCTCCGCCCCGCGCTGGACGAGACGCGCCATGGCGGTCTCGTTGGTGTCGTAGACGGTGACGCGGTAGCCCGCCTCGACGAGGCGGCCGGCCATGTGGTTGCCCATGCGCCCCACGCCGATGAAGCCGACATGTCGTTCCGTCATCGCGATCTCCCCAATGGTCGAAGGAAGGATGATACACGAAAGCTGCGCCCGGCTTTCAGCCGCGTCGGCCGAGGGTGCGCTTCGCCGCAAAAACGCCGCCGAGCTCGCGCAACGAAGCGGCGGAGACCGCAAGCGGTGCTGCGCCGCAGGCGTCAATCGCGTCACCCGTGGAGCATGCCATGACCATCGAGCTATACGTCTTTCCGCCCAGCCCGCGCGCCTTCAAGGTGATGGCGATCGCGAACCACCTCGGCCTCGACTGGACGCTGCGCATGGTCGACCTGCGCAAGGGCGAGCAGAAAGCGCCGGACTACGCCGCGCTCAATCCCAACATGCGCATGCCGACCCTCAAGGAGGGCGACTTCGTGCTGTGGGAATCGAACGCGATCGCGCAATATCTCGCCGCGAAGCGGCCGGAGAGCGGCCTGTTCCCGCAAGACGAGCGCGCGCGCCTCGACGTGACGCGTTGGCAGTTCTGGGAATCGTGCCACTGGGATCCGGCCTGCGCGGTGTTCGTGTTCGAATACGTCGCCAAGCCGGTGGTGCTGGGAATCAAGGAGCCGGACATGGCGGCGATCGCCAAGGGCACCGAGACGTTCCATCGCGTCGCCAAGGTGCTGGACGGTCACCTCAAGGGCAGGAAATTCGTCACCGGCGACCGGCTGACCCTGGCGGATTTCTCCGTCGGAGCCGCGATGAACGCCGCCCAGATGGCGCACTACCCGCTTGAGCCGTACGGCGAGATCACGCGCTGGTTCGCGGGAGTAAGCGCGCTGCCGGCATGGCAGAAGACGCTCGCGCAGATGCGGCCGCAGGCAAGCGCGGCGTGAGGCACTGAAAAAACAAAAGCCTCATGCTGAGGAGGCCCGCGTAGCGGGCCGTCTCGAAGCATGGCCGCAGGCGAGTCCATGGCCATGGTTCGAGACGCGCGGCTTCGCCGCGCTCCTCACCATGAGGACCGAGTCAATGGCCTTCCATCACCTGCGCCACCTCGTAGAGGTGGGGATCGATCTCATCGGCCAGCCGGTCGAACTCATTCCACTCCTTGCGGAGCTCGGGCGACTTGTGCGCGCGTTGCAGGAGATCGCGGTTCTGCCATTGCACGTAGTTGACGATGCGCCGCCCGTCGAGGCTGCGATGCAGGCTGATGGAGACGAAGCCGGGTTGCCGCGCCATGAAGCGCGCGCGCTCGGTCATCACCGACAGGGCTTGCGCCTGCTTGTCGGGCTCGGCTTCGACCACCGTGATCTGGGTGACGGGCTGATTGCCGGTTTGAATGTTGGGCATGGACGACCTCGCCTTTGAGTCCGGCGGAGCGCCGCCGGCACGCTGGTCGTTCAACCGTTGCGGCGATCGATGGGTTCCCCGTGGCGCCACGGGAAAGCTCCCTCCCGCAACGATGGGCCTAGGCATACCATTCTACCTTCGGGTAAACTTGCGATCCTCAACCTTGGCTGAGGGATAACAGGGAGGACTGGGACATGCTCAAGCGAATGCTGCTGGCCTTGGTGCTGGTGATCGGCACCGCGGCTCACGCAACGGCACAGCCGCTGCCGGCGCCGAAGATCAAATACGCCGCACAATTCCCCAATTTCGGCTTCGTCACGGTGGAGTTGTCCGTGATCAACTGGCAGGCCTATTCGCCGGCGCTGTTCGTTCACACGCCGCAGTTCGGACCTTGCGGCCTCAATCCCACTCCGTCGCGCACCTGGGTCAACATCTACAGGGTCGGAACCGCGATCCCGGTCAACGTGCACTGCGCGATCTATTTCAACGGCGAGCTGGTTCGCCTCCTGTTTGCGACGCCGGCGGGAAACAAGCCTAAATTTGCCTACATCACCATGATCGACCGCGCGACCAAACGAGTCGTGAAGTCCAACGTGGTCGCGATTCCATGAGATCGGCGCGCGCGCGGGGCCGGGTGGAGGCACGGTCGTCGGCCGCGCGCGTCAATCCACGGCAAGACCGAGCGACGTAACCACCTTGCCCCACTTCTCGGTCTCCTCGGCGATGAGCCGGGCGAAATCGTCCGGGGTGCCGGGGAGCAGGGTGCCGCCCAGCTCGGTCAGCCGCGCGCCCATCTGCGGGTCGGCGAGCACGTCGTTCACCGCGCGGCTCAAGGTCGCGACGATCTCGGGCGGGGTGCCGCGCGGGACGCCGAGCCCGTACCAGGCGCTCGCCTCGTAGCCCGGCACGGTCTCGGCGACGGTCGGCACCTCCGGCCACAGATGCGAACGCGTCGCGCTGGTCACCGCGAGCGCGCGCATCTTGCCGCTCTGCACGAGCGGAAGCGACGACGGCATGTTGTTGAATATCACCTCGACCTGACCGGCGATGAGGTCGTTCAACGCCGGGCTGCTGCCGCGGTAGGGCACGTGGAGGAGATCGACGCCCGCCATGGCCTTGAACAATTCGCCGGACAGATGCACCGACGTGCCGGACCCCGAAGACGCCATGTTGATCTTGCCGGGATGCGCCTTGGCATAGGCGATGAACTCGGCGACGGTGTGCACCGGAAGCGACAGGGTCACGTCCATCACGTTGGGCACCCGCATGATGGCGGCGACCGTGACGATATCGCGCTGAAAGTTGAACGCGAGCCTGCGGTAGAGCGTGGCGTTGATCGCATCGCCGGGGCTGACAAGCAGGAGCGTGTAGCCGTCGGGCGGCGCGTTGATCACCGCCTCGGTGCCGATGTTGGCGCCGGCGCCCGGCTTGTTCTCGATGATGAACTGCTGGCCGAAGCGCTCGGACAGCCGCTGCGCCACCAGGCGCGCGGTGGTGTCGGTGCCGGCGCCCGGCGTGAACGGCACGATCCAGCGCACCGGCCGGCTCGGATAGGCGTCGGCGGCGCGGGCGGTCGCGGCCGCGGCGAACACGAAACACGCGAGGCTCAAAGCGAGCAAACAACGTCGCGCGGACAGGGCGAGCACGGGCCACAGCGGCGGGCGGGGCAAGGTCGCGTCCCGTTATCGTGTCGGCGCCACCGGGCCGCCCGCCTTCTTCCACGCGTCGAGCCCGCCGTGCACGTGGCAGGCGGAGGGGATGCCGGCGTCCTGGGCGGCCTGCACCGCCATGGCGGAGCGTTCGCCGAAGGCGCAGTAGAACAGGATGCGCTTGCCGGTCGCGGCGGCAAGCTCGTGCAGCATGCCGCCGGGGCCGATGTTCTCGCGCAGATCCGGGTAGGGCGCGTGCAGCGAGCCGGGAATGACGCCGTGCTTCTGGCGCTCGCGCGGCTCGCGCAGGTCGACCAGCGCCACGTCGGGCTTGCCGACCGCCGCCATGGCCTGCGCGGCGGTGAGCGCCCAGCCGCGCGCGGCGATCGCCTCCTGCGCCAGGCCGACCTTGAGGTTGGCCGGCACCGCTACGTCCATCATCTTCGGATCGGCCAGCTTGAGATTGCCCATCAGCTCGACATATTCGTCGACCGACTTCACCTGCAGGCGCGGGTTGAACCGCCGCTCCTCGCCGATGGTGCTGACCGTGTCGCCCTTGTAGTCGTGCGCGGGATAGACCATGGTCTCGTCGGGCAGCTTGAGCAGCCGGCCGAAGATCGACTCGTACTGGGCGCGCGCATCGCCGTTCTGGAAATCGGTGCGGCCGGTGCCGCGGATCAGCAGGGTGTCGCCGGTGAATACCCGGTCCGCCATGAGGAAGCTGTAGGAATCGTCGGTGTGGCCGGGCGTGTAGAGAACGTCGAGGCTCACCCCCTCGATCTGCAGCCGGTCGCCGTCGGCGACGCGCATGGACACGACGTCGACCTTGCTCTGCTCGCCCATCACGGTGATGCAACGGGTGCGGTCGCGCAGCGCGCCGAGGCCGGTGATGTGATCGGCATGCAGGTGCGTGTCGACCGCCTTGACCAGCCGCAGATCGAGCTCGTTGACGAGCTGGAGATAGCGGTCGACCTTCTCGATCACCGGATCGATGATCATCGCCTCGCCGCCGCGCCGGCTGGCGAGCAGATAGCTGTAGGTTCCCGAGACGCCGTCGAACAGCTGGCGGAAGATCATGCTCGCCCTCCCGGTGAGCGACGGCGTCTACCTGGTGAGCGAGGCTTCTACCTCTCCCCACGTGCCGGGAGAGGTCGACGGCCGGAGGCCGTCGGGTGAGGGGGCGTCCGAGTCAGTGCAATCCCTCAGAGGCCCCCTCACCCCCGACCCTCTCCCCAGCCGAAGTCGGATGTTTCCGACTTCGGCCACGTCATAAATGGCCGAACTCGGGTAGACCCGAGTGCGGCGCGGGGAGAGGGAGAGAAGGCGCTCACCGCCCCGGCTGCGGCACGATGCGGATATAGGGCCGCGGCGACTTCCAGCCCTGCGGGTAGGTCTTCTTCGCCTCGTCGTCCGACACCGAGCCGGCGATGATCACGTCGTCGCCCTGCTTCCAGTTCACCGGGGTCGCCACCTTGTGCTTCGCGGTCAGTTGCAGCGAGTCGACGACGCGCAGCACCTCGTCGAAGTTGCGGCCGGTCGTCATCGGATAGACGATGATGAGCCTGATCTTCTTGTCGGGGCCGATGACGAACACGTTGCGGACCGTCTGGTTGTCGGCGGGCGTGCGCTTGGACGAGTCGCCCGAGGCGCTCGCCGGAAGCATGCCGTAGAGCTTCGAGATCGACAGGTCGGTGTCGCCGATCATCGGATAGTTCGGCGCGAAGCCCTGCGTCTCCTTGATGTCGTTCGCCCATTTGGCGTGGTTGTCGACCGGGTCGACGCTGAGCCCGACGATCTTGACGTTGCGCTTGTCGAACTCGGGCTTGAGCTTGGCCATGTAGCCGAGCTCGGTGGTGCAGACCGGGGTGAAATCCTTGGGGTGCGAGAACAGCACGGCCCAGGAATCGCCGATCCAGTCGTGGAAGCGAATACGGCCTTCGGTCGTGTCCGCCTGGAAATCCGGGGCGACGTCGCCTATCTGGAGAGCCATCACGTACCTCCCTCGAGTCTAAGCCCGCATGGCCCGGCCGAATTCGAACCGGCCGAGGAACCGCATTGCTGGGGTGGTCGAACTTGCGCCCGCCGGCGGGCGGGCTCGGCCGGACGCGTCCGACTCTGCGAAAACGGCACGAAATTCGGTCCCGCCGGGCGCCTTGTCCTCGGCAGTGCCGATCTCGACCATATTCGCCGCCGGGAGCGTCGACTGTCAACGGGCGCGGCGAGGGGAGGGCGCCGCGGCAACGGCAGCCTCGGCTCTACTGGAACGCCACGCCGAGCCGGCTCTCGCTCCGCCATGCCACCCGGCACGGCCGGGATGCCGGGTCGGACCCGATCAGGAGGTCGAAGCTTTCCGGAATCCCGACGGTGCTGGCGACCTGCAGGCTGGCGCCCTCCGCCGAGAGATTGCGGATCGTGCAGTCGAGCACCGAGGACCGGTGGTTGAAGACGATCTTGCCGGCCTTGAGCGCCCGCAGGCGCTGATCGTGTCTGTGTTCATCCATGGAGCGCTCCCTCGGGAGCAAGCGCCGGACGATCGTGCAAGGCAAAGCTTGCGAAAGCCTTTAGCGCCGGCGCAACGTGTGCGCGTACGTGCCGCCCGCGCGCGCAGGTTCGGCCGACGGCGTTAGTAGATGCTCACATCCCGCGTGGAAATCGGCGCGTTCGCATTAATCCTCCGTTTGCCGTGATGCCGCGGTCGCGCGAGGCCGGCGCGCGCGCCCGCTGTGCTCATCCGATATGGCCGGCGAGGGCAAAAAGCCGGTGCCGCGGCAGGTTCTACGGCCTGCAACATCGTTAGGAGATCGTTGGCAGGCGCTCGATGTTTTTCCGAGCAGTTTTACGTTGTTTTGAGTGCCGTGGCTTACGTCATCGTGGGAGAGAACAGCGCACCGGGGTGAGTATCATGCGTCGAATGCCGTTCATCGAGAAACTGCGCGACAGGCTTGGCGCGTTTGGCCGATCGCAGGGCGGAAACACGGCGATCATGTTCGGCATCGCCGTCATCCCCGTGATGGGTCTCGTCGGCGGCGCCCTCGACTACAGCCGGGCCAGCTCGGCGCGCACCGACATGCAGGGCGTCCTCGACGCCACGGCCCTGATGCTGGCGAGGGCCGCGCCGTCCTTGTCGCAGAGCCAGATGCAGCAAAAGGCCACCGACTATTTCAACGCGATGTTCAATCGGCCGGGCACGCAGAACATCATGGTGACCCCGACCTACGACGCGAAAACCTCGACGGTGACCGTTTCCGGAGCCGGCAGCGTTCCGACCACCCTTCTCCACGTTCTCGGCATCAAGCAGCTCGACATCGCGGCCAATTCGACGATCACCTGGGGCAATACGCGGCTGCGCGTCGCGCTGGTGCTCGACAACACCGGCTCGATGGCCCAGTCCGGCAAGATGCACGCGCTCAAGACCGCGTCGCAAAACTTTCTCACCCAGCTCAAGAACTCCGCGACCAACAACGGCGACGTCTATGTCTCAATCGTTCCCTTCACCAAGGACGTCAACGTCGACCCCGTCAACTATGGCGAGTCCTGGGTCAGGTGGGACCTGTGGGACCAAGTCAACGGCACCTGCACCAAGAACCAATACAAGGACCAGACCAGCTGCCTGACGAACCTCGGACTGTGGACGCCCGACAATCACAACACGTGGAACGGCTGCGTCACCGACCGCGACCAGAATCCCCTCGGTCCAGGCTGGGACACGACCAACACCGCGCCCTCGATCCTCCTCCCGGGCACGCTGTTCCCGGCCGAGCAATATTCGGTCTGCCCGGAGGCCATGATGGGGCTGACCTACGACTGGGCGTCCTTGAACAGCAAGATCACCTCGATGCACCCGGCCGGCAACACCAATCAGGCCATCGGCCTGCAATGGGGCTGGCAGTCGCTGACCAGCGCGCCGTTCACGATCCCGCCCATGGATTCGAACTACCAATACCAGCAGGTCATCATCCTGCTGACCGACGGCCTCAATACCCAGGACCGCTGGTACACCGATCAAGCCTCGATCGACCAGCGGCAGAAAATCACTTGCGACAACATCAACGCCGCCAAAATCACGCTCTATACGATACAGGTCAATACCGGGGGCGATCCGACCTCGATGTTGCTGCAGAATTGCGCGGGCAGCAAGGACAAATATCCCGATCCGAGCAAGTTCTTCCTGCTGACTTCGTCGAGCGAGATCATCACGGTGTTCAACCAGATCGGCACGGCCATCAGCCAGCTGCACATCGCCAAGTAGGACGCGGTCGTCCCGAGCAGCCGCGGACTGGGGGCCGATGACGTCGACGACGCGCGCCGCCCCCACTGCGCGATGTCGCCGACATGGTTAATGCGCGGCTCACCGCTGCATGAGGATTTGCCGATCACTTTCACGGCATTTTCAGGTCCGTCGTTTACGACCGCGGACAGCGCGGGAGGGATCGCGGGTGAACGACATGGTCGGCATGATGTTCGACCGCCTGTCCAGGGCGTTGAAGGCGTTCTGGACGGCCAAGGCCGGGAACGTGGCGATCACGTTCGGGCTGGCGGTCGTCCCGGTGATCGGAATGGCCGGCGCCGCCGTCGACTACAGCAGGGCCAGCAGGATCAAGGCCATTCTGATGGCGGCAGCCGACGCGGCCTCCGTCGGCTCGATCGCGAGGTCGTCGATCGGCTATGCGACGGCGGCCGCGATGCCCGCCGACGGCCCGGTTCCGCTCGGGCAGGTCAACGCGATCAATATCTTCAACGGCGCGATCAATGGAAAGACCGGCTTCACCCTCGCCGGCCTCAGCGCCGCGGTCACCAAGACGAACTCGCAGTTGACGTCGACCGTCGAGTTCACGGCGACCATTCCGACGGTGCTGATGGAAGTGCTCGGCTGGAACGCGCTGACGGTCAGCGGATCGTCGTCGGCGGCGAACGGCACGCCCGCTTTCATCGACTTCTACCTGCTGCTCGACAACACGCCGTCCATGGGGTCGGCGCGACGCCCGCCGACGTCGCCACCATGGTCAGCAACACGCCGGACCAATGCGCCTTCGCCTGTCACGACAAGAGCGCCGAACCCAACGACTACTACAGCCTGGCGAAAAGGCTGGGCGTCACCATGCGGATCGACGTGCTGCGCAGCGCCACGCAGCAGCTGATGGATACCGCCAATGCGACTGGGACCGTCCCGGGCCAATTTCGCATGGCGATCTATCATTTCGGAATACAAGCGAAGAACAAGCAAGACCTTTACACCGTCACCAGCCTGACCACGCCGACGATTGCGAAAGGTTTGGCCGCGAACATCGACCTGATGACGGTCGTCGGCCAGAACCAGTTCGATGACCGGGACACTCAGTTCGACACCATCCTGCCGGCCATGGACGCCGAGATCCCGAATCCGGGTTCCGGCCAGTCGTCAGCCTCGCCGCAGAAGGTGCTGTTCTTCGTTTCCGACGGCGTGGCCGATGAGCCCAACCCCGGCAATTGTTCGCAACCGCTCCAGGGCGACCGGTGCCAGGAGCCGCTCAACGTCGCCCTGTGCACGGCGATCAAGAACCGCGGGATCCGCATCGCCGTGCTCTACACGACCTACCTGCCGTTGCCGACCAACAGCTGGTACAACACTTGGATCGCGCCATTCAATCAGTCGGGCAACAGCCAAATCAGCGCCAACATGCAGGCCTGCGCCTCGCCCGGCCTCTATTTCGAGGTGAGCCCGACGCAGGGCATTGCCGATGCGATGAACGCGCTGTTCGAGAAGGCGGTCGCGACGGCACGGCTGACCAAGTGATCCGAGTTCGACGGCGAGCGCCGCGGCATCGGTTCACACCGCGAGCGGCGCCAGCGCCTCGATGTCGGTGACGATGTCGATGATCACCGGCCGGTCCGCCGCATAGGCGCGCTGCAGCGCCGGACCGATGTCGCCCGGCGTCTCGACGCGGATGCCGATCGCCCCCATGTCCTGGGCGACGCGGGCGAAATTCACCTGGGTGAAGGTCCACAGCTCGCGCGCCTGCGCGGTCTGCTGGCCGCCATAGATGCGGTCGAAGCCGCGCTTCGACTGGTTGCCGCTGGCGTTGTTGTTGACGACCGTCACCGTGTTGATGCGCCAGCGCACCGCGGTCTCGATCTCGCCGATGTGATACCAGAAGCCGGCGTCGCCGGTGAACACGACGACCGGCCGCTCCGGCGCCCCGCACTTGGCGCCGAGCCCGGCGGGGAACGCCCAGCCGAGATGCCCGGCGCTGCGGATGTAGCTCTGCTGCGGGCTCATGAGATCGTACATGCCGCCCATCCACATGCCGGCGTGGCCGGTGTCGACCACCACGATGGCGTCCTCGGGCACGTGGCGGGTCAGCTCGCCGCACAGCCGCTCCGGGCGGATCGGCACCGCATCGGATTCGAGCGCGGGGCGATACTTGTCCTGCCATTCGCGGCAGAGCGTGCGCGCGGTCTCGACCCAGGCCTTGCGCAGGCTCGCGCTGCCGGCGTTGGTGTGCTCGCGCATGCACGCGAGCGTCTTCTTGGCGTCGCCGAGCACGGCCGCCTTGAGCGGATAGTTGCGGCCGAGCGCCTGCGGGTCGATGTCGATCTGGACGGCGGGCACGCCGATCTTCGGATTCTTCCAGAAGTTGGTCGTCATGCCGCCGGTCTCGCTGCCGACGAAGCACACGAGGTCCGCCTGGGAGACGACGCGATTGGCGCTCTCGCGCGAATAGGTTCCGACCACGCCGACGCAGAGCGGATGGTTTCCGGGAATGACGTCCTTGCCGTTGAGGGAGGTCGCGACCGGCACGGCGAGCGCCTCGGCGAGCGCGACGAGCTCGGGCCCGGCGCCCGACGCGCGCACCCCGCCGCCGGCGACGATGACCGGCCGCTCCGCCGCTTCGATGAGGCGCAGCGCGGCGAGCGCGGCCTCGAGGTTGGGCTCCGGGCGGAACGGCGGCACGCGCGCGAACAGCGGTTCGCACAGCGCCTCCATGTCGGCTTCCTCGGCGTCGATCTGTCCCTCGTTGCCGCGGAACTGCAGGTGCACCGGCCCGGGCGAGCCGGACACCGCCACCCGGAACGCCTGGCGGATCATGTCGGGAAACCGCTCCACCGCGTCCACGGTGGCGTTGAGCTTGGTCACCGGCTCGAACGCCGGCACGTCGTCGACCTCCTGGTAGACCTTACGGAACTTGGTCTGCGGATCGCGCCCGCCGGTGAACGCGATGACCGGCGAATGGGCGAGCCAGGCGTCGCGCAGGCCGGCCGCGAGGTTGAGCGCGCCGATCACCTGCGCCATGCACAGGCCGGGCCGGCCGCTCGCCCGCGCATAGCCGTCGGCCATGTAGGCGGCGGATTTTTCGCCATGGGTGTGGATTCGTTTGATGCTGGTGCGGCGCTCCATTTCCGCGAAGCTGCGGCGCAGTACCGCCGGGACCATGAACACGTGCGACACGCCGTAGCCTCGCAGCATGTCGGCCATAACCTGGGCGCCGGTCATCTTTGCCATGGGCTTCCTTTCAGCGAATAGTGAGTAGCGAATTGAATAAACCCTCATCCTGAGGAGGCCGCGCAGCGGCCGTCTCGAAGGATGGAAAAGGGCGCGCCCGTGTCCATCCTTCGAGACGCTCGCGCTGCGCGCTCGCTCCTCAGGATGAGGTCTTTGTTTGCTTCGCTACCCGCTATTCACCATTCACTATTCACTTTACCTCTATTTAATCGCCAGCGGGTTGGTCGGCGATCCGACCGCGCCGGTGATCGGGATCGCCGGCGCGACGAACATGAACTCGTAGACGCCGTCGGCGGCGCAATCCTCGGCGAGGTCCTTCACGTAGAAAATCTCGCCCATTGTCATGCCCATGATCGGGATGGTGATCCAGTGCCAGGGCTGGTTGATGCCGCCTTCGGTATTGTTCGGCCGCACCTCGCAGCCCCAGGTGTCGCTCGCCAGCGCCGCCAATCGGGTGCGCGCCACGAATTCCAAGGTCTCGAAGGCAAAGCCCGGCGCGTCGCCGCCCGGATAGCCGTCCCAGCTTCCGGCCTTAAGGCAGCGCTCCATCTGCCCGGTGCGCACGACGACATAGTCGCCGCGCTTGAATTCGATCTTCTGTTTTTGCGCGGTCATGTCGAGGTCGGCGCAGGTGATGCCGTAGCCGTCGTCGAGCCACTCCTTGCCGAGCGCGCGCGCCACGTCGAGAAAAATGCCGCGGCCGACCATCTTGTTCTTGGTTTTCTCGATGCCGCACTTCTGCGCGCCGAACGACGTCACCTCGCGGCAGTCGTAGCCGTTCCACATGTTGTCCTCGTAGAAGACATGGCCGAGCCCGTCCCACTGGGTGCCGCACTGGAGCGGCATGACCACCATGTCGTCGGCGGCGCGGATGCCGCGATGGTCGAGCACGCCGGAATAGGCGTCGGTCCCGGTGCGCAGCATGGTGTGCAGCGGATTGATGCGGCCGAGCGAGGGATATTTGCTCTTGGCTCCCTGCGGCCCCATGTGGTCGAAATTGAGCGCAAGCGAGATGACCTTGCCCTTCCTCACCAGGCGCGCGGCGGCAACGATGTCCTCCGGCTGCGTGTAGTTGAGGGTGCCGATCTCGTCGTCCGGGCCCCATTTGCCCCAGTTCTTGTATTTCTCCGCCGCGTCGCGAAGGTCCTGTCGCGTCAGCTTCCTGCCCGTCATGAGGGTTCCCTTCCGCGTGGGATGGGTGGCTGTATATCATGTCGAAGAGGCGAATAGCGAATAGCGAGTAGCGAGTAGCGAGTAGAACAAAAACCCTCATCCTGAGGAGCCCGAGCAAAGCGAGGGCGTCTCGAAGGATGGACACGATCGCGTTCTTATCCATCCTTCGAGACGGCCGCACGCAAGTCGGCTGTAGCCGACTTGCGCATCATGATGCCGATCTCGGGTAAACCCGAGATCGGTGCGGCCTCCTCAGGATGAGGGTAGTGTTCTATTCCCTATTCGCCCTTGAGAGGCATCCATGCGCATCACTGACATCCGCGAAGCTGCGTTTCCGCTGCGCTCGCAACTGCGCAATTCGAGCTTCGATTTCTCCGAGATGACGACCTCGATCGTCGCCGTGCTTACGGACGTATTGCGCGACGGCAAGCCGGTCGTCGGCTTCGCGTTCAATTCGACCGGGCGCTACGCCTGCGGGGCGCAGATGCGCGCGCGGTTCATTCCGCGCATCCTCAACGCCGATCCGCGATCGCTGCTCGACCATACGGGCGCCAATCTCGATCCGGAAAAAATCCTTGCCTGCATGATGCAGCGGGAGAAGTCCGGCGGCCACAGCGAGCGCTCGATCCCGATCGGCACGATCGAGGTCGCGGTCTGGGACGCCGTGGCGAAAATCGCCGAGAAGCCGCTGCATCGGCTGCTGGCCGAGCGCTTCAACGGCGGCGCGCAGGCCGGCAAGGCGTTCTGTTATGTGGGCGGCGGGTGGTACTGGCCGGGGCAGACCGTGCGCGACCTCAAGGAGGAGATGCGCCGCCATCTCGACGCCGGCTACACGATGGTGAAGATGAAGGTCGGCGGGCTGCCGCTCGATGAGGATGTGCGCCGCGTCGAGGCGGTGATCGAGGTGGTGGGCGCGGGCGGCGCGGTTGCGGTCGATGCCAATTCCAAGTTCGACCGCGCCGAGGCGCTGGCTTATGCCAAGGCGCTGGCCCCGTTCGGGCTGCGCTGGTTCGAGGAGCCGTGCGACCCGCTCGATTACGCACTGCTGGCGGACATCGCCTCGGTCTACGCGCCGCCGCTCGCCACCGGCGAGAACCTCTTTTCGACCCAGGACGTGGAGAACCTCGCGCGGTTCGGCGGCTTGCGGCCCGACCGCGACGTGATCCAGGTGGATCCGCCGCAGGCCTACGGCATCGCCCAATACGCCCGCACCATCGCCATGCTCGAGCGGCGCGGCTGGTCGCGCAACTCGCTGTTTCCGCATGGCGGCAACCAGATGTCGCTCGCCATCGCCGGCGGCTTCGGCCTCGGGGGCGCGGAATCCTATCCGGGGGTGTTCGGCGACTTCGGCGGCTTTGCCGACGATGCCGAACTCGTCGGCGGGTATCTTGCGCTGTCCGACCGGCCGGGCATCGGGTTCGAGGGGCAATCGGCGCTTTATCGGCTGATGCGGCAGGTGGCCGGCATCTGATCGCGTTTTCTTTCTGAACGTTCGTTCAATTTGCGCCCGCCCGCGCAAAGCGCCGGCGGGGCCGAGCCGCAGCAGGAACAATGCTCCATCGACGGCGTTCTTCCGCCAGGCACGCGGGGAACCCCTGCAGAGGAGATTTCTGATGAGGAAGACGTGGTTGGCAACGGCCGCGGCTGCTGCCCTGGTCGCGGGCATGGGCCTCGCCGCCGCCCAAGGCATGAAGGAGGGCGGCTCGACCGGCGGCTCTTCCGGCGGCACCCAGAGCCAAAGCCAAGCCGGCGCCGCCGAGAAGGGCAAGGGCGGCGCCATGGGCCAGAAGTCGGAGATGAAGGGCCAGCGTGGCGAGGAGAAAGGCGAACGGGCCGGCCAAAAATCCGAGATGAAGGGCCAGCGCGGCGAAGAGAAGACCGGCCAGCGTCCCGAGCAGAAGGCGCCGGAACAGAAGGCCGGCCAGCAAAAGGCCCTGGACCAGAAGACCGGCCAGCAGAAAGCGCCGGACCAGAAGACCGGTCAGCATCCGGAGCAGAAGGCTCCGGAACAGAAGGCTGGCCAGCAAAAGGCGCTGGACCAGAAGACCGGTCAGCAGAAAGCCCCGGACCAGAAGACCGGCCAGCGTCCGGAGCAGAAGCAGGAGCGGACCGGCCAGCGGCCCGAGCAAAAGGGCCAGCAGCCCGGCCAGACCCAGCAGCCGGGCATGCAGCCCGGCCAGCAGACCCAGCAGCCGTCGGGCAGCCAGTCGACCACTGGCAGCCAGTCGACCACGGGCAGCCAGTCGACCACGTCGACCAGCACGCGCATCAACGAGGTCAGGTCGGTAACGCTCACGTCCGAGCAGAGGACCCGCATGCACGAGGTGATCGTACGCGACCGGTCGGCCCGGCTGGACCGCGTCGACTTCTCGATCTCGGTCGGTGTGCGGGTTCCGCGCACCGTGCACGTTGTCCGGGTGTCGGACGAGATCATCAGGATTGTCCCGCAATATCGGGGCTTCCTGTACATCGTCGTGCGGGACGAGCTGTTGATCATCGATCCGGACACGTACGAGATCGTGGCGGTCGTTCCGGTGTGATGTCGCGTCTGTCGTTGCGTCAGGCGTCCGATGCGGCCCCGGAGGAGACTCCGGGGCCGCGGCTTTCATCCGTCGGCGAAAGGGAAGGGATCCTCAGATCAGCCCGTTGCGCACCGCGATCGCCACCGCTTGCGCCCCGCTCGCCGCGTGCAGCTTGCGCCGGATCGTCGCCATGTGCTCGTCCACGGTTCTTTTCGTGATGCCGAGAATGACGGCGATCTCGCGCGCCGCCTTGCCGCGCGCGACCCAGGTCAGCACTTCCCGCTCGCGCGGGGTGAGTTCGTCGGAGCTTGCGCGAGAAGGCTGGTTCATGGGGCCAGGCCACATGTAGCGATGGTAGTAGCGTCGACCGTATTACAACTGATCGGGGAATACAACGTTCGGTAAAATATAACCTCGACGCACGCGCTCCCGACTTGCCGCCGCGGTTTCGATCGTGCCGCGATCCCCCCGACCGCGGCCATCCGATTTGCCCCGGACCGTGGCGCAAAAGTCACAGATTCCGCGCCCTTGCGTGCTATACCAAGCCGTTGAGTGAGGGGGCTCTTATGAAAAAGCTGCTGCTCGCAAGCGTGACGATGGGTGCCTTGGCAATTGGCGCGCCGGCCGGCGCCGCCGATCTTCCGCCACCGGTCTACAAGGCGCCGGTCGTGGCGCCCGCCGTATTCAGCTGGACCGGCTTCTACATCGGCGGCAACCTCGGCTACAGCTGGGGCCGCGCCCAGACCGACTTCAGCGAGGCCACCGGCGTCACCACCACGACCCAGGTCTTCAGGACCGCAGGGCCGGACCTGATCTCGACAGTCACGACGACCTTGCCGCCGGTGGCGGCAGCCGGAAGCGCGCGCGCCGACCTCAACGGCGTGCTCGGCGGCGGCCAGATCGGCTACAACTGGCAGAGCGGCTCGTTCGTGTTCGGCCTCGAGGCCGACATCCAGGGGACCGGCGAGCGCGGCGATTCGACCATCTGCATCACCGCCGGGTGTCCGGTCGGCGGCATATTCGGCAGCGCAAGCTACAAGCTTCCCTGGTTCGCCACGGTGCGCGGCCGCGTCGGCGTCACGGTCGCGCCGACCTGGCTGTTGTATGTGACGGGCGGCCTGGCGGTCGCCGAGGTGGAAAGCAGTTTTACGGGCGGGCTCATCGGTGGCCCGGTCACCGGCGTGACGGCAAACAGGACCCGAGGCGGGTTCGCGGTGGGCGGCGGTGTCGAGGGCGCCATCAACAACAACTGGTCGGCCAAGCTCGAGGCCCTCTACATGGACCTCGGCGGCTTCGATACAGGCTTCGCCGGCTTCACCACCACGACGGTGACGAACGCGCTGAACACGCCGCTGCAAGGGCAAAACACGGTGACGACGACCACTGCCACGACCGCCGGCAATTTCCACAGCCGCGTGAGCGACGTGATCCTGCGCGTGGGGCTGAATTACCGGTTCGGCGGCCCGGTGATCGCCAAGTACTGACCGTTCTCGACCGCATCATTGCGAGCCCGGGCCGGCGGCCCGGGCTTTGCGTTGCGCTCGCGCCGCCCATGTGGCGGCAGCCGACGCAAGTTCCCGTGATGGCGAATTTCCCGGAGCGTGGCAGAAAGGTCACAGTTTTCGCCAGGGTTGCGTGCTATGAAAATCCATGTGGCGGCCTGTCAGGCGGCCTCGATTCGAGCGCGGGGTGGCGCTCGGCAACTGGGGAGAGATCCATGAAAAAGCTTCTGCTCGGAGCCGGCGCAGTGGCGGCATTCGCCGCCGTTGGTCCCGCCATGGCGGCCGATCTGCCGGCCCGGCCGGTCTACAAGGCGCCCGTCGTCGCGCCGGTCGTGTTCAGCTGGACCGGCTGCTATATCGGCGGCAATATCGGCGGTAAATGGCCCCGCACGAGCGGCTCGGTTTTGATTCCGGCGGCGACGGGTCCCGGCGGGACGAGCGCCGCCAGCACGTTCGTCTTCGACGACAGCAGTACGGGTAACGGCACGTTCATCGGCGGCGGTCAGGTCGGGTGCAACTACCAGACCGGCCCGTTCGTGATCGGCATCGAAGGCGACGTCGACTGGCAGCGATGGAACAGGACGGCGACGGTCGGGACCGTGCTGGTTCCGCCTCTGTTCGTCACCGGCGACAGCTTCAGCCTCTCGAGCCGGTGGCAGGCCTCGTTGCGCGGCCGTCTCGGCTATGCGTGGGATCGCGTCCTGCTTTATGTGACGGGCGGCGCGGCGTGGACCGATGTGACGGTCGGGGCGAACTTCATTCCATTCCAAGGCTTCCCCGGCACTGTCGCCTCCGAGCGGCAAACGCTCACCGGCGCGACCGTGGGCGGCGGTCTGGAATACGCCATCACCAACAACCTGAGCCTCGGCATCGAAGGCCGCTACACTTGGTACGACACCCATAACTTCAACACGGGTGCGCTCGCGACCATCGGCTTCCCGCCGGCGGGACCCTTCACGTTCGCCCCAACGACCGCAAACGTGAAGCTGAACACCGCCGAGGTCATGGGCAAGCTGAACTGGCGATTCGACTGGTTCGGCGGCCCGGTGCGCGCCGCCTACTGATCTCCTCCCTGAGCGCGGCGACGAAGCCCCGGGTCTCGGCCCGGGGCTTTTCGTTGCGTCGCCACGGTCGAATGGTTTTGCAACCTGCGTGCGGCGAATTTCCCCGAGCGTGACAGAAAGGTCACAGTTTTCGCGGGGGTCGCGTGCTATAAAAAATTGACCTCAGGCGGCCTCGATTCCGAGCGCGGGGCGGCGCTCGTTCGGCAAGGGGGAGCGTCATGAACAAGACGGTGATCGCAAGCGTCGCGCTTGTTGCGCTCGGCACGGGTATCGCCGGCGCGGCCGACCTGCCCGTCAAGGCCCCGTCCATGGCGCCGGTCGTGGCCCCCTGGTCGTGGTCGGGCTGCTACGTCGGCGGCACCGCCGGCGGCGCGTGGCAGAGGCTGCGCACCGATCTGGCCGTCACCAACAATCCGACCGCCGGTTATTTCCTTCCGCCGGTCATCCCCAGCGTGAACGCGTCCGGGTCCGGGCCGCTGGACAGGAGCGGCTTCACGGGCGGCGGCGAGGTCGGCTGCAACTGGCAGACCGGCCAGTGGGTCTGGGGCCTCGAGGTCGACGCCGAGTCGCTGAGCCTCAAGCGAAATTTCGGCGGGCAGTTCTTTTACCCGCCGCCGCCTCTAGCGAACGGCGGGCCCTACTTCCTGACCGTGTCGTCGTCCACCGATTGGATGTTCACGGTGCGCCCGCGCGTCGGCGTGGCGTTTGATCGGGCCCTTCTCTTCGTCACCGGCGGTCTCGCCGTCACCAATCTCAAATTCAATCAGGCCTTCGCCGAGCCGCCGTTCACGCCGACGCCGGAATTGGCCACGCTCAGCACGACGAAGCTGGGCTGGGTCGTCGGCGGCGGCCTCGAATACGCGCTCGGCGGCGGCTGGACGGTCAAGGGCGAGTACCTGTACGCGCGGTTCAACGCGGATTCGGCGGTCGGGCAATTGGTCAATGCGGCCGGCTCGGGCCCCGGCTGTCCCGGGACCGCCACCTCCTTCACCTGCGGCGCCACCTTCACCAACAACCTGAGCAATCTCACCGTCCAGATCGCGCGCGCCGGCATCAATTACAAGTTCGATTGGGGCGGACCGGTGCGCGCCGCCTACTGATCGGCCGGCCAAGAGAACGACGAAGTCCCGGGCCGCGGCCCGGGGCTTTTCGTTTGCGGAACCGGCGTCGTATGGTGCCGGCGCTCATGCACGGAGGGGACATCATGACGGGATGGACGGCGACATGCGGCGTCATGGCCTTGGCGATCGCCGCGGCGACGGTGTCGGCGGCGCGCGCGGAAACCCCGCTCGAGCGCGGCACCTACCTGATGCGCAGCATCGTCGCCTGCGGCAATTGCCACACGCCCAAGGGACCGCAGGGAGAGCTTCCCGGGATGGAGCTCGCGGGAGGCCTCAAGATCGAGGAGGACATGTTCACCGCGATTGCGCCGAACATCACGCCCGACCCGGAGACCGGCATCGGCAAATGGACGGACGCGCAGATCATCGCGGCGATCCGCGAGGGCCGACGGCCGGACGGCACCATCATCGGCCCGCCCATGCCGATCGCGCTCTACCGTGGCGTTTCCGACGACGACGCGAAGGCGATCGTCGCCTATCTGCGCACCGTCAAGCCGGTCGTCAACAAAGCCGAGAAATCGCAGTACAGGATCCCGCTGTCGCCGACCTACGGCCCGCCGGTGACGAGCGTCGCGGCGGTGCCGCGCGGCGACAAGCTCGCCTACGGCACCTATCTCGCCGGCCCGCTCGGCCACTGCATCGAGTGCCACTCGACGCCGAGCCCGAACGGCCCGCCCGACTTCGTCAACAAGACCGGGGGCGGCGGCCTGCAGTTCCACGGGCCGTGGGGCATCAGCCACGCGCCGAACGTCACGCCGGCCGGCATCGGCAAATACAGCGACGACGACATCAAGAAGGCGATCACCACGGGCACGCGCCCGGACGGGTCGCGCCTGATGCCGCCGATGGCCTATCCGTATTACCGCAATATCGCGCCCGCCGACCTCGACGCGATCGTCGCTTATCTGCGCACGCTCAAACCGTTGTGATTCTCAGATGTCAGATGTCGGATGTCAGATGTCAGATGATCTCGATCTGATCTCCGACATCCGATCTCCGACCTCAGTCCACGACCAGCACGTGGCGCTCCTCGACGTCGCGCGGGAGCAGGGCGGCCACTTGCTTGCGCAGGCGGGTGTCGTCGCGCGGGTGGTGCGGCCACACGCGCACGAAGATTTCGCTGCCCGTTTTGACCACCTCGAAATCGGCAATGGCGCCGGACCCCATCATGATGGCGAGGGCGCCGTTCGTCGCACTGAGCTTGTCCATGATCCGCGCTGATCCGAGCTCTTGAGGTCCGCTGTCCCATGGCCGGGATAGCGGCGCTTGATGCAGGATCGATGTCGGGAGCATGGCAATACGGCGGCATCGGGCGCTCGCTCCCGCGTGCGGCAAAAGCCATGCTGCGATGCGGAACCCAATGTCGGCCCATTTCGTTGTGTGCTGAGTTGCGGCAGGGCCTAGTGTCCCGATTTCCGAAGTTCGCACACCCTTGCGGCACACTCTGATGCGAACTTCGGAATCAAAGGGACACTAGCAAGTCTATGATTCTAGTGCCACTTTTGAACCCGAAGTTCGCAACCGCACTTGCCGCAATATGATGCGAACTTCGGGTTCGCGGCACTAGCGACCGGTTCCGGCTGGAGGAGGGCGGGGCTCCGGGTCCGCAGCGCACGGGTGGCCCACGCGCATGAACCCACAGTCGTCGCGACACCAGGACACGGGGCAGGGGCACGCGGCCAACGCGGTGCGGGCCCCGCGGCGCGTGCTGGTGGTCGAGGACGAGTTCTTTCTCGCCGTCCAGATCGAGGAATGGCTCCTCGCCGCCGGCTTCGACGTGGTCGACGTGGTGCATACCGCCGCCGACGCGATCGCGGTCGCGGTCGCCGACCGGCCCGGGATCGTGGTCATGGACATCCGCCTCGCCAAGGACAGCGATGGAATCGCCGCGGCGACGGAGATCCTGGCGCGCACGGGCATCCGCTCCATCTTCGCCACCGCCTATGCGGATCCGGCCACCAAGGCGCGCGGCAACGTGGCGCGGCCGTTCGGCTGGCTGCGCAAGCCGTTCACGGCGGACGCGATGCTCAAGGCGGTGAACGAGGCCTTCGGCGAATTGGAGGGATAGGGGCGGCGGCGCAACGCCGGCGGCATCGAAACACCAATTATTCATAACTCGCCGGTAACCATTTCCTCGTGCAAATCCTAGGGAAGGGTCCCCGGCGCGCGCGCCGGGCGGGCAGCGCATGGCGGCGGGCCATTCACTGATCGTCGAGGTCGACGCGGCCATCCGGCGCGGCTCCGGCCCCCGCCGCGCCGAGACGTTGCGGCGCATCACCGATCTCTTCCTCGGGCAATCCGGCCGCTTCAGCGCCGAGCAGGTCGCCTTGTTCGACGACGTCATGTCGCGCCTGATCGAGCACATCGAGAGCGAGGCGCTGGTCGAGCTCGGCCGCCGGCTCGCGCCCGCCGCCGACGCCCCGGCGCAGGTGATCCGCAAGCTCGCGCGCAACGACGCGATCGCGGTGGCCGGGCCGGTGCTGGTGACCTCGCCGCGGCTCGGCGAGCCGGACCTCGTCGACGTCGCGAGATCGAAGGGGCAGGCGCACCTGCTCGCCATTTCGCGGCGGCGCCAGCTCGGTCCGGCGGTGACCGACGTGCTGGTGACGCGCGGCAACCCCTATGTGAAGCGCAACGTCGCCGCCAACCCGGCCGCTCGCTTTTCCGACGCCGCCTACGGCACCCTGGTCGCCAGCGCCAAACAGGATGGGACGCTCGCCGAGCGCATCGTGCGCCGCGCCGACGTGCCGCCGGACCGGTTCCGTGTGCTGGTGAGCCAGGCCACCGAAGCGGTGCGGGCGCGGCTCCTCGCGGCGGCGCAGCCGGAACGGCGCGCCGAGATCCGCCGGGTGCTCGACAAGGTCGCGGGCGAGATCGCCGAGGACGCGGGTCGCGACTACGCGGCGGCGGCCGAAAAACTTCTCGCGCAGTACCCGGGCGGCAAGCTCGCCGAGCGCGACGTCGCGCAACTGGCGGCGGCGCGCGAGTTCGTGCCGATCGTCGCCGCGCTCGCGCTCATGGCATCGGTTCCGGCCAAGCTGGTCGAGAAGCTGATGACCGGCGCGCGCCTCGAGCCGGTGCTGATCCTGTGCAAGGCGACGCGGTTCAAATGGCCGACCGTGCGCGCCGTGATCCACGCGCGGCCGGCGCCCAAGCCGTCGCCGGAGGCATTGACCGAGGCTTGCGACGACTTCAACCGGCTCTCGCTCGCGAGCGCGCAGCATCTGCTGCAGTATTGGCAGGCCAGGGAGTCGGCGAGCGGAAGTCAGTAATCAGGAGTCGATTTTTTGATGATTTCGCCAGCTGGATATCCCTGATCAAGATTGCTTGGCGATTGTTTGCGGGTCGGGGCCGGCCAGCAAGAAAAACGCCGGCCGGTCCGACGTGTAATCGACGCCGCTTAGCGATCGCGCACGGGCGGGAAGTCCGGACTCATGCTGCCCATCCGGATTTTACGGGTATCCGCTACGCTCGCCGGCGTGCCCCGTACAGGCGGGAAGTCCGGACTCATACTGCCTATCCGGATTTTGTGGATATCCGCTACGCTCGCCGGCGTGCCGCCTACAGCCGGAAAGCTCGGGCTCAAACTGCCCATCCGAATGAGGCCGCGGTCCTTGGTTTCAGGACGCGGCGACTTCGCTGACTCATGTGTCTCGATAGTCATCACGGAAGTCTCCGTCTGTTCGTCGCGCCTGGATTGACGCGATACAATTGGAGGTAGGCGCAGATTCGCAAACTTGTAAAGCGGATGCGCGACAAAGCCCCATAAACCTGTGTATTTTCGAGTGCCGGCTGATGCGATTTAGTCCAGGAGATTGCGTGATCGCAACTATACGCTTTATCGTCGCAAAATTTCTGCTAGATTACCTTGGCTGGCTTTGCGCGCGGCCGTCCGCAAGCTATTTCCGAGGCCGGAGCTAAGCGGGCTACGAGGGAGAACATGAACGAGACGGTCGCTGCGCCTGAAGGCGCCCATGTCGCGGTGGTCAATCATCAAAAATTGGCCGAGCTGGGAGTTCGGCTCGGCGATCATCCGGTCGTGCGCATTCATCTCACCGGGCAGATGCGAGCGACAACGTGTCTGGGAGACGACATTCTCCCGTACGGGAAGGAGACGAGGGCGGTCCTTGGCTATCTCTGCCTGGCGCCCGGAGCGACGGTCCCGCGAGCGCGCTTGGCGGCGCTGCTGTGGGATCGGATGCCCAATGCGCGGAATTGCCTCGAACAGTCCTTGCGCGAGCTTTCGGCGGCGTTCGGCGCCTTCGCCAGTGAATTGATTTCGGCCAATCGCGACACGATCAGGCTCAATGTCAAAGTATGCTGGATCGATGCACTCGCGGCCGTAGCCCTCGATGCGTCGGCGCTCAATTCGTTGCCCGGTGACTTGTTGGCGCTATGCGAAGGAGAACTGCTCGAAGGATTGGACGGCGCGAGCGCGACGTTCGATCGGTGGCTGCTGGACGAACGAATCCGATTCGCGGAGCGGCTGCAGCCGCTGCTCGCGAGCGCCGCAGGGCAAGTGAAACCGAAGAGCGCCGTCTCCAGGGGATTGAAACGCGCGCTTGAGGATGTGCGGGAGCGCGCCAAGCTCCTGCGGACGCGAACTCTTCGCTCGGAAATCTCAGAAAGGCATCCGAGCACGCTTTCGCCGGCAACGGTTCTCGCGTTTGAGGCGCTTCGGGCTCCGCCCGTTAGCCGGCCTCGACCGAAGCAGCGAGCTGCCACCGGTCGGGATCGACTTCGTGTCGGCGTGCTGCCGTTCCTGTCGCACGGTCTCGAGCGCCTGGAAAATCTGGCGCTGTCTCTCAGTCAGGAAATCGCCGGCGCGCTGACCCGGTTTCGCTGGTTCGACGTGATTGCGCCGATATCGCTGCGGCGCACGCCGTCGACGGGCTTCATCGGCGAGCGTGAACTGCATCGCATGGGGCTGGATTACATCGTCGACGGCACGGTCACCAGCAACAATACGGGCCTGCAAATCAGCGTGCAGTTGCTTGAACTTGCCGAACATGCGCGGCCTGTCTGGGCGGAATCCTTCAATCTTGCCGTTGGTGAGTTACATCATTTGAACGAGCTGGTGACAGTGCGCATCGTCGGGCGAATCGATCCCGTCATTCTGTGGATCGAGGGGCAGCCGGGCAAGCGAAGGGACAAGTACGGGGCGACCGGGCTGCTGCTCCAGGCCATCCCGCTGATGATCAGCATGGAACGCCGGAAATACGAGGAAGCAGGTCGATTGATCCATCGTGCGCTGGAAATCGAGTCCGATAACGCCAGGGTTCTGGCCTGGGCGGCTCACTGGCATCACTTCTACATTGGACAAGGTTGGGGCGAGCACAGCAAAGAGGGATTTGCGAAAGCACAGGACTACGCCCTCAAGGCCATCAGGCTGGATCCTGACAATGCCGAGGCTTTGGGTATCTATGCACACTACACCGCGGTTGCTGATCGGGATTTCGACACCGCTCTTTACTACTTCGACCGCGCACTGCGCCTTAACCCCAGTCTGGCCTCGAATTGGGCACTAAGTTCTTTGACCTGCTCCTACATCGGGCAACCCGATGTCGCGCTGCAAAGGTTGGAACGTTACCGTGAACTTGCGCCGCTTGATCCCTATTCTTCGTTCTTCGAAACCTGTTATACAATCGCATACGTCTTCAAGAGAGATTATGAACGAGCCGTAGTCGTCGGTAAACGCGCCGTCAATGCTGTTCCGGACTTTGTCAATGGTTACAAGCCGCTGATTACCTCACTCGGTCATCTTGGTCGTCGGGCGGAAGCGAAGCCCTATATCGACAAGCTTTTGTCGCTCGAGCCGGGTTTCACGGTCCAGCGGCACGGACAGGTCTATCCATTCAAGAAAGAGGCTGACCGGCGACAGTACCTGAAAGGCCTGCGCCTCGCCGGCATTCCCGAACGCTGATCTCCCGGATGTCGAAAGAGCGCTAGAATAAAGCACCAGTCTCGCTGGGGCCGATGCCGCCGGGCCCGTCAAATTCCTGTGACGACGGCCTCGCCGCGCGGCATGCGCCATGGCCGGCTGAATCGGCCGCCCGCAACCTTCGGTCCAACGCCCGGCCTGATTTTTTGTTCCGAGGGCTCGCCTGCGGCCGCAGCCGGAGGCGCGCCGAACTTTGCCGGCCGCCGGGCGTTTTCTACTCGACAAGCCGGCTGGACGCGCGCAGCGGACGGGACGCCGGCAGCACCGGAGGTAAGAACCATGCTGTTGTGGATAGCCGCTGCGGGCGCCGTGCTCGGCGTCTACTCGCTGAGCCTCGCGCCCTTCGCCCGACTGCCGATCGCGACCGGCCGACCGAAATTGCGGGAGCCGGACGATGATTGACAAAGCGAACGTCGCCGAGTTGTCGGACGAGCTGATCGCCGCCTTCGAGCAGATGGCGGACGGCGCGGAAGACCATCCCGAGCGCGTCTCGAGCTTCTACATCACGGCCGACGCCGCGCACCTGGTGCTCGCGGCCCTGCTCTCGCTGCGGCAGGGGGGTCTCGGCACCCGCAATCTGCCGGCGATCGCCTTCATGGATCCGGCCGGCCACGCCTGAACGGCTGGCGTCCGGAGCGGCCGATGCGCGAGCAGGAGGAGCGGCACCATCCCATCGATAAAAACATGCGCGTGCAGCGCGCGACCTGGGCGGCCGAGCGCGTCGCATGGGCGCTGTGGTTTCTGCTGATCGCGGCGACGCTGGCGGGATTTGCATCGAACGGCCGAGCGGCTGCACGGGCTCGAGCGGCTCGAGCAGATCAAGTTCGCCGTCCTCGAGGCGAGCGGGCACATTTCGATCATTCCGCGGCGCGCGGACGGCGGGCAGGCGGAGAACGCGCATCTTGATGCAGCTCGATCGCATCCTTGAAACGGCGCTGTACGTGGATGACCTCGACCGCGCCGCCCGGTTCTACGCGCAAGTTCTCGACCTCGCGTCGCTCCACGCGGACGAGCGCCTGCGCGCCTTCGCGGTGGTCGGCCGCAACGTGCTGCTGCTGTTCCGGCGCGGCGCCTCGCGCGAGACGGTGAGGATGGCGGGCGGCACCATCCCGCCGCACGACGGCAGCGGCCCGCTTCACATCGCGTTCGGCATTGCCGCGGATGAGTTGCCCGTATGGGAGGAGCGCCTGGCGAGCCGCGGCATCGCGATCGAGGGGCGCACGGACTGGGCGGGCGGCGGCCGCAGCATCTATTTCCGCGATCCGGACGGCCACCTCCTCGAACTGGCGACGCCCGGCTTGTGGCGGATTTACTGATGCGGCCGGCGGATGAAGGGGATACCGCCGCCGCACGGGAACCAATTGCGCGCTCGCGACTTTGCCTACGAACTTGCGGCATGGGAGCTGACATGCACGAAGCGGAACAACATCGTCACTTCATCAAGCGCCTGCATACCCTGATCCACTCGCACCGGGCCGAGGGCGAGCGCGCGGACTTGGCCAGGGCCGCGGTCATTTCCTACGCCGCCGCCCTCAACGAGGCCGCGGGCGCGACCCCGCAGGGCTCGCCGCGAGATCGCGCCTATGTGGAGCTTCACCTGACCAAGGCGCAGAACTGGGTCGTCGCCTGGCACAGCCTGTCGGACCCGGTCGATCCGTCGACCGCCCGCGTCTGCGAGGCGGCGAACGGCGCGCTCGACGACCAGCGGCATCGCCTGCAAGCCCGGGCGGCCTGAGATCAGAGGACAGAGATCAGAGATCAGATGTCCAGAAGGGCTCTTCTGACATCTGATCTCTGACATCTGTCATCTGTTTGCCGACGCCTTGAGCGCGGCGCGAAGGTCGGCGGGGCGACCATGTTTCTTGAGCAAGTCGCGGAACGCCTCGTCCGCCAGCTCCTGCAGGCTCGACGCATTGTCGCGCGCGAGCAGATGGAGGGCATGCCAGGTTTCCGCGTCGAACGCGATCAGCTTGCGCCGCGTCGCGTCTTCTGGCTTTGGTCGCTCGGCCATGGTCCGACAATAGGCGGGCCGCCCGAAAAGTTCCGGGATGGGCCAGGTCGCGGCAAACCGCGTTTGATTTGAAGCGTTTGCATTCGGGCCGGCATCGGGGTGTATGCACGGCTCGTGGTCGAGATGCGGGAAGCAGCGATTTCGCGTTTACCGAGAGGCGGTGCGCGGGTGATGTTCTCGCCCCCGCGACAAAGAGCGGCAGTGCGGGAACAAGCCGCGCGGCTAGACTTTAGCGCATCGTATCGGGTGGGTTCGCAACCCCCGCTGTCCCCAGCCCCGCCCGATGCAGCCCCGGTCGACTCGCGCGAGTGTCGGCCGGGGAATTTTTTTCAGCTCCTCATGGGGACGGATGCGTCGCATGCCGGCGGCCGGGTCGGACCGCCTTGCCCGGCTCGTCGCCCACGCCATCCGGGCGGGCGGACGCAGCCCCTGTGTGAGATTCTTCACATTGCCACGCACGCCGCCGTGCGGGTATGGGTGGCGGGGGGGCAGCGTTACCGTCTATACATCCTCAACGAGAACAAGCGGCAAGTACTTACCAATCATGCAACTCACTTTCCTCGGCTCGGGCGACGCCTTCGGCAGCGGCGGGCGGCTCAACACCTGTTTCCACGTGCAGGCGGCGCGCACCGCGTTCCTGATCGATTGCGGCGCGTCGGCGCTGATCGGCATGCGGCGTTTCGGCATCGACCGCAACGCAATCGACACCATCCTGGTCACCCATTTCCATGCCGACCATTTCGGCGGCATCCCGTTCTTCATCCTCGATGCGCAGTTCAACAGCCGGCGCACGCGTCCGCTGACGATCGCCGGACCCGAGGGCCTGCGCGAGCATTACGTGCGGGCGATGGAGACGGCGTTTCCCGGCTCCTCGTCGAGCCGGCAGAAGTTCGCGCTCGACCTGGTCGAGCTGGCGCCCGGACGCGACCATCCCCTGGGAGAGCTGTCGCTGCGCGCGGCGCGCGTGCGCCACGCCCCGGTCGACGGGCCCTTCTTCGCCTATCGGATCGCGGCGGACGGCAAGACCATCGCGTTCAGCGGCGACACCGAATGGGTCGAGAGCCTGGTCGAGGTCGCGCGCGGCGCCGACCTGTTCATCGTGGAGTGCTACTCGTTCGACAAGAAGGTCCCGTTCCACATCGATTACGTGACGCTTGCCGCCAACCTTGCGCGCATCGATGCGAAGCGGCTGATCCTCACGCACATGAACGAGGAGATGCTCGCGCACGCCGCCGAAACCGGGCGCGAGCTTGCCCAGGATGGATTGCGGATCGAGGTGTGAAGCCGGCCGTGCCTACGCCGCCCGGGATGCGCGAACGGACGCCTCGTCGCCGCGCCACTGCTCGGGCTGGTCCGTCCCCTTGATCAGGTCGGCCTGCTGGGCGAAGCGGATCCACGTTTGCGCCAGCTGCAGCAACAGATCCCGGCTCTGCCGGGTGTCGGCCTTCTCGGCGAGACGCACGCAATCACGGGCATTTTGTCTGAATTCGTCGGATGCGCGCATCACCCTTCCTCTTGCAGATGGGGACTTCCGGGGCTAAACCACGGAAAAAGCGAATGGTTCCCGGCGGCGCCAGGCCGGAAGCGCCTTTGGTATCATGGTGCTGGTCCGGCTGACCGTCGCGCGCCTTGCGAAAAAGATCGGTCCGATCCCGCGCCTTTCGCCGAAGCCCCTGTAAATCATAGTTTTTTCCGCCATCGGCGCACGGCTCGCGTCCGCTCGTCGATGGCCGGGGTGCGACCGGAACCCGCACCATCCCCTCAACGTTGTCGTGCAGGGCAACGAACGGAGGAGAGCCATGAGCGACATGAACGATCCCCGGTTGGATCCGCGGGTAGCTCCGGGCGGCGATTATCGGGATCGGGGCGATGGGATGAGCTCGGCCGGCGGACTGCTGGCGGCCATCGCCGTGATCGTGGTGGTGATTGCGATCATCTACGGCCTGTCGGGCACGAGCAGCGACAATCGCACCGGTCAGATCAACACCACGCCGCCGGCCGCCACCAAGACGACGCCGCCGGCGACCATGCCCCCGGCGCCCAGTCCGATCGCGCCGCCCGCCAAGCAATAAGGGCGATCGATCTGCCTCGGCTAGCGCGCTTTCCGATTCGATCGAATCGGAAACGCGCTCTAGCTTTTTGAGCTTCGCGCTTTGTGGGAAACCGGCGTCCACCCCGGACCAAGTCCGGGGCGGGCTCTTTTCCGGAAAAATGCATGAGGCCGCGGAAGCGGCCTCAAGCTCCAACTCTGCCATTTGGAACGCGACGCGATTACCAATCCCATTCGGGACGCCCGCGGTAATAGCGGGTCGCCGGGCCGTCTCCGCTGAACAGCCCAAAGATGCCGC
>WNGG01001582.1_pt1 | contig 37271 bp, 37 predicted proteins | sample 5400661 | NCBI WGS metagenome assembly WNGG01 (sample SAMN13153372, study PRJNA577476) | soil metagenome | isolation source: 100 cm soil or saprolite under Garry oak tree replicate 1 | place: USA:California | collected 2016-06-15
TGGAGGTGGCGGAGTGCTGCGCCTGCCTGACCCTGGCCTACTTCTGGAGTGGCCAGATTCACCAGATGAAGGAGAGCCTCCTGCGCCGGATAGAGGCGGCACATCGTTGCCAGGAATCCTACCAACTGCGCCACATGTACCCCTGGCTGGCGGGATGCGTGGCTTTCCGGGGAAACTTCGCGGAAGCCGAGCAGTGGCTCGCCCAAGCAGAGACAGCTATCACCTCCCTGGCTAGTCCCGAACCGCGGGCGTTCCTCCTCCAGATACGCGGCCTTCTGGCTGTTAGCCAACATGCGTATGAGGTAGCCGAAGGGCATCTTGCGCAAGCGGTGGCCCTCTTTCGCCAAATGGGTCCAGGTGTATTGATCTGGTACCTACCTATTCTGGGATGGGTCCAGTTGCTACTGGGCAAGCGACAAGAGGCACTAGCCTTCCTGCAGGAAACCGAGACGCTGCTCTCCTCACACGAGCCTGGAACCATCCTCACCGGGACCGTGGTGGTCTATCTGGCGCAGATGGCCCTGTTGTTACAGGATCGGGAGAGGATTGCACGCTACACCACGATGCTGCTTCCTTACCAGGGATTATTCCTCGATTGGCTAGTTGACCGGATTTTGGGTGAACTGTACACCTTCCAGGCAGCCTGGTCGGACGCACAAGCTTCCCTTGGCAGGGCAGAGGCGACAGCGCGCCGCGAGGGCCTTCTCCCCGAACTGGCACTCACACAGGTTGCGCAAGGTCAGCTCGCCCTCGCTCAGGGAGGGCGAGGCAGTGTGGCGCGGGCGCGCAGACTGTTCGAGCTGGCGCTTGACCTGTTCCAGGAGTTGGGCATGTATAGGGAAGCGCTTGCCGTGCGAGCACGACTGGAGCAGTTACCGGAGAGATCATCATCCCGCAACGCTCGACCGCTTCCTGCTGGGCTGAGCTCACGGGAAGTCGAAGTGCTGTGCCTCGTTGCGGCTGGCAAGAGTAATCGCCAGATTGCCGAGGAACTGGTGCTGAGCGAGAAGACCGTTGCTAACCATATTGCGCGCATCTGCGCAAAGACGGGTACAGACAACCGTGCTGCTGCTGCTGCCTTCGCCATCCGCTCCGGGATCGCATAGCCTCCTCACATCTTTAGGTATTTTTCCCCAATGGAAGAACCACTCACACTACTGAAAGAGTTCCCGGGAATGATTAGTTTCCCCGATGTCTTTTCCAGGTGTTGCTCTTAAACTGTCTATAGCAGAAGCGGAAACCACCGCAAAGGCAAGAAAGGACCACCGGTCATAACGAAAGGAGAAAGAAGTCTATGCGAGGATCAAGAGCAGATATACCCGCAGTGCTCGAAGCGGATTTCGGGACTATCCGAGCAGTTGAGTGGGGTGGCATGAATGCCGAATTAGGGACGTTTCAACAGGAGGTCGATCCGGCTCCCTTCTTTAAGGGACTTCCTGATGATCGCTGCCAATGCCCACATTGGGGATATGTCGTACGAGGACAAATGCGCTACCGGTTCGCCGATCACGAGGAAGTCTACAACGCGGGCGATGTGTACTACGTCCCACCTGGACACACGCCGGTGATTGGCGAAGGCACTGAGTATGTCGAGTTCAGCCCCCTGGACCGCTACCATCAGACCATGGAAGCCGTGGGGCGCAACATGGCTGCCATGCAGCAGCAGGCGTAAGCAGCGTTAAAAAGTCCTGCCAGGCGTACTAAAAAAGCAAAGGAGATGATGAGCATTATGATTTCACAACGTACCCACTTAAAAAAGTTGGTTGGGGAATGGAATGGCAGCGGCACCATGACTGCACATGGCGAGATGTTTCCGGTAAAAGCACGCTGGAAAAACGTGTTGGCAGCTTCTGGTTATGCTCTGCGCTGCGAAATGCGCATGACCGGCGTTCCAGGTGCCGAAGAATTTGTTGATGTTGAACAAATTGGTTACGACGATTACGAGCAGCACTTCCATGCGGGCACTTCCTGCACCTTTGGCGAAACGCACGATATGCGGGGAGATTGGCAAGAGGATACGCTGATGGTCAAAGATGACCGCGAGAGCCTGGAAATACGTGTTGTTTCACTAGATAAACTCAAAGTGCATGTTGAGAACGCTGGTGGCGGGCCAGTATTTGACGTCGACTTTGAAAAATCACCGGAAAGGCCGATGCACATTATTCTATAACGGTTGAAGGTATCGTCAAGGATGTGATCAGCAGAATATCAGTGATTCCCTTCGTCGGCGAATCTCCCTGATCGATAATCGGCCAGGGCGTAATCAACGGCGAGGCATACCCGGTAAAGAAGGTCAGCAGCGAAAAGGTGAGGTCAGCGAGAGGATGGCGGTCTGACCTTGCCTTCATGAGTTGTAACGACTAAACGCGGGAATCAGACCCGTAGGAGTGGGTGCCGTGTGGAGCAGTGTGGGGAACTGTATGGTTCCCGTTGCCAGTCCAACCCCCTTTCCGTTCTTGTATGTTACAATTCATGAGGGTACGTTTTACGACATTGAGCTATAGCTGTCAGGAAGAAGTTCCAACGTGTTCCCTGACAGAAGTGGCGAACTACGTCTCTGGTACGAGCGGATACTCAACCGCTTGATGAGCCTGCTTCTTCAGTGAGACGGGAAGTGTGAGACTGAAAAGATCGGCGAGTTCCTGTGCGCTCGCCCTATTGTATGACGACATTGACACGATGCCAGGCATTATTCACGTACCCTTTCCAATTCCACACCTGCCTGACATCTTCCGGTTGTGTGCAGGCAGCCGAATCCCTGGCACGGACGATCAACTGGTGAGCACCAGGATCAAGGGGCACCGTCACCTCCCAGAAGCACCACGTCCAGGGCTGCGGTTGCTCTAGCAACGTGGCGTTTGTCCATGTTGCTCCTCCGTCACTTGACAGGTCAACCCGTTCGATGGAGTGACCTTCCCCAGCGACCGCGTAGCCCTGAATGGAAATCGGCCCTGCCTTGAGCAGTTCCCCCTCACAAGGACGGAAGATGACCGAATTCAGGGGGAGTGCTCCGAGCATCTGCCCTTGCGTCCAGTCTACGCTCTCTGCTTGAATGTGAGGCGGAAACAGTTTGTAGGCACGAGCCTGGTAGTAGTTGGTGGAGGGAGCATCCTGCAGGACGATGCTCGCCAACCACTTCACGCTGCGTGCTCCAATATACCCTGGCACGAGGACCCGCAGGGGGAAGCCATGCATTGGTGGCAGGGGGTGCCCATTCATCTCGTACGCCAGGAGCACTTCCGAACTCAACGCCTTCTCGATGGGAATCGAGCCACCAAATGCAAACCGCTCACTGCCTTTTTGAATAGCGTCCAGGCCGAGAAAAGCCACGTGCCGCACCTCTGGCCTGACGCCGGCCGCCAGTAACACCTCGCGCAATACGACCCCTTGCCAGACAGCATTGCCGATCGTCTCCGCCCCCCAGGGGATTTCACCAGGAATAGGCTGAATGGCAGCCAGTTCATTGCGCCGATGTCCCGCACATTGCAGCGTCGCTACCACAGTTGAAGCAGGAAAGTGAGCGCGAAGCTCGTCAAGGGACAATGTTAACGGAACCTGCACCTGTCCCGTAACAGCAAGGCGATAGCGCTGCACATTCACTTGAGGCACGGCACCATGATTGCACATAAAGAAGTATTCCTGCTGTGTGATGAATGACTGGCGTATAAGCTCCAAGGGAGCACCTACATTCAAGGGAGATGTTTGATGCACGCACATCTCTGGATGCTGATCAAGAGCGGTGTGATTGAGCGATCCTATGCTCGTTGGCATGAGATGTCCTCCTTTCTGTGGATCAGAACGGTGGGCAAACCTATCTTGTCCATCTCTTTCTCGCGCTCACCGGTCGATTCCCATGCAGCCGTGAGCCCATGAGGATTCGATGACGCGCAGCTTGCCGGCACTGAGATCGCCGAATGCCAGAGGCTTGCCCGCCGCATGCCAGGCCTCCGTCCCGCCCTGAACGTTCGTCACCTGCTCGAACCCTACCTGCCTTAAAAACTGCGCGGCCCGAAGTGAGCGAGCGCCACTCCGACAGGCCAGGACGAGTGGACAATCACGTGGGATCTCATCAAGTCGTGAGGCCAGGTCGGCCTGTGGGAGATTGATCGCCCCGGGCACGTGACCGCGCTCATACTCATCTGGCTCGCGCACGTCCAACACGATCGTCTCTGCTGAGCGTAATTCCAGCGTGTCGACATCGATCTCCTGGATGATGGGACCACTCGTGAGCATTGCCCAAGGCACCTCGGCGTTGCCGAGGTTGGTGGCCTCGATGGCCGTCATGTTCAACGGACGCGCGGGTACGCCGTTGGTGATGGTGGCGATAAATGTATCGTGGTCGAGACGTGCCAGTGGATTATAGAGCCGTTCAAAGCCGATAGTCGTGTTGGGTCGCCCGCACATCCCTTTGCCACAGGGTCCCTCAAAGTGGCCGGGGAAAACGGCCACCCAGTCTGGCAGCCGCAGCAAGCGCGTCAGACTCTCGAACTGAGCTGCGGGGTCGCCCCCGCCAAAATCGGGACGTCCAACGTCACCCACGAGCAGTGAATCCCCTGTCAGCACCATGGAAGGCTGTGGGCTGCGGGGAGGATTAATGATGAGGATCGAGATCAATTCTGGGCGGTGGCCAGGTGTGTGCCACACGCGCAAGCGCAATTGCCCGAGCTCGAGTTCCTCCCCATCCCGGAGAGGGCGGTATGGGTAGGCGACCCGCGCCGACTCGTACAAGCACAAACTGGCTCCTTGTCTGGCTGCCAGTTGCCGCGCACCTGAGAGGTGATCTGCGTGCACGTGTGTCTCGATCACGTAGCGCAACCGGAAGTCCCTCTCGCGCAGCAGTACCTCGTACTGTCGTATATCAAGCGATGGATCTACGATCGCCGCTTCATGAGACTGACGAGACGCAACCACGTATGACGCACACCCGTACCGCTCGTCAAGAAACTGCTTGAAGTACATGCGATGAACTCCTTTGTCTATCGTGGTGCCTCCAAAGGGCCACCTCCGTCACTGCCATTGATTTGACATTACTCGCCCCTGTTCAAGGGGTGGAAATGATGTTATTATGATTATGCGGCTAATTCCGAATAAAAGCATCGGGGAGTTCACCCATATTTGGTGTCTTTACTTCCAACCCGAAGGGTGGAGAGTATATATGACGAACCGCGAACAGCCAAATGGGAATCTTGCAGAACTCCTGTGCGCCTTGTCTTTTGCCACGGGCCTGGGGCTCAGCGAGCGTATGGAGCATGGGCTGAATAGCGCGTACCTCGGGCTCCGGTTAGCCGATGCGCTCAAGCTCCCGAGTGAGGAGCGGGAAGCCATCTTCTATGGTGCGCTTCTCAAGGACGTAGGCTGTACCGCATGTGCGGCTGGCTTTTCTGCCTTCTTCCCCGATGACGAACTGATGCCTCGCTCGGATATCATGCTGGTCGATCCAACCCGGCTCAACGATAGCATCGCGTGGTTATCCAGAAATGTGCCGGTAGACTCACAGCTCCACAGCCGCATCTCCAGACTCCTGTCCTTCCTGGTCCAGTGTGGGCCGATCGTGAAGGAAGCGATGCGGGGCCACTGTGAAATCGCGGAGTTGTTCGCGCGAAGACTTGGCTTCCCAGAGTATGTCCAGCGCACCCTGCGTTTCCAGTATGAGCGCTGGGACGGTAAGGGCCTGACCTACGGTCTCAAGGGTAGCGAGGTACCCCTGGCGGCACGTATTCTCCATGCCGCACTAACGCTCGAACTGGCATATGGTTTCGGCGGGCCAACGGCGGCCAGAGCGCTGGCCCAGGAGCAAAGCGGAGCACGTTTCGATCCGGAGGTGGTGGACGCATTCCTTACCCTGGAGAAGCAGGCTGACTTCTGGCAAACGCTCGAGCACGAGCCGACGAAATCAGTCATCCTGGCGATGCAACCGCCGACGTCTGCTGACAGGATGATGGCGGATCAGATTGAAGTGGTGTGCGAAGCACTGGCAGACTTCGTCGATATCAAGACCTATGAGTCATGGAACCATTCGCGAATCGTGGCCGAGGTGGCGGTGGGCATGGGGAGCTATCTCGGTTTGGGGGGGGCCGAGCAGACCAGGCTGCGATTCGCAGCGCTCGTCCATGACATTGGGAATGTGGCAATACCTTTACGCATCCTGGAAAAGGGGGACAACCGATCAGCGAGTGAATGGGAATATTATCGCCTCCATTCCTATTACACACAGCGAGTGCTAGAGCGTGTAGAACCCTTACAAGAGCTGGCACCAGCTGCCGCCGCCGCTCATGAATGGATCAACGGCCAGGGATATCATCGGCAGCTCATCGGAGAGCAAATCCCGCTCAATGGCCGCATCCTGGCCGTCGCGGACACCTATGCTCAGCTTAGACAGCAGCAGGGCGCGTAAAATGCGCCCGCTGGTCGGCACTCAATTCGATGGATCGTGCTACGAAGCGCTTGCCGCGTCACTGACCAGTGCTCATCACGTCAAGAGAATTGTGCCCAGGCGTCGACAGTTGGGCGACCTGACGGAGCGGGAGGCAGAGCTGCTGCGCCTGCTGGCCCAGGGCCAGAGTAACCCCCAGATAGCGAAAACTCTGGTTATCAGCAGGAAAACAGTCGAGCACCATCTGGAGCACATCTACAACAAGATCGGTGTCACCTGCCGGACCTCCGCCGTGGTTTACGCCGTCCAGCATGGGATTGCCTAGCGGAATTTCAAGCTCCTTCATTGCGTGAAGATTTGCTATAATAGAGATATGCCAAAGCTTTTTGTAGAAAAAACTATTGAAATCAATACTCCGGCTTCAAAAGTCTGGGATGTGCTGACCAGTCCTGAGCATACCAGTGAGTGGGCGCCTGAGTTTTCAGGCGGCGCCGAGTTCCATATCGAGTCCGATTGGAAACTTGGCAGTCCGGTACTCTGGAAGGATAAGGACGGCAACGTGATTGTCGAAGGGAATGTGACCGCACTTGAGCCGAATGCATTCCTGCGTTTTACCGTCTTTAACGTTCGTGGGGAAAAGCCACCCGTCACGGAAGAGGACGGCATAACCTACGAGCTTACAGAACATGCCGGTAAGACGACGTTCCGGCTCTTCCAAGGCGATTTTTCGGTGATGACTGAAGGGGAGAAATATCACCGCCTGAGCGCAGAAGTCTGGGATCGAGTCTTGCCGAAAGTAAAGGCGTTGGCTGAGAAAGAGAAATAGTAACAAATTGCTCAACTCTGACGGTTGTTTCTAGACTTGCCACTTTATTTCTCACAGTACCCTGATTCTAGCCGTTTAATGACTTCACTTTTTCAACGAGACGGGAAGCGTGAGGCCAAAAAGCTCGGCTAGTTCCTGCGACAACTCTTTTAACACTGCTAGGTCAACCGTGAAGTAGTTAGAAACGGTTGGATGGGGCAATTCGTATAGCGCCGAAGTAGCGGTAAAAGTCTCCTCCATTGGCTTTTGAAGGTTCTTCAATACCTATGTGTCTGATACTACGGAGGGGGAGCCATCAAGGCACAGCCAGGCTTCCTCTCATAAGTTTGCTGCGCAAGCTCGTTTACTCTTTGGCGGAGGCGTTCCTTTTCCTCGTTGAGGAAAGGGCCGCCGCATCCCCCTATCTTTCAAGTAGGGGTAAGGCGGCCCAAACGTGCCCTTCTCTCGATTTAGAACACATGTTATACTGACGTAGATGGATGCACAGCACACCAAACACGTCACGTAGAAATTAGCCTATCACTTGGTCTGATGTCCCAAGTATCGCAAACGTATCTTAACCGGGAAAATTGCTACGTTTGTCGAACGAGAACTTCGTCGGATCTGTGAAGCAAACACCTGGACCATAGGCGCTCTGAACGTACAAGAAGATCATGTCCATCTGTTTCTCAGTGCTCCCCCGTCTGTTGCTCCCTCACAGATTGCTCATGCCTTGAAAGGGACCACCGCCCGTAGCGTGTTTCAACGCTTTCCTCTAGTGAAGAAACAGTTATGGGGCGGTGCTTTCTGGTCCCAGTCGTACGATGTTGGGAGTGTCGGAGATATGAGCGTGGATGCAGTGTTACAATCTATCGAATGAGGACAAGATTGACAGTGAAAGAGGTGTTAGCTATCCTCATCCTCTTCATCTGGTTTTCCAGTATACCTTTGATCGAGAAATTCTTGATAGTCTTTCCTTTTCACACGATACGTTTTTCCTAATTTATATGCTTTTAACTCTTTTCTTCTAATCCATCGCAGGACAGTCTCCTCGCTGAGGACAAGTTCTTTCGCAATCTGTTCGACTGTTAAATATTCCGTCGGCATACATACATATCCTCACATTCATGTGGAGTTGGGTGCTGTCGTCGCTTGCAGTAAGTATAGAGGTAGAGCCGGTGAAAGTCAATTCAAAAGGTTATCTGTGTGCATTGTCGTTCATTGTAAGCTTTTAATGGATAAGTATTGAAATTGTGGCTATTTTCGTGTATGCTTTAATCAGAGAGTCTAGTGGATAAAGCCGTATCTAGCCTCTCCACGTCGCATGATAGCGAAAGGAGAGCTTGTCACATGGCACAACAGGGTGAGTGGGGAATGACGACCCTCATGCTCGACAACGAGGCATTCCGTCGTGGATTTCTGGCTGCACGCCGCTGATATTTCGAGGACATTTACGGGAGGATGGCTCTCAACCCGAAGAACCACAATGTGCCCTATCCCTGACAAGCCAAGAGGGGCTTCGCCTCGTCGTGATGCCTGATGAGCAGGGGCGCTACCACTTTGACGAGATGGGCTATGAGAACCTTCCTGAATACCTGGGCTATCTGGTTGGTCCTCTTGCTCCACTGCAAGCAGCGTACTACCGGAACCAGCAAGCCTAACAAGAATATCTTCGTAGCAGCGTGACAGCATAGCATGACGAGGAACGAGAAAACCTCTCGTTCCTCTCTCTCAAGAGAACATTCGATGAGCATCAAAGCTTTCAAATACCGTATTTATGCCAACAAGCAAACAACCGAAAAGTTGCAGTGGGTGCTGGATCGGTGTCGGGAACTCTACAACGCTGGTCTGCAAGAACGCCGGGACGCCTATGAGATCATGGTGAAACGGCATCCCAACTACTACGATGAAGCGTCGCGCAAGCAACTCGCTAAAGAGCATGCCAGCAGCGTGTATGAACAAAAACGCGATTTGGTGGAGATCAAAGAGATCCGGCCAGAGTATCAAGAGATTGCTTCGCATGTGCTGCAAGATGTCTTGTTTCGCCTGGAGGATACCTTCAAAGCCTTCTTTCGGCGCGTGAAGCACGGCGAAAAACCAGGGTATCCCCGGTTCCAGGGCAGAGCCCGCTATGACAGTTTCACGTATCCCGACGGTGCAGGCTGGAAACGAGACGCGCACAAGCGTCCGGCAGACAAAAAAGGGATGCTCAGGGTCAATCTGCATCTCACGAAGATTGGCACGGTGAAACTGCATCTGCACCGGGATATGGCAGGCACGATCAAAACGCTCACGATCAAACGAGAGGGTGAGCACTGGTATGCGGTCTGTACCTGCGAAATTGGCAAACCCGAAGCCTTGCCAGTCAGCTACGAGGATGTGGGCATTGATTTAGGAATCACGCACTTTGGCGCTTTGTCGAATGGGGATTTAATCGATAACCCACGGTACTTTCGCAAAGCAGAGAAGCGACTGAAGAAACTGCATGAAGCGTTGTCTCGTAAGAAGCGCGGGAGTCATCGCAGGAAAAAGGCGGTCCAGGCAGTGGCCAAAGCGCATCGGAAAATCAGGAACCAGCGTAAAGACTTCCTGCACAAGCAGTCCCGGATGCTGGTCAATCGCTATCAGATCCTCGCCTGTGAAGACCTGCACACCACGAACCTCGTGAAGCGCCCCAAACCCAAACAAGACGAAGCAACCGGGCAGTATCTTCCCAATGGAGCGGTAGTCAAAGCCGGGCTAAACAAATCGATAGTCGACGCTGGATGGAGTCAATTTGTGCAATTGTGTACTTACAAGGCAGCATGGGCCGGGAGGACACTGGTACAAGTCGATCCCAAATATACCAGCCAAATCTGCTCAGGATGTGGCGCGGTGGTCAAGAAGGATCTCAGCGAACGCTGGCATTCGTGCGAATGCGGGTGTGAACTGGACCGGGATACCAACGCAGCGATCAATATCCTACATGCAGCCTACCACCTTTTGGCCGGGACGCGGCCAACGCGGGCAACTGCGTAGAAGCCTCCGGTCTCTGACCGGGGGTACGTTCACTAAGATCGGGTTCATTTCGACGGTGGGTTCGACGCCTGCCGCTTCCGCCTGTACCGCCTGTGCCCGGCCTATCTCGCCGCCCTCCCGGGTCACAAATGAATTCAGCGCCATATTCTGCGCCTTGAAAGGAGCGACCCGCCAGCCATCTTGCGCAAAGATGCGGCACAAGCCCGTCACCAGCGTACTCTTCCCGACCGTGGAGGCCGTCCCCTGCACCATGAGCGTCTTTGCTTGACTCATACGATCTCCCGCAAAGCGAGCAGCAACTGTTGCCATTCGCCCATAGGGCGTGTGGCGACACGCACGAACTGAGGGAGACCGAATGAGGTACCATCACGCACCAGTATTTTTCTGGCCAGGAGCTGTTGACGGACGTGGTGAGCATCCCCAACTTCTAGCAGACAGAAATGCGTGCGCGATGGTATAACATTCAAGCCTGTGTGACTCAAGGTGTGAAAGAATGCAAGGCGTTCAATAGCCAGGTGATCCAGCGTTGTTTTGAGATGCGTGCGATCGGTCAGAGCGGCGATGGAAGCCTTCTGGGCCACACCATTCACGTTCCAGGATGGCAACTGCGCGCCGAGGCACTCAGCGACATCCGGAATGGCTACGGCGTAGCCCAGGCGCAAGCCAGCCAGGGCACAATCTTTCGTCAGCGAACGCAGCACAATGACCTGCTGCCTCCTGGTGGCATCCACCAACTCAACCGCCGAGTACGCCTCGTGCGGAAAGACAAAGCGCCAGTACGCCTCATCGACTACGAACATTGCGCCAACCCTTTGACAGGCTTCTGCTACAAGTTGGACGTGATGTCGGTCTAACCAGGTGCCGGTCGGGTTGTTCGGATTGCAGAGCCAGACCAGGGCGGGTTGCTCCCTGCTGATCCAGGCAGCGACTGCCGCCATGTCCGGCTGAAAACACGCGCTGGCCTGTGCCCCAAATTCGACCACGGTGGCTCCAGCGGCCAGACAAGCCACGCGGTATTCGCTAAACGTAGGACCAAGCATGGCCGCCTTCAGGCCGGGCCTCAGGCAGGCACGGGCTATGGCCCAAATGAGCTCGGTCGTGCCGTTCCCACACACGATGGAGCTTAGTGGCAGGCCCCTTGAGGCAAGCTCATAGTCCAGTATGGCCCGTCGCAATTCCAGGCACTCGCGGTCTGGATAGCGGTCAATGGCGGCATTTGCTACGGCTTCTCGCACACGCGGCGAAGGGCCATACGGATTGGCATTCACACTAAAATCAAGCACTTCCCAGAACGGCCCGCTCAACTTTGTTTATCGAATTACCCATGCTGAGCACTCCAGAGCATTTTGAGTACTGCTGTAAGCAAGACGGCAACGCAGCCAATACCCCACACCATCTGCTCGGCCTGCCGCACGCTTGAGGCGGTGATGGCCTTGTCGTTGTCACCGAGTCTGTAATGGCCGACCTTTTCCAATTGCAGGCCCAGTGCACCGGCAGCAGCGGCCATGGGATGCCCGGCGTTAGGACTGGCAGTCCTACGCGCGTCACGCAGCCAGACCTGCCAAGCTTTGAGCCGATTGTCTCCGAAAAGCGGGGTGAGTGCAATAATCAACAGGGCAGTAAGCCTGGCCGGAAGGGCGTTCACCACATCGTCTAGCCGGGCTGCTGCTTTGCCCAGGTATTCATACTGACCATGATAGCCGACCATCGAGTCAAACGTGTTGAACAGGCGATACGCGGCTGCACCAGGTAAGCCAAACAGCGTGTAATACAGGAGAGGTGCGACGATCGAGTCACTCAGATTCTCGGCTAATGACTCGATGGCTGCCGCCCCCGCCAGTTCTGCCGTAAGCTCGGAGCGCTCACGGCTAACCAGGCTTTGCAGCGCATGCCGGGCAGCAGGCAGGTCACCTTGCTCAAGGGCCAGTCGTACCGAACGCCCTGCATCGGCCAGCATGCGCAAGGCAAAAAACGGTTTGAGACCCATGCCTTCAATGAGTGCATACAGGATGAGGCCACTGTAGGTGCAGCCACGCTGTATAGCTTCGGATCGTACCCGCTTTGCTAGCAGGTGAACGATCGCAGCCGGAAGGAAGGCAGTGGGAGCAGCCAGCACCAGCATGACCACACCATATAGCAGCTGGAGAAGGCGGCCCTGGGGAGCGGCTCGTTCCAGGCGTCGGATGAGCTTGCCGAACCAGACGACCGGGTGCCAGGCGGCAGGTGGTTCACCCAGGACATCCAGCCCAAGTGCAAGCAACACGGCTGCCCCTTCTTCCAGTGCAAACCTTCCCCTGAGCCTCTGCTTGCTCAGCATCATGCTAGAACTCAATTCCTTTTTGCGCTTTGACACCGGTATGGTAAGGATGCTTGACCTCGATGATCTCCGAAACCAGGTCGGCATACGCCACCAGTTCCGGAGGAGCATAGCGCCCGGTGACCACCACATGCATCCCCGCTGGGCGCTGATCCAATGTGTCCCGCACGTCCTCCCAGGACAGCCAACCATACTTGAGCACATAGGTCAGCTCGTCCAGTACGACCAGGTCAAAGTTACCAGAAAGCATTTTCTGGCGACATATTTCCCATCCCTCACGAGCCAGCGCTTTATCGTGCTCGATGTTGTCGGAAAGCCAGGTAAAACCACCCCCCAGAGGGATCATCTCCATGCCCATTTTGCGAGCCGCTTTCTCTTCCCCCCAGTTGGCTGTGCGGGCTTTGATGAACTGCAGCATACACACGCGCAGTCCCTGTCCCCAGGCGCGAAGGAGCAATCCCATGGCCGCCGTCGTTTTGCCCTTGCCCTTGCCTGTGTTCACGATCACCAACCCTTTTTTGACCGCCGTTTTCGCTTGCTTGCGGCGTGCTTCATGACTGGCGCGTTGGCGTGCCAGCCGTTCCTCTTCAGTGAGCGTTGGATCCTCTTCGGGATCACTTCCACCGGTGTCTTCCTCGCGTTCATCATTCAGTTCGCTGATCTGGTCTTGCTCTTGAGGTATCTGTTTATCCGGCATAGGATGTCCCTTTCTCGCTTTTTAGGTTTATTCAGATCACGAATGCCGTGCTCTCCAAAGGTACTTCACACGCTTCTTGCACGTTTTGGATTGATTGCTACTCACGCTCCGAGTGCAACTGCCATGATCTTGCGGCGGCCACAAAACGTTGAGCAGCCAGCGGGAACCCACTAAATGACAGGTGCACATAGGTTGCCAGGAGGTTGCCTTGCGCAAATCCTTCCACTTGTCCATGGGCAGTGAATTCATAGGCAGCCTCCTCTCGTGCCAAGGGAGCGTCCAGGCACGAGTAGTGAAATTCATGTCCACGGGCGACTTCACCCTGGTGTATCAGCAGCGTATCGCGCAAAGCAGTAGCCTCGCGGTACCCTATCACTAATCCACCGCGATCATTGCTCATGACGCTTTGTCTGGCAATAGCTCCTACCATGGGGAGCTCTTCTCCTGATGCAATGCGGATGGATTGGCAGAGGTACATGAATCCTCCACATTCCGCATAACAGGGAATGCCTTGGTGAAGGAGCCGTGCAAGAGCAGCGCGCATGCTCTCATTTGCGGAGAGGCGATGTGCGTATTCCTCTGGAAACCCACCACCAATATAGATACCACCTATTTGCTCAGGTAACACGCTGTCATGCAGAGGGCTAAAGGGGACCAGCTCCGCCCCAGCCAGCCGAAGTAAGTCCAGTGTATCCGGGTAGTAAAAGTTGAACGCTTCATCCTGGGCAATGACAATGTTGACGTGTTCACCCGTCGTTTCCTTCAATGAAAAGGGGTCTTGGGAGCTATGCTCGAGAGGGGGAACCTCCCGGGCAAGGGTCAGGAGTTTTTCACTGTCACATGTTTGGCCAAATTGCTGTCCAAGCGCAGCAAGCTGTTGAGAACTGACTAGACGTTCAGCGGTCGGGACCAAGCCCAGATGCCGCTCGGGCACCAGTTTGTCTGAGGCATCCCTAAAATATCCCAGGAAAGGGATGCCAGTTTCTGCCTCAATGGCTTCTTGTAACAAGTGAGCATGACCTGTTCCCCCAACGCGGTTCGCAATCACTCCCGCGATGTGTACCTCTGGATCGAGATGCTGAAATCCCATTACCACTGCGGCTGCGCTCCGAGCCATGGCGCTTGCATCGATGACCAACACGACCGGTGCCCGGAGGATCTTTGCAACTTCAGCAGTACTTCCAACGTCGCTGGTGCTGCTCTGTCCATCATAGAGCCCCATGACCCCTTCAATCACCGCGATATCAGCAGGGGTAGCAGCAGTACAAAAAACGTCCAGCATACGGCTGGGTGGCATCATCCAGGTATCCAGGTTATAGCAGGGTCGGGATGCGGCCAATGCCAGATGAGACGGATCGATATAGTCCGGTCCAACTTTGAATGGTTGGACCTGCATGGCTCGAGCGCGTACATGCGCAATGAAAGCCGTCGTCATGGTTGTTTTGCCGACACCACTGGACACACCAGCGAAAACAATTCTGGGAATAGTCAGCAGCATGTCAACCCCCTCTCATCGGTGTTAAAAGTTCGAGTTTCCATTCGTGGGAGCTACATTGTTCGTGCTTCCTCGTCTCTGATTAGACTGTCGCTGAGCAGTAATCGGGCAATGTACCAGAGAACTTCTCGGGATGAACAATCTGTGCAACGCATCGTAGTCCCTCCATATACATCGAGCGCTACAGTGGGAGTGGGAGTCGGCTTTGCCCCGGTCGTCGGTGATGAGCTTTGCCCGCATGCTGCGAGCAGTACGAAGCAAAACAGAAGGAGAACAAGAGAGAGACGAAAAGAGATGACATGGAAGCGCATATGGTTGTAACCTCCAAGATCATTACACCGCCCGCTGTCCCCGCGGAAAATGGAGGTCAACCAAGACCAAAAACAAGTATAGACACAATCTGTGAAGCGTTCCTTCACTTCGTTTGTCGGTGTCTCGGCAGCTCGCTCCTCTTACGCGAAGGATTGTGAGCATCCCTCATTGGGCAGGTCTCCTGGCTCCTGGCTCCAAACGCTCCTCATCTTGCCTTCCCATTCAATTCAGAACAGTGGCTGGCTCTCTTTATCATGAGAGGATGAGTTGCTCACCAGTTACAGTAGCGCGACTGCGCCGGATTTGCACCGGCTTCCCTATCTGCCTGATCCGTTGAAACAGGCCACCCAATGAGAATAAAAGTGACGGATAGTTTTCCTGCATGTAGTATATACAACGACGGTTCGTGCTGTCAACGGTGAAGTCATTGGCACTGGTTGGATGGGGCTATTCGCATGCAGCCTAGGTAGATTTCCAGGATGGCTGAGGCAGGAGTTAATGCGAATTATTCAAATATAGTGGGGGCAACGCATCAACTGGTGATGCGTTGCCCCTGCAATAGAAAGCGAACGTTTAGTTGCTACTTTGCTAGTGCTAGACGGCTGTTGGGGCGGGCTTCTGTGTTGGTCCCGTCTCTTTGGCGCCTGTGCGCGCTGCCATAGAGCGGTTAGCGGACATCCATGCGCGGTAGAGGAGCCAACCGGCAACGATGACTACACCAGCCAGAGAGACCCACATGATACCAAGGGCGACTTGTGGATTAGCGGTGTTGCTGGTGAAATTAGTGACGAACCATCCCAGATAGCTGCTCTGGCTTGCTGCCTCGACAGCAAAGACTTGCGGTCCGAAGTAGAGCGTGGCTCCCAGGACGAGAAACACAGTGGCGAGCCGGAAAGCTTGAATGTCATCGTCTACGCGGCGCGAGAGTTTGACAGCCAGGGCAAGTAACAGGAGTAATGCTGCCAGGGGGGCCGTGATTGGTAGGGCCGCGGTGGCGACGATATTCGGCTGGAAGAAGATCCAGCTTAGCGCGAACGTGATGAGCATCAGCGCATCGCGTATAAGCAGGTACGACATCCACCAGATGTCAGCGCCGAGCCTCAGTCCGCAGCGGCGTAGAACTCGTAACACATAAGGGCGGCCAAGGTGCAACATAAGGGTCATCATCCATAGGGCCGGTAAGAAAGCGACGATTGTGCTGATCATCCATTGTGCGCCACCCTGTAGCAGTGCCTGTGTGATCGCGGTTGCGACATCATCGGGTTTCATTGTGTAATTCCTCGCTTCTCTGAGGTCTTCCGTTCTCTATCTTCTTTCGGACGGAATGCCTCTCTATTATTTCTGTTCGTAAACTGTTCTTACTTATGCTCGTTGCTTTTCTTTTCTTCCTCAGAAAAGGAGAGAAGAAGTTGGGAGTGGGAGATACCTCCACACCCCTGCTCAGGAGTGGCTACCCCTGAGAATCGGGTTTAGATGTTCGTGGCGGGAGCCTCGGCCTCCGATACTTCTGCACGTCCACCAGTCCTCAGGGCGTAGATTGTGGCAATAGCGCCCATGATGGCAAGTAGGGCAACGGAGACGTAGGCGACACCAACGGCCCAGTTCGGGTTCTGATTTGTCACCAGGAAGTTGCTGATCGATGCAAATGGGCCGCCCTGGGCAACGCTATTATACTGGACTCCCAGGACGTAGGGGACAAAGTAGAAAACGGCTCCTATAACCAGCAGGATGGTCACGAGGCGGAAGTCGCGCAGGTTGTGATCGGGGTCTCCCATCAGCTTCACTAACAGGACACCAAACAACGCTGCTGCGGCTAGCCCACCCGTGAGCGGTAAAGCATCGGCAGTAACGACGTCCGGGAAGAAGAACATGAAACTCATGACGACACCGGAGACAATCAACAGGTCGCGCAGGGCGACATAGATCAACCAGAGCAGGTCTGCGCCCAGGCGCAGGGTGAAGCGGTCAATCATGTCGAGGATATAGGGGCGACCCAGGTGCAGTCCCAGGATGGCAATCCATATAACCGGCAAAACGGCGGCCAGGGTACCTTCCAGGAACTGTTCAGCTCCTGCGTTGATACCATTAACGATGGCTTGGGTAAGTTGATCTACTGACATTGTCAGTCCTCCTCATCTAAAACGATAGCAGGGCAATCAAAAAAGACGACCACTAAAGTGAACAAAGCGCCCTATTTCTTCACTAGTAATTCAGGGTTGATGACGTTGATGGTTGGGCAAAGATAGGACAGGTCACAGCGTAAGCAACGACTCGCCTCTCGTCGAGCCTGCTCCTCTGTGAAACCAGTGGCGAATTCAAGTGACCGGTCTCGCGAAGCTTCTTCCCCGCGCAGAGGCATTTCCTCGCGCTCAGTAGGTCGCAGATCCAAATGCAGCGTACTATCAGGTGGTAACGTGGAATGCGTCTCAAATTCGTCTTCTGGCATTTCATGAACGGCTCTGGGAGAGAGCTTGCGCAGATACGCGTGAATAGAGCGAGCAGCCAGTCTGCCATGCGCTGCAGCATGAATGATTGTTTTGGGGCCGTAGGTGACATCGCCTGCGGCAAAGATGCCATTGGCGCCAGTGGCCAGTGTCTCTTTATTGACCAACAAACCGCCCCAAGGAGCTACTTCTACGCTGGTACCTTCAGGTAAGAACGAAGGATCGGGCGCTTCACCAATGGCGACGATAACCTTCGATGTTGCTACATCAAATTCGGAATCTGGAAGCGGAACCGGTCGACGGCGTCCTTTCTCGTCAGGCTCTCCCAGGGTCATGCGCTGGCAACGCACACCGGTCAGGCGCCCATTGGTGCCCAGTACTGCTAGCGGTGCGGTCAGTTCATAAAGATGAATACCTTCTTTCAGAGCGGCGCGCACCTCTTCGAACTGCGCTGGCATTTCGGCTTTTGTACGGCGATAGAGTATGGTGACGCTGTTTGCGCCTGCACGCAGGGCTGAGCGGGCCGCATCCATTGCGGTACTACCACCACCGACAACGGTGATGTCGCCTTCAATGTGAGTGTTGAGCTCAAGGTTAAATTGTTTAAGGAATGTGGTAGCCGGTATAACATCACGGAAATTAGACTCACCAGGAATGTTGAGTCTTTGACTGCGCTGTGCTCCGACTGCCAGCAAGACAGCATCGTACTCTGCCTGCAGCTCATCGAGAGTGTAGTCCAAACCGATAGCGGAGTTCAGGCGGAATTCAACGCCAAGTTCCTGGATGGCATCAATGTCGCGATTTAACTCGGCTCGAGGGAGACGATAATCGGGGATACCGACGGCCATCATACCTCCCGCGACTGGCATTGCGTCAAAAACTGTTACGCCGTAGCCACGCCGGACAAGGTAGTACGCGGCGCTAAGCCCTGTAGGACCAGCTCCCACAATCGCCACCCGCTCTCCATACCGCAGACCTGGTGGGGGCAGTTTGCGCCTGGTGGGTGTGCCATGATCGGTCGCGAAGCGTTTTAAGTCGCGAATAGCTATAGGAGAGTCGAACTCACCGCGGCGACAGACATCTTCGCAAGGCGCGGTGCAGACGCGGCCACAGATAGACGGGAATGGGTTTGGTTCGGAGGCTACCTGTAACGCTTCGTCATAGTGTCCCTGTGCGATCAAGCTGACATAAAGGCCAGCATTGGTCCCGACGGGACATGCAGCCTGGCAGGGTGCCCGCAGGTCTTCTGCGCGTTCACCTAACCAGCTTCTCCAGCTCTGCCAGGTTGACTGGCGCTCAGCGACATGCCATGGCCGTCCATCAGCCCAGGGTGTTTCACCGGGTTCTTCTGGAGTGGCGCGAGTGAAGGCGTCAAGGGGAACCCAGCCTTGTTCCGGAGGAAGATGTGAGATGGGTCCACGCCGACTAAAGGCTACTTCCTTTACCTTACTTTCGATAGTAATTGCATTGGTGGGACATTCTTGTACACAGACCTGGCATCCCACACACTGTGCTACCTGAATTGGCACCAACATCATCCACGGCCGGTCTGCCCAAACGCCGGGAATCGGACTTAGTCGTACCTCTGCTTGACCGATTTCTCCCTCCCCGGAAGGACGGGACATATCGAGGCAGCGTACGGGGCAAAGGTCCATACAAATACCACAATTAATACATGCTGTTTGATTAACTTGAAAACGATAGGCCATGCTGACCTCCTCTTTGAGAGAACACTGCTTTGTTCCCAATGCCTTCTTCTCTGAATTTTAGGGGAGCGAGGTCACAAACTCATCACATGATCGTCAAATTAGATCACATATAGCGCACAATCAGTAAAAGGGGTTGGTAAAGAGGCCAAAACAGGAAGAGCCAGGACAACAACTCGTGTCCTGGCTCTTCCTGTTTTGGCCTCTTAGTCTTCTTGCTTGTCTTCTTCGGATGGTTGTACCTTGTAGAGCTGGAAGAACATGTTCATCATTTTCTGGTAGTGTGCCAGAGATGAAGCCCAGAATTTCAGGTAGTTTTCGCCTGCTTCGGTGATCGAGTAGACGCGCCGTGCAGGTCCTCCTTCAGAGGTATCCCAATTGGAACTGACCATGCCATTCTTTTCCATCTGGCGCAGCGTGCGGTAGAAGGTTCCCGCGTTCATGGTAGTCAGGCCAAAGGCTGCCATCTTCTCCATCAACTCATAACCGTAGGAACTCCACTCACGTAACATCAGGAGGAGTACTGGTACAAGCCAATTTTTTGACCAGGCTTCGGTCTCAGCATTTAGTGGTTCTTTATTCTCTTCAGTCATTACGCATCCTCCTGCATCCTCATAATGAGAAAAGAAGTCGCATTTATGTGCATCTTACAGCTATGTGAAGTATATGTCAAGTATTTTAGCTGCTGGTCAATACCCTTCGAGGTGATTTGGGAGAAAAGGAATGGAGCGGGGATACCCAATCAGTGGTTACCATCCCGGCACCTTACTTTCACTCATTGTGATAAAGAGCCTGGCTACTTCAATCGTGTTGTTTGGGAAGTGCAATGTAAAAGGTGGTGCCCTGTGCTTCTGCTGATTCGAACCAGATGCGTCCACCGTGACGTTCCGCGAGTTCGCGGCTGATATACAGCCCTAAACCTGTTCCACCAATGCCATAAAGACGAGCGTTGTCTGCGCGCATAAAGCGGGCAAAAACATGTGCTTGCTGATTGACAGGTATACCAATGCCGTGATCAGAGATGCTCAGGAGTGCCATATTCTTCTTACTGTCTACACTGATAGAGATCTCGATAGGCCCGCCCTCCGGGCTATATTTGATGGCATTACTGATAATATTGCTCAGTACTTGCTCGATACGCTGGGCATCGATATTTAGCACGAAGTGCTCGAGAGAGGTGTGCAAGGAGAGCGTGTGTTTTGCAGTTGTGACTTGTAGACGAGATATTGTCCGCTTTGCCAATGCGATGAGGTTTGTTGGTTCAGGGTGTAATTCCAGGCGCCCTGCCTGTAAACGTGTCACGTCAAGCAGGTCGTCGATCAGTTCGACCAGGCGTAATGAGGATTGGTCAATGCTTTGGAGTGCTTCAACTTGCCAGTCGGCGAGTTCTGGCCCGTTGCCGCGCGCAGTTTGAACAATCAACGTCTGCGCATATCCCTTGAGGATGGCAAGAGGGTTGCGAAGTTCGTGTGCTGCGATCCCGATGAAGTCGTCTTTCAGCCGTTCTGTTTCCTTCAATGCTGTGACATCCTGGGTTACTACGATAGCGGCAGGCACTCGTTCAGTGTCAGAATGTTTTTGCAGGTCAAATGGTGCAACATTCAAGTCGTGTGCGTCAAGGGCAACAGCGTTGACCAGGACTGGTAAGGTCGTACCATCGGGATGACGAATGACCTCCTGGTGATGGCGTACAGTCTCTCCATTTTGAACGGCTCGCAGTGGTGCCAGTTCTTCAGGGGCGAGAATATGCCCTTCGATGCTAAAGATACGAATGCCGTTCTCTTTAAGGAAATCTGCCATTGGTTGCCCTGGAGGCCAGGGCGCTCCCCAGACTGTTGCTGCGGCGCGGTTAGCGAGTACCAAGCGCGCGTCCTGGCCACGTACCAGGTAGACACTGCTGGGCAATTCATCAAGTACCGTTTGTAGCAGCGCCCGGCGCGCTTCGGTTTCGGCAAGGATACGCCGTTCAATGAGTAGACGGCGTGATTCCGTCACATCATGCCAGACGACGACTGCGCCAGAGATGGTCTCTTGTTCGCTTTTATGTGGATCTGCTAAGGGTCCGGATAGTGTATTGGGGATGCGCAGCGGCGTGGCATTGATGATGTAGTCGCGGCTCTCAGTGTGTTCGTTAGCCACTGTCAGCGCAACGCCGTGCGCTAGCTCGTCTCTGTTGACATAGCAATCTGGTGCCTGGAGTACTGTCGAGGTAGCACTTTGTGCTGCAGAATTCTCGTTCAATATTTCTCGCAAATGGCGAGCCGTACTGTTCTCACGCAATATCTTACCCTGGTTGTCTACGAGTGCGATGCCATCGGCGATGCTTTCAAAAATGGTATTGAGTTCTTGTGCCCGCATTCGAGCAGCACGATATAATCTTGCATTCTCCAGTGCAACGGCGGCCTGGGCGGCAAGGCCAACCAGTAGAGCCTCGTCTTCTTGTGTAAATTTCCCTGGCTCTGTATGTCCCAGGAGTAAACCTCCACGAACCTGGCTATCGCGATTGAGCAGAGGGACACCCAGAAAGCTGCGAACCACGGGATGTCCACGAGGGACGCCCATTGATTGTAATCCTTCTACCGGGAGATATCCATGGGCATAGGAGATGGCGGCCTCTCGAGCCGCGTCCAGGTGGCTCTGATGTTGGTTCACCTTTTTCGGTGGGATGAACGATAAAGCATCCTCGACAAGCACAGATACCCCCTGGCGAAAAATGGGGGCGAGCAGGCCCTCTCCACCAAGCGGCATGCGGCGAAAGAGCTCTTCCTGCTGCTCTGTGACGCCTACAACGGCGGCCAGGTGAAAAAGGTTCCCTTCTGAAGCAACAAGGGGTTGACCTTCTTCGTCTACTGGGCGTAATGTGAAGGCTGCAAATGATGCATCGGTAAGCTCGCAAGCAGTCTCTGCGATCAAAAGGAGGAGACGGCTTTCATCCAATTCGCTCATGAGCGCCGTTCCTACACGGCTTAAAGCTGTATAGCGCTCCGCCGTAATGCGCTGCTTGCCACTCTTAGTGGGCTGCATCTTTGTTTTTCTCCAATAGTTCCTCCCAGGGAAACATGTCAGGGATTACATCGCATACACTTCATAATAATACAATAATACAACGAAAAGCGTTATGTCGTACTCTGCATGATCACTGAAATGAAGGTAAACGACTGATTCCTCGACTACACTGAGTTTTACTAGCAGTAGCCCAGTGACGCTTCTGTAATTCTGTGACCTGTTTGTGATTTTCTGCTCAGATATGTGATTTGCCTGAGAGCATTGCCACTCTATAATAAACTCAAGTACCTGGCGGTACCAGGGTTATCGCTGAAGCTATAAGAGTATATGAGGGATGAGATGGAAGGACAGCGGAAGCAAGTACCTATACTAGGGGCAGCCGAAATAACAGCGGCACTGGTAGACCTGGGCCGGCTGTCACAACAAATTGGGTTCGCTGCACCAAATACGAGCGCTTCAATTGCACAGGCATTACTGGAGCGAATAGTAGCGCTATGTGATGCTCAGCAAGGCGCTCTGCTGCTGGTAATAGATAATCCTTCAGGAGAACAGCTATCGTTTATGCCCTCTGTCTTTAATAAAAGGGCGACACGTATCTTTGCGCTTTCCGCAATGGGCGAAGGGGAAGCACTGGCGAGGATGGATTCATACGCCACTAATGGCGCGGACCTGCAAACTCTGCCACATGAGCCTTGTTGGGTGAGCTATAAGCTCCCCGTTTCGTCGCTGGCGCCTTCCCAGGTAGCCAGCTCTGCGGAACGCCGGGCTAATTCTAGTGTGTCTGTGATGCTCCCCTCGAGTCAACTAGCGTTACCCTTGTACGCGCTCCTGTTGCTAGGTTGGGCAGGGAAAGAGGAAAGTAGCCGTCTGTCCAGAGCTGAAAGGGGACGCAACATATTGCCTCTCGTTGCCGATGTAGCCGGTACAGTACTTGCTAATTTGCTTTTGAGCGAGCAAGTTCACGAGCTTGAAGCGAGTATTAACCGACAGGCGTTGCGCGAGATGGAGTTGCTCAAAGCGGAGTTACTGGCGACCGTCAGCCATGAGCTACGCAGCCCGTTGGCTTCGATCAAAGGCTACGCAGCGACGCTCCTGCGTCATGAGCAGCGTATCTCGCGCGAGGAACGGCGCGAATTTCTCTTAGCCATTAATGAGGCTAGTGATCGATTGGCGGTGGTGATTGATCGCCTTCTAGAGATGTCCCAGTTGGAGACAGGTACGATTACCATAGATCGTGCGCCGGTAAATCCTGTACATCTCGTGCGTGAGGCGCTCATTGCCATCGGACAGCGGGTAAAGGAGAAAGAGCGTGTAGTTTCTGTATCACAGGGCCTTCAAGACACAAGTCAAGCTCCAGAACGAATAACCTTTACCATGCATCTTGAAGATCAGTGGGGAATGTCAACCAGCGACGAACCGATCATCCAGGCTGATCGGTTTCGATTGAGAGAGGTATTGGACAACCTTCTCGAAAACGCGATAAACTATTCGCCAGAAGGTGGTAGAATTGAAGTGATCTTACGCCCAATCCGTGTGGCTCGTCACGTTGGGGCGCTGCAACATTCAGCGGGGACAGAAAGTCAGAAAAGTAACAAAGCTGATGTAGCGTCTTCATTGCCAGAGGGGCGAGAAATGCTAGAGATTTGCGTGCGGGACAGTGGTATAGGAATTCCTAAAGAGCATATTGGGCGAATCTTTGACCATTTCCACCGAGTGGATACCCGGCTAACGCGCGAGGTAAACGGCCTTGGGCTGGGTTTGGCGATCTGCAAACGCATTGTTGAACTGCATGATGGTGTGATCTGGGTTGAAAGTGAGGTTGGCAAAGGAAGCGCATTCCATGTATGGCTCCCGCTGGATGCGCCGTGAAGGCCCTTTTGAGATATCCACTGCTTTTGTGATGCTGAAGATAGAATGTGAAGTGGGTGCTCTCGCCAAGTGCCCTTATGCTGGAAGGATAGTAAAAAAAAATGCCTGCAAAGAAGACGACTATAGTGACCGCAGACGATGATCCGCAATTGCTGCGTTTGGTGATGCGCAATCTCCAATTGGAGGGGTACGATGTCCTGATGGCCAGCGATGGCAGACAAGCACTTGAACTGATTGAGGCGCACCAACCGGATCTGGTTCTGCTCGACGTTATGATGCCTAAAATGGATGGCTTTACTGTTTGCCAGCGCGTTCGTGAGTTTTCTTCTGTGCCTGTGATCATCGTGACGGCGCGCGGTCAAGATCAGGATAAGGTTCGTGGCCTTGATATTGGGGCAGATGATTATCTCACCAAGCCTTTTAGCGTTGATGAACTTCTGGCGCGGGTGCGAGCGGTGCTGCGGCGATCGCAGTTTTTGGCGAACGATCGAAGTGCGGTGGTACGAACGACTACGATTGGCGATCTGACAATTGACTATACCCAACACCTGGTGACGATGGACGGGCATGAGATCACCCTTACGCCGACCGAATATCGTATCGTCTCCTATCTTGCACAGAATGCAGGACGAGTTGTCACGCAAGATTTGCTCTTAGAGCATGTCTGGGGAGCGGAATATATTGGTGAGAGCCACATGCTACAAGTGAACATCAATCGATTGCGCCGTAAGCTGGAGGCTGATCCTACGCACCCACGCTATATCCTCACGAAGGTTGGCATAGGGTATTTTCTTTCCACTCACCCTGGTGCGCCGGTTACAAAATAACGTGATTCTTGCGGTACTGGTCAAACGGTCTTGGCCGGGGAACGAACTTCGTTCCCCGGCCAAGACCGTTTTTTGGGTCACTCAGGTTGGTTTACTATGGTAGGGTCCATTGTGTAAACTCATGCTCCCACTGGTCGACGTCCCTGTTTTGTCGCTACAGAGGATGTCTGTGCTACCGAAGAAATGTGAGTCCGGTGAACATCTAGCTACCGGTTTTGTGTGAGGAAAGACCCGGCTCCTTTTTCAGGAGCTGGGTTGATGGTACATCCCACGGGATGCCCACCAAGATGCACCAATACGCATCAACCTAAGAAAAGCCCATCAAATGCTGTGGGGGGAGTGTGGTGAGGAGTGGCTGGGATGGCCCTCGAGACCCTTCGCTACGCTCAGGGTGACAAGGGAACGCTGTCATGCTGAGCGCAGCGAAGCATCTCGAGGGCCAGCGGGACAGACCCTTCGCTGCGGCTCAGGGTGACAAGGGAACGCTGTCATGCTGAGCACCTTCGCTACGCTCAGTGTAAACTCAGCGAAGCATCTCGACGCTCATGCAGACAGACCCTTCGCTGCGGCTCAGGGTGACACGGTGAGGCAGCGAAGGTTGATGCGTATTGGGCGACCCAAGGGTCGCCCCTACTATGGACGAAGCGGTTCCGTGACATGTTAGGGGCGATGCCTTGTGGATGTATTGTGTTTAGAAGTATTTTGCCACTTATGGGAAAAGCAACGCGGGTTAGACCACCTGTGGCAATTTGTGTTGTGCAGCGGCGACGGCCTCCGCTGGATACTCGTAATCTTGCAACTTCCCGGAGAAGTAGGCCTCGTAGGCGGCCATATCGAAGTGACCATGGCCGGATAGGTTAAAGAGGATCACACGCTCTTGCCCCGTTTTTTTGGCCTCGAGGGCTTCGTTGATCACGGCACGGATGGCGTGTCCGCTCTCTGGTGCGGGAATGATACCTTCTGTGCGCGCGAACTGGACGGCAGAATCGAAGACGCTGATCTGGTGGAAGGCCTGTGCCTCGAGAATACCCGTATCGTGGAGCAGGGAGACCAAGGGGGACATGCCGTGATAACGCAGTCCACCTGCATGGATGCCTGGAGGTATAAAGTCATGGCCAAGGGTATGCATTTTGACCAGCGGCGTCATCCCGATGGTATCGCCAAAGTCATAGGCATAGATACCTTTGGTCAGACTGGGACAGGACATTGGCTCGGCAGCGAGGAAGCGGGTTTTCAGCCCCTTTTTGCGAGCTTCACCGATGAAGGGGAAAATCAGGCCAGACATATTGCTGCCTCCACCTGCGCAGCCAATTACCACGTCCGGGTAATCGTCCGCCAGCGCCATTTGCTTGAGAGCCTCTTCGCCAATAATAGTCTGGTGCAACAGCACGTGGTTGAGCACGCTGCCCAGCGAATACTTGATTGTTCCACCGCTGGTGGCGGCAACCTCTACCGCTTCACTAATGGCGATGCCAAGGCTGCCCTGGTTATCCGGGTCTTGTGCCAGGATGCTGCGGCCCGCGTTGGTGAGATTGCTGGGGCTGGCGTGGATAGTGGCGCCGTAGGTTTCCATCATATTGCGGCGATATGGCTTCTGCTGATAGCTGATTTTGACCATGAAGACTTCGATTTCTACGCCGAAGTAGGCGCCAGCCAGCGCCAAAGCCGATCCCCATTGCCCGGCGCCCGTCTCGGTTGATATCTTCTTGACGCCCTCTTGCTTGTTGTAGTAGACCTGGGCTACTGCTGTATTTAACTTGTGACTACCCACCGGGCTGACACCTTCGTACTTGTAATAAATGCGTGCAGGAGTATCGAGGGCCTTTTCTAATCTGCGGGCGCGGTACAGTGGGCTGGGTCGCCACAGTGTATAAATTTGACGAACCGGGTCTGGGATTTCGATGTAGGGCTCGGCGCTCACTTCCTGCATAATCAATGCCATAGGGAAGAGTGGAGCAAAGTCGTCGGGTGTGACGGGCTGTTTTGTGCCTGGATGCAGGACTGCTTCTGGCGGTCTGGGAAGGTCTGGGGCGATGTTGTACCAGACACGAGGAATTTCGTCTTCGCTCAAAAGATATTTAGTGTGAAGCTTGTCTACCATGGTTTGATCCTTTCATGGCTTGAGAAAAAATACGTCGAAGGTAGATACATGGTAGGCTCTAATGCTGGGATTGTCAAGTGGTATGGTTCATCGTCGAGAGCTCCGTTACTACCCGTTTATCCAGGTTGTTGCTAGTCGAACGGCTGATGTGGGGCTTTGCTTTATGACATATATTACGAACAGTTACGGAACTTTGCCGTGGAGATTACGAAAGAGGGCAGATTATGGAACAGACAACGAACCAGAACGACATTCATGTTTTGAGATTATTATCGAACCAGATGGCCGACGCCGTCGACAGGGTAAGCCCGTCACTTGTGCTGGTCAATGGCCGACAACGCCAGCCTGCCAGCGGGGTCGTCTACGCCACAGATTTGATCCTGACGGCGGATCATGTCCTTGAACGTGAGGAGGATTTGACGGTCCAGACCCACGATGGCCGCACCCTTGCCGCACAATTCGTTGGGCGCGATACCTCAACAGACCTGGCCGTCTTACGCGTGACTGACCTGGGACTGAGTGTTGCAACTGCCGCGACAGAACCCGCTCGTGTCGGTCAACTGGTACTGGCGGTGGGACGATCCTCGGGAGAGGGGCCAATGGCCAGCGCCGGTATAGTCAGCGCGATCGGAGGTCCCCTGCGCACAGGTCGCGGCACGACTCTTGAACGCTATATACGCACCGATGCCACGCCGTATCCCGGTTTTTCAGGCGGACCTTTGATCGATGTCCAGGGAGGCGTTCTCGGTATCACGACCACAGGATTGGTGAACGGGATCGCGCTGGCTGTTCCCGCGTCGATTGCCTGGGTCATCGCGGAGACGCTCGCGCAGCAGGGGTATATCAAACGCGGTTACCTGGGAATCAGCAGCCAGTTAGTGAATCTTCCACCCGCGCAACGCGGAGGGCGTACGCAGGAACATGGGTTGTTGATAGTAAAAGTCGATGATGATAGTCCGGCCCAGAAGGGTGGGTTGATGCTTGGCGATATCCTGGTGGGACTGGATGGCAACGTCGTTAATGACTCCGAGGACTTGCAAACAGTGCTAACCAACAATCGCGTTGGTAAAACGGTCCCTGTTGAAGTCATTCGTGGCAACACATTGCATACCTTGCAGGTAACCGTAGGACAACGCAAATAGGGATAGCAAGAACGATAGACAGGTATAAGATGACACAAGAAACAATTTTTACTCCGACTTTATCGTCTCTGCTGCCCGACGCGTTTTCGCACGCGTTGATGCAAGTCGTAAAGCGAGTGCAACCGAGCATCGTGCAGGTAGCCAAGGAGGGACGCGGAGCTGGTACAGGTATTGTCTGGAAGGCTGATGGACGCGAAGGCTATATCATCACGAATAACCATGTCGTTCCTGATGATGCTACGAAGATACAGGTGCATCTAGCGGATGGTCGCAGCCTGGATGCGAAAGTGATCGATCGTCACAAAAAGCTCGATGTGGCAATGCTGTTTGTGGAAGGGGACAACCTGCAAGCGGTGGAGGTCGCGGATTCAGCCAGCCTGCGCGTCGGCGAATGGGTTTTTGCCGTGGGTAATCCTTGGGGCCAGCGCGGAGTTGTCACCGCGGGTATCATCAGCGGAGTCAGTTCGCCGAAGACTACTGAGAGCGAGGATGAATTGCCAATACGGTATATCAAATCAGATGTTATTCTCGCACCTGGAAATTCGGGTGGGCCGCTGCTCAATGCTGATGGGATGGTCGTGGGGGTCAATGCAATGGTTTTTGGTGGCGACCTGGCTGTATCAATCCCCAGTAATGTGGTAAGCTCCTGGATAGCGGGATTGTCCAGGCGACGGCAAATCTCTTTGGGAATTGAGGTGGAGACAGTGGATTTGCCAGCCACCCTGCGTGAGAAAGTGGGAGTAAGCTCCAAACGAGGCTCAATGACTCAAGGGCTGCTCGTCGTAGCTTTAGAAGCAGGTAATCTCGAGGAGCAGTCCGACAGGACAGGCTTACTGATAGGAGACCTGTTGCTGGATGCGGCAGGCAAACCGATAGATGATGCAGCGTCACTGCTGGACATCGTCGCCAGGAAAGACCGGCAGGATTCACTACAGATGCGCCTGGTACGAGGCGGTAGTCTTCTTACACTCGATGTCTCCGTTGCAGCATTGGAGCGCAGAGAATAAATGATACGTGTCTTTGTTGTAGCACCGACGCCGATGATGATTGCTGGCTTGCGGGCCATGCTCACCACCACTGAAATAGAGGTGGTGGGCGCGGCGGCAAGTTTCGCGGAGATCAATATTGAGCTTGAGCTTCCAGCTATCGACGTAATCGTAGTGGATTACTTGTTGTTGGACGAGGTGGTGCGTGATGTGCGTGCTATGACAAACGACGGTAGGATCGCACTGGTGGTGCTTACCAACAACGATGAGCGACCGCTGACGATGCTGCGAAATCTATCTTTGCGCGGGTGGGGCCTGGTGCCTGTGGGGGCTACCAGTGTGGAATTGCAGGCGGCAGTGACGGCGGTGGCACAGGGATTCGTGGTGCTACCCGTGGCGTTCAGTGAGCAGCGCCCGGCGGTAGGAACACTCAATCTGAGTTCGTCCGAGGAGGCGCTGACGAATCGCGAGCGTGAAGTGCTGGAACTGGTGAGTCAGGGCTTGTCGAACAAGCTCATAGCCCGTCGTTTACAGATCAGTGAACACACGGTGAAGTTTCATATTTCGTCGATCTCCACCAAGTTAGGAGCATCGAGTCGCACGGATGCGGTGAGCCGCGGGATACGTCGTGGCCTGATAACGCTTTGATACCAGGTTGTTTGTGATGCTGTATAGGTTGGATGTCGTAATGAAACGTGAGAAGGGACGTCACAGGGCGAGCACAAGGGATTGAAGGGCGAGTCACATGCCCCGGGGGCAGGGCGAGCACGAGGCATCGCCCCTACAATGGTACGGCTTCGCGAGCCGGGGCGTGCATGGTGGCAAAGCCCCGTCACAGGGCGACCACCAGGGTCGCCCCTACAATGGTACGGCTTCACCAGCAGAGTCTTGAAAGCTGGGCGGGGGTATGCTCCCAGCCGAGTGCCTGGTTTAGGAATACTGCCATCCTATGTTTTTGAGCATTTGTTGGAAAGACTGGGAGGCGTGCCGGAATAGATCTGGACCGCTGAAGCCCTGGAATTGCCCGGCTGCAGCCAGGTGAGGCTCAAGGGAGAAAAAGCCATCGTACCTATCCTGGCGCAAGCGTAGGAGCAGATCGGGCCAGCGTGCCGCGCCCTCGCCCGCTGCCACGACACTACCATTGGGACGCGCGTCCTTTACGTGGATGTAGCGCAACCATGGTAGGATGGCCTGATAGCTTTCGGGGTAGGGTATTTGCCCGCATTGGATGAAATTGGCCGGGTCCAGGATGGCCTGGAAGTGGACGTCGTTGACGCTTTCTAAGAGATCGACGCAGCGAGCGATGGTGTCACCGAAGATATCTTTCTCGTTTTCGTGCAGCAGTGTAATGTTGGCGGCACGCGCTCTTGCTGCTAGCTCTTTCAGCCTGCTGATTACTTCATCTCTCCACTGTGAAGGGTCAGAGTTATGCGCACGCTCAGCCCTGTTTGTCGCGGCCGTGGGGGGATAGAAGGAGAAGATGCGTATGTAGGGTGTTTGAAAAAGGTGAGCCAGTTCGATAGCACGATTGAAACGCTCCAGGTGGTGTGCGAAGGAGCTATTGATCGGCACCTTTCCGATAGGAGAACCGATAGCTGAGACGTCGATGTCCTGGGTAGAGAGCGCCTCCTTGATCCTGTGTACTTGCTGATCGGTGAGGTCGAGAACATTGGTATTCCAGACTCCGCGCAACTCCAAGAAGCGAATATTCTCCTGGTGGAGCACAGTGATCTGCTCGTCAAGGTCCGCGGAAATCTCGTCTGCGAAAGCCGAAAGACGAATCATGGAAATGTCACCTCCTGGTGTGTGCGGGCTGATTGGTAGATGCCCAGAATAATCTCGACGGGATGGCGCGCGGCGTAGCCATCGACAAGCGGAGTGCCGTCTTCGTGAATGGCGCGGATCATATCGGCAATCTGCAGGGCATGGCTGTAGCTGGAAAGCGCGGCGGGATTGTTTGCCGTAGCACCGCCACCGCCCTCGGATGTTGTCTTACTCGATGTTGGATTGGTACCATACACTCCCACCTGTGCAGTGTCAGCGCGGGCGAGATACAGGTAGGTCAGGTTGTCGTTCTCGATCACCGCAGAGCCTTTATCACCAAATATCTCAATGCGCGTGGTTACGCCAGGGTAAGCGCCAGTTGTGGCGGCGATGGTACCGATTGCTCCATTTTTGAAGCGTAAGATGGCTACGGCCACGTCTTCCGTCTCCATACGGTGCGCCAGCCGATCCGTATAGGCGTGGAGGCTCTTGACAGGGCCCATCAGCCACTGCAACAGATCAATGGAGTGAATGGACTGGTTCATCAGGACACCTCCGCCGTCGAGTGCCCAGGTGCCGCGCCACACTCCGCTGTCGTAGTACGCCTGCGAGCGCCACCAGGGAACGATGGCATTGCCGAGCACGAACTGACCAAAAGCTTGTTCTTTCGCGAGGGCATGTACCTGGAGGGAAGCGGGATCGAAACGATGCTGGCTGATGACTGCCAGCTTCACTCCCATCTCTTGCTGCACGCGCAACATTTCGTCGATCGCAGGAAGCGTGATCTCCATTGGCTTCTCGACAATCACATGTCTTCCCGAGCGCATGGCCGCGCAGGCGTGCTCTCGATGGTTGCCACTGGGCGTACAGATGTTGACGACGTCCAACTCTTTGCGGTCCAACATCTCCTGCAGGTTCGTATAGGCTGTGACATTATACATGTCAGCGAGCTTCTGGGCGTTAATGGGAGTGATATCGGCGACAGCCACAAGCTGTGCGCCGGGTAGGTTAGTGATAGCTTCCGCGTGGGTTGAGCCGATCACGCCGCAACCGAGGATACCAAAGCGTAATGTATCTGTCATATTACTGTCCATTTTTTAGAGATGCCTTTAGATGCTGAAAAAACTGTTGCAATGGTACTGTGACTCCTCTAGAGTACCATTACTGAGGAGTGGAAAACAGAGACAGCCTGGATTTTTAGAGGGGAAATGTGTGAGTTATGATATCCAGAGGAAGCCGACCAGGATATAGACCAGCAATGTTGCGCCTACGAAGAGTATGACTAAGCGAAGTTGCATGATACGGCTGAGGATAACGATTTCGGGAATGCTCAGGCCGGATGCGGCGAGCATGAAGGTGAGGACTACGGGTATGGAGGCTCCATGCTGAATAAGGGCGAACCCGATGGGGATGAGTAATAAAATGTCGGCGTAGATTACGCTGCCTAAGACTGCGGCGGCTGGGACGCCAAGGCCTACACCCCAACTACTGAGGTGAGCAACGGTGGCTGCAGGCACAAGCGCATCTATCAGTATGCCAACCAGAGTGGCAAGCGCGAGCCATGGTAAGAATTTGCGTGTGAGCTGTTGTCCTAGCAGAGCGGCCTTTCTCAAGGCCACGCGGGGCGTTCCTGGGAGAGGCTCATCTTCTTCAAACCAGAGGTAGTCGCGCAGCGCTCTCTCACGGGGCACTTGCCCTATCACCCAACCAACGGTGATGGCAGCGACCAGGCAGGCAGTGGTGTAGAACAGCGTGATACGCCAGCCGAAGACGACCAGCAGTAAGATCACGGCCCCTAGATTGATAGTTGGAGAGGCGAGAAGAAAAGAGACGGCGGGGCCGAGCGGGATTTCTGCCTCTATCATCCCCAGGAAAAGTGGGACGGCGGTGCAGGTGCAGAAAGGTGTCGCGGCGCCAAGGAGGGCGGCCAGCATTCTGGCCGCCAGAGCAGACTGGCTGGTGAATAGCTTGCGCAGCCTTGTAAATGAGATGGTTTGCTTCACATAAAAGGCAAGAGTTGCGGTGCTGAATAAGAGCACGCCTATGAAAACCAGCAGCGCAGGAAAGAACAGCAATCCTCGCCAGGGTAATGCAGAGGGTAATAGGTTCATGAGCCTCTCCGTGAACTGCTTGAATTATGGCAGCAGATGTGGATCGCCCAGGGGCGCCATTACTGTCTCAGCAGTCTCATAGTGAGTAAAAAATTCCTCTGTACTATGACTGTTACCCGGTTTCTCCAGCATCTCTCTGAAGCGGGTTCTATGCATATACCTGGGCCGGTGGAGGGTATTGTATGAGCAGAAAGGCATAATCTTACCATCGGGTAGGACGTGGTGGACACAACACTTTTTGGCTGAACGAACGTCAAAGTTCCAGGCATCCATGAAGGCAATAATGACGATACGGAACATATTCTCGTAGAGCACACTGCCGTGCTCTTTTTGCGTCAATGCCTGTGGAGCCACCGGTAGGCAACAACTAAAGTCGCGCAAGGCATTGATTGTGCTCAACGGCATGGAGGCTGACCAGAGGCGCATTAGTGCCTCACCAACAACGTTCTTCATATCGTCAATACGGAAGTTGATCTGATTGCCAATCACATCCAGGTAAGCTTTCACATCGATGTAGCGCGGCAGAGGCTTTACCTTGTTGCCCTTGACGTAGGCGTAGGTCATGCTGATGCAGTCACTATGACAGGGTAGGGGCACAAAGTCCGTCTTGAGGAACATACCTGCTGTCTGCTCATCGATGGCCTTAATTACGTCGGGAACAGTGGTGCGGTCAAGTGGGTTGAAATCGTCGTGGCGTCCAACATTGGTGATTGGTTGGAAGGTGATACCGCGCACCATCTTCTGCGCCACACCAAACTTGACAATCTCGCCGATCTCATCTTCGTTGACACCACGTGCAATTGTCGCGGTCAGGTTGATGGGAATCTCATATTTGGTCAGGTTGGCAAGCGCCTTTTCTTTCATTCCGCGCAAGTCCAGCCCACGCAGCTTCTCATAGGTGCTCTGACGGAAACCATCGAATTGGAGATAGACCTCGAAATTGCCCTTGAAGGTTGCGAGCTGACGCACAAAATCTTCGTCACGGGCGATGCGTACGCCGTTGGTGTTAATCAACATCGCTTTGATACGCTTCTTCTTCGCCATCTCAAGAATCTCCAGCAGGCGGGGGTGGATGGTTGGTTCGCCGCCACTGAATTGCACTACGTCGGCATAGCCCTCGTTCTCGATCACGGTATCGAGCATGCGCTCTACTTCCTCTAAAGGCGAGAAACGCCCCACATCCGAATCGGCGAAACAGGCAGGGCAGCGCAAGTTACATGCCTCAGTGATCTCGACAAGCGCGAGGCAGGTATGTTGCTCATGATCGGTACATAACCCACAGTCCAGCGGGCAGCCCTTCTCAACGGGCATCTGGAAGTGTCGGGGCAATGTACCCGGTTTATTATACTGACTCTGGCTCAAATAGTACGCGGCATCTGAGGAGAGGAGGGTGCGCATTGCTCCATGCTCAGGACAGGTCTTGAGCATATATACTTTGTTGTCTTGTATGATGACTTTGGCCTGAATAACTTTCAAGCACTTGTGGCAGAGGCTGTTGGTGAAGTTGTGATAGATATAGGGGCGATCATACCGCTTCATCAGTGGGTCGTCTGAAGCCGGAATTGGTTCCGTCTCGGCGGGTATGAGAGGCATACTTTGTAGTTTCTTGGATCTGCGGTCACGCATGTTCTAGCTCCTTTGCTTGAGGCTTCAATATGATTAGTGAGGCTGTATCAGGTTAGGAAGGACGGCACAGCCAACCGTGGCGATTACCGGGCTTGCCAGGAAAGCTGTCAGGAGTCCATATCCAGCAAAGCGCAGTCGATTGTTAACGAGAACAATAATCGTTACGATCAGCTCGATGATATAAAGAAGCGCTGCTAGAATAACGCCATACAGGAAGGCAAAAGATGTCGAGCCTATCGACAACCCAAAACTGACAAGAAAGATGATCAAGGGAATAAGCCCTACCCCAAGGCCGATAAAATATTGCCTTCGCTTCTGCTCTTGTGTGAGAGGTGTCATGGGTGGCATGGATGGTGGGGGTGGAGGGCTACTCGTCATAGTCTTACGCTCCTTGCTCATTATATTTTTTTTATTATTCGCCTGGTTGTTTCCTACAGAGAACCGGCTAGCGCATCGGACGTTTGCGCTTCTGATACCACCTTTGCCTTTCGGCTCTTACGGAAGGAGAGCCACAGGCTGGAAGCAAATCCAACAATGGTGAGGGCGTAGATAACCTGTACCAGCGTCAGACCCCAGAGTAAATGTGGGTCAGCGCGCGTGAAGTCCACCATGAAGCGCAGGCTACAGTAGCCTACAACGTAGATTTTGAAGAGATCGCCTGAGCGAAGGGACTTGCCGCGAAGAAGGAGAATCACGAAAAAGAGCAGGAGGTCGAGGATAAGCTCGTAGAGTGCGGAAGGTGGAGTATTTGATATGGCTAAAGCGTTTGACCAGGAGTACTGCTATATAGCCGCCGAAGAATGCACCTGTCCAGGCCTGGCCACTATACCATAAATATGGGAGATCCTTGATGAAGGTTGCGGGCCCAAGGAAAAGCAGCATACTGAGTTTGGCGCCAATAAGGCCGCCGGCAAGGGCGCCCAGTGCTACCCGTAAAATCGCTTCAGTGGCACGGTTGAGTCGCTTCGCTTCGTAGTAGGTTACGATCCCGCCAACAATGAAGGCGCAGAGAAACAGCAGTGAGTAGGTAGAAATAGCGAAGGGTCCCAGGTGTAGCCATGGATACATCACCTTCCTCCACTCTTGCTCATTTGAGCAATAAAAACATAGAGTAGGACGAGGAATTTGCCAATGGGTATGAGTTTAAGTCTAGCACTACTATAACATAAAAAAGGGTCTATGTCATTTTTTCGGGAAGTGAGGAAGTGAGGGGGTAGGGGATGAGCGCGGCGCTCCCGGAACTGCTCGCTAATTGGGTGAAATAGCGCGTAAATTGCTCGCTATTTTTTCGGGAAGGAGATGAGACGTGGTCGAATCGGTTATTTAATGAAACCTTCAGTCTTCTCTATCGTATCATATGGAAACAAGGACAAATATGGTAAGACTCTACGCAGTGTGTCAACCTGGGCACGGATTCCCTCATAACTTCAAGTTGTTTCGTGATAAGAGTGAAAGTGTGCGTCATATGTTCGATATGGCTACAACCGAACTGCAAAATTTCCTGGCTACCTATGGGTATTGGGCGGTCTTTATCTTTGTGGGTATTGAAAGTATAGGGATCCCTTTTCCGGGCGAAACGATGTTGCTGGTTGCCGCCATTGATGCTGGGAAGACGCACCAGCTTTCTATTGCGCTTGTGATTGTCGCGGCAGCCTGTGGAGCGATACTCGGTGATAATATTGGCTTCCTGATCGGGCGAAAGGGAGGTTACCTCGTGCTGCGCCGCTATGGGCGGTATATCGGTTTCAACGAGCGCAAGTTGAAAGTGGGGATTTACATGTTTCGCAGGCATGGCGGCAAGGTTGTCTTCTTCGGGCGATTCGTCGCGGTGCTACGTACCTGGGCGGCCTTTCTGGCAGGAGTCAACCGGATGCAGTGGGGTCACTTCTTATTGTTCAACGCCCTTGGAGGAATAGTCTGGGCGACATTCTATGGATTGGGGGGGTACTTCCTCGGCAAGAATATCCAACAGCTGCTCGGGCCTGTAGGAAATATTACGATTGTGTTGGCAGTAATAATCTTCATAGCGTTTGCAATTTATATATGGCGCAATGAGCAGCAATTGGAAGAGCGGGCGGAGAAAGCTCTACCTGGGCCAATTGAGTTGTATTAGCTATAGCTCTTATCCCTCATAAGCACTCCGACAGCCAGGAATGTGACCCATCGCTTTGATGATTCAAGCAACCATGCGACGATCGACGCGTATTCTGGTTTCACCTGACGTGTGTTTCCTTTCCCACTGTGACACCTCCGAAGGTCAAAACGCTTGCCCGCCTCAGGCTCCCAGGAGGTACACGACAGCCGTGATGATGGCTGTGATGAAGATCCAGAGAAGCTGGAACCAGTAAAAGAAGGGTATCCCAATGAACTCTGGTAGGCGGTAGTTGTAGAACGGAGGGTAAAGTAGGACTATAAACGGCAAGATGAGCAAGATGAGCGGCCAGGAGCGGTTTTTTCTCCTTGAATGAGTCGGACGAATCATAAGAGCTTTTCCTTTCCCCAACTCTATTGAGCCTCTAAAATATATAATAGGAGCAATATATGCATATTTCAACATAATTCTTTCGCAAAGTATAGTGTTTACACTTCTATACCCAAAAAGTACTAATAAATGAAAGCCCCTCTATTGTCGAGCATGACATAATGATATACTCTGGTGGGATCAAAGTTGT
>WNGG01000922.1_pt1 | contig 37251 bp, 32 predicted proteins | sample 5400661 | NCBI WGS metagenome assembly WNGG01 (sample SAMN13153372, study PRJNA577476) | soil metagenome | isolation source: 100 cm soil or saprolite under Garry oak tree replicate 1 | place: USA:California | collected 2016-06-15
AGGAAGTGCTGAGCGTGTCGAAAAGATCATACGAGGCGGTGGGAAGGGCAGGGAACTCGCCGACGGCCGCACCGATAGTTGTTCCGACGCCCGCCGGATAGGTGAACGGCTGGCCGACGAAATGCTGGTTTGTGCTCGCGCCAACCGTGATGACCTTGCGCGCGCGACCGGGTGAGTCAAGGGTGCCTGCTCCGGGCCCGCTGTTACCAGCCGCTACGGCCACGACCACGCCCGCATCGACCGCGTCGTCGAGACCCGCCGCCAAGAGATCGTTGTTACCATGGAATCCGCCGCCAAGCGACAGATTGAGAACGTCCATCCCGTCAGCGATCGCGGCGTCAACCGCGTTGAGGATGTCCTCGCTCCGGGCATTGATGACGTCGTCGGGGAAGACGTTGTAGTTACCCAGAAAGGCGCCCGGCGCTATCCCAGACATGTCATCGATGCTCACGCCGTTCACCACCGCAGTCTTGCCGGTCACTCCCGCGGCATCCCCCGCGGTGTGCGTCCCATGGTCCTGGATGGCCTGGGCGTCGAGGCCCTGCTGTTTGGCCTTATTGTAGAAGACCTTGGCGACAATGACCTTGGGCGAGACGTACTTGCAGTTCTCGTCCGGGTGGTGCGTCGTGCTATCCGCCGCGTCGCACTTGGGAAAGCCAGCCGGGTAGTTGAAGCCGGTCGGATCGAAAAATGGGTGAGTCTCGTCGATGCCTGTGTCGATGTCGCCGACCTTGATCCCAGCCCCAGCGGTCGACCTGCCTCCCGCGGCTATCCAGGCGCCCCTAGCGTTAATGATCTTGTAGCTCTCACTCAGGTTGGGGTAGTAGAGGGCGTTGTACTGAACCTGTTGCACCATCGGCGCGCCTGCAATCGTCTCCAGCGACGTCCCGTTAAGTTGCGCGGCGACCGCGTTAAGCGAAATGTCGTACTCACTGGTTATTTTCGCTTTCGGTGCGTTGGCGCGCAGCCAATTTCTGAAATCGTTGCGTAGCGCTGCGAGCTGGGCGCGGTACGATTTAACGGTGTTACTGTTGAAATCGATTTTCTTGCCCGGAGCTGGTTTGGTAGCGGAATACGTGCTTAGCGGATCGCCCTTTAGTTGGACGATCACGCTTGATGTATCGACCGTTGGGCCTTTGGCGAAGGAATCCGCGTTGGCGTTCGGTCCAGTCGTTGCCGAACCGCCACCACCGCCTTTACCGGCACCAAGAACCGCCATTGCGGCGGCCAGGATGAAGAGGGTGCCTGCGGTTGCGATCCGCAGATGTGATAGGAGATGATTGCGAGTGAACCAACGAGGAGTTTTCATATGTTTTTTGAGCCCGGCGATAACGAGTTGAAGTTTCCGGAAAATTTGCGGAACGCGAGTGTTGCCGAGATCAAGACGAGATGTCAAGAATCTTTCTAGATTTTATAAAAAAAAATGGCTCAACCGCGACGACACGAAAGAAAGCCAAAAGGCGTCGAGAAAATCATCGTTTGTCAACCTTACTAAGCAGCCTAAGCAGCCGCCATGGTGGCCCGCTTCCGTGCGGTTCCATCGAGGATGCGCTTGCGCAAACGCAATGATTTGGGCGTCACTTCCACGTACTCATCCCTCTCGATGTACTCGATCGCGCGCTCGAGACTCATCCGCAGCGAACTCAATCGCAACCCGAGCGATTTGTCAATCGCCTGCAAATAGAACGAGGATAAGCCTCAGCGAATGCCGGTGTCGATGTCCATATCGACGCGGACAGTTTGATTTGAGACGACTGTGAACGGTTTCGGCTTCGCGCGGGCATGCTTGCGCTCGCGGTCGTGCACATCCAAAACATAATCGCCGGGCGGCAACTCGGCGCGGTAATTTCCCTGCGCGTCCGCGGTAAGCCGGGCAATTTCTCGTTTCCCGTCGCCGCTTAAAACAACGAGCGGATATTCAGAATAAGCCTGCGGTGTGGTGGTCTTCGTATTTTCACCGTCGGCAAGCTCAACTTCCCTGAGCGCGATAATCTTCACGTGTCCTTCCAGCAAACCCGGCGGTGCGGCACCAATTGAGGCCGCGCCGCAAATCAGCGCGACACTGACGCAGCTGGCAGCCAGCGACTGGAAGACCGATGACATCACAAAAAAATGGGCGGGATAGATTTTCACTATCCCGCCCAAGAAACTTAGCCGAACCTTTATGGCAGTGTCAGCTTCCAGGCGCTCCGGCCGTGCGTTGCTGCGTAGAGTGTCCGCGCACTGGGCACGATTGTGAGGCCTGCGACCTCAACCATGGGCAGTCCCGTGCCAGCGGGTACCCATGAAACGGAGCCATTGGCAAGGAGCAGAACACCCCAGTCATTCGAGACGTAGAGGTCGCCGTTCGAATCACGAGCGATGCCAGTCGCCGGGAAGTTTGGGAACGGCGTTCCACCCGGGCTGTCGAGGCTCGTCCACTTCGCCGTCGAAGGCGCGGTTCGGGTCACTTCGAAGACGTGGCCTGGCGTCGTCGGAGTCAGGGTGCTATAGCTCGAGTACGAGATCCAAACGTGATTTGGATTCGCCGGATCGATCGTGATACCGCTGACGAACCGGGGCGGATCGATGCTTGAAGAGGAGTCGAGGCGCTCCCAGACGACTGAGCCGTGCGCTGCATCGGCGTTGCTCGAGAAGAACACGCGGCCGGTTGACGTCGCCGCCCACAGTGTACTGGAATCGGTTGAACTCCGGGCAACTGCCGCAACAGTGCCGAGGGAGCGATCGCCCCATAGCGCAGAGGTCAGCTGTGTCGATGGAATGCCGTCGCCGATGATGACGAAGTCACCGCACCCAGGTTGGTTGCCAGGAGTCGTGAACTCAGGGCAGTTCGCTTCGAGGAATGCCTGGTTACCCCCCCAGTCCCGCGTTCGCCACACGCTCTGCTCGCCCAGGAAGATCGTCCCGGCAACAAACGGGTCCGCGATGATCGGCTTGTAGAATGCCGAGGTCTCGGTAAACAGCGGACCGGAGATAACGACCCACTTGCTCGGATCGCCGTTCTGGAAGTTCGCATCCGTGTAATTTGCGAAGAAGGTGTTGAAGCGCTGCGCGGAATTGCCGACGTTGAAACCCGACTGGCCGCCGTCGCCGTAGATAATTTGTGGCCATACCAAGGCCGAGCCATTCGTCTCAAAGGTTCCGTTGTCCTGCGTACCCCCTTGCAGGTGCTTGGAGTTGTCGGCAGCGACCGAGAGGCTCTGGAACTGCAAAGTCGAGAGCCCCTTGTTTAGGCTGTAGAGGTGGCTCGGCACCTGCGACAAGAGCTGCTGGCAGAGCGCCAGATCATCTCCGCTGAGCCCGCGCAAGGTCGTGCACTGCGAAGAGATGTTCGCAAACGCTCCGTCCGAGCGCACCAGACCGCCGTCGGAGCCGTCGAAGAAGAGGCCCGGGTTAGTTGGGCTTACGACGAATCCATGCTGGTCAGGATGCATTCCATTCGGCGCAACTGGATTAGGTTGGCAACAGCTTCCCGGCGGTGTCGGAGGCGTCGTTGAGTCCCATGTCATGTCGGTGAACGACGCACCAGCATCGGTCGAGTAGAGAACGCCGCGGCCGTTTGTCGCGAACCCGTACGTCGCATAGTCGAACGAGCCACCGATATACACGGTGTCCGGAAAACCTGCCGGCGTGAAGACAAAATTGTCGTACCAGCACTGCCCCGAGCAGTAGTTATCAGTTTGGCCGGCTGGCGACTCCGCTGCCGTCAGATCGATAAACACCGGCACGCCAGTCGCGACGTCATCGCTGCGAAAAACGTGTGCAGTCGGTGATCCGGTGTTGCCATCGCCGACATACATCCTAGTCAGCCCGCTGGCGGTCGTGACCGCGAACTCGGCCCTATCATTAATATTAGCGGGAGCTAGCGCGGTCTTAATCTGCGTGAAAGTAGCGCCATCATCGGTCGAGCGCCAGACGCCTCCTCCACTTGCGGTAACCCTGGGGAACGCAGCTGCGTAGAGCGTCGTATTGGTCGCGTAATTCGGATCAAATTCGACGTGGTTAACGCCACGCGCCGAGCCGAAGGTCGATTGGAATTTCCCGGCGTCGCCCTTCAGCAACGGGTTCAGGCAGACACCTTCCGGGCTGAGCTGCGTGAAGTTCGCGCCGCCGTCGGTAGACTTCCACAGTCCGGGTGGCGGCAGGCCAGGAGCGAGGCTGACGGTCCCACCCGTAACGGAACTCACTCCGCGCACGGCGCGCGTGGAACCGACATACATGGTACTGCCGCTAACCCTGATCGATGAAATGGCGCGCCCGTTGAAAGCCGGACCGGTATACTTAGGCGCGGCCCCACACCCGGTCGGCATCGCTGCGACGCGTGTGTTCGCAACCAGGTGCGTCCACGTGTTACCGTTGTCGGTTGATTTGTAAATACCAAAACCGGCTTCCGAATCACCCGACGCGTTCGGCTCGCCGGTTCCCGCGTAGAGCGTGGCGGTCGCAGCGTCGTAAGTCAGCGTCCCGATCGAATTCGTCGCGAAGCTGCCCGAGACGAATGTCCAGTTTGGCGGGTTTGCGAGCGCGTTGTTTGTGCGCCAGACACCGCCGCCGGCGGCTCCAACCCAGAGCATACAGTTGTTGCTTGTGCAAGTCGGCGCAATGGCCAACGCAGTGATGCGACCGGAGGTGATGTAGTCACGCCCACTGAAAGTCAAAATATCAGGAAAATTCCCACCGCTCGGACCTATGAGGGTCCAGACGCCCGCCGAGGGGGCCTGTGCCACTACGTTCGCCCACGCTTTCTGCGCGTCCACCGTTAGCTTGAACGGAACGTCGCTAGCCGGGTAGGCGCGATTCGCATAAGCTTCTTCAGCTGCGGTGATTGGCCCGCGATCTGTTTCCGGACCAGCTTGATCCGTATTGTCTGATTTCCCCAACAAGAATGGGCCAGATGGTTTCGCCGCGACGAAGGCCATTGCCGCCGCCGCGGACATTAGTGTGACCACAGTTGTGATCCGCAATTGTGAGAGAAGATGATTTCGAGTAAACCGACGATTAGTTTTCATATATTTTTGGAGCTGACGATAACGAGTTGAAGTTTGGGTGAATTTGGGGAGTTCAAGACTCCGAGGATTAAGACGAAAATGTCAAGCATTTTTTGTCCTTTTTTTCTCGGATTCGGCGCTGGGTCCGAGCCTGGCTTATTAAGAACTAAGCTAATGCACAAGGCAGTTGACTCCGAAAGCCCCCGCGAGTTGAGGTGAATCGCCTCACCTCTTGCTTGGAATCGAGCTACGCGGCAGCCGCGGCGCGTTTCCGGCCGGTTGCGTCCAAAATACGCTTGCGGAGACGGAGCGATTTCGGCGTCGCCTCCACGTATTCATCGATGTCGATGTACTCGATCGCGCGCTCGAGACTCATCCGCAGCGAAGCTTCGAGCTGAATACCTTTGCCTTCTCCCTGACTGCGCATGTTGGTGAGATGCTTCGCTTTGCATGGATTCACCGGCAAATCTTCCGGCCGCGCGTTTTCGCCAACGATCATGCCTGGGTAAACATCCTCCTGCGGTCCGATAAACACACGCCCGCGCTCCTGAATGTTATTGAGCGCGTAAGCGGTGCTGATTCCCGATTCCATCGACACCATCACGCCACGTCCGCGTCCGCCAATCTCGCCCTTGAACGGCGCATATTCGCGAAAGAGATGGCTCATCGCTCCTTCGCCCCGGGTTAGATTCACAAAATCGGTTTCGAATCCAATTAATCCGCGCGTCGGGATGATCGCCTCGATGGAAACCCGCCGGGCGTGATGATCCACATGGACCACCTCGCCTTTACGATTGGCAATTGATTGCAGAACGTCGCCGAGGTTCTCATTTGGTAGATCGACATACAGATTCTCCAGCGGCTCGAGCAGGCCGCCGTTCCCGTCGCGCTGGAAGATCACTTCCGGTCGCGAGACCATTACTTCATAGCCTTCGCGCCGCATTTGCTCGATGAGAATTGCAATCTGCATTTCTCCGCGCGCATCGATCTCAAAAACTCCCGCAGTTTCCGTATCGGCCACGTGCAACGAAACGTTGCCGCGCGTTTCGCGAATCAAGCGTTCCCGAATGTGCCGCGCAGTCACAAATTTCCCTTCGCGTCCGGCAAAGGGGGAATCGTTCACGAGAATACGCATCCGAATCGTCGGAGGATCGATATCCACAAACTGAAGCGGCGCGGCGTCTTCGCGGTCGGTCAGAGTTTCGCCTATGTAAACTTCCTCGAATCCGGCGAGACCGATAATCTCGCCGGCGCTCGCGTGTTTTATCTCGATCTGCTCCAGCCCGGAATGAGTGAAGAGCGCGGTGACATTCGCCCGTTCCAGAGTCCGGTCGCGATGAATGCAAACGATGGAATCCCCGACGCGCACGCGGCCGCTCACAATGCGACCAAGCGCAACACGGCCAAGATAATCGCTGTACTCCAGATTCGAAACGAGCATTTGAAAAGATGGCTCGCTTGAAATTTTTGGCGGCGGCACATGCTGCACGATCGCTTCAAAGAGCGGCGTCATGTCGTCGCTGTTGTCGTGTAGTTCGCGCATGGCGAAGCCGTTCTTCGCGCTCGCGTAGACAATGGGGAAATCGAGCTGCTGATCGGTTGCCTTGAGCTCGACAAAAAGATCGAAGACCATGTCGAGCACTTCGTGTGGACGCGCGTTTTCTCTGTCGATCTTGTTGATTACGACAATGGGCTGGGCGCTATTCTCCAGTGCCTTTCGCAAAACGAAACGCGTTTGCGCTTGCGGGCCGTCGTGCGCATCGACCACGAGCAACACGCCGTCCACCATTTTCATGATGCGCTCGACTTCGCCGCCGAAATCGGCGTGCCCCGGCGTATCAACAATGTTGATCCGATAACCGTTCCATTGAAAGGCCGCGTTCTTTGCGCGAATCGTGATGCCTTTCTCGCGCTCCAAATCCATCGAATCCATCACCCGCTCTTCGATCTTTTGATTGGAACGAAATGTGCCCGATTGACGCAGCAATTGATCGACCAGCGTCGTCTTGCCGTGATCGACGTGCGCAACGATGGCGATGTTCCGGATTTTGTCCATGAGACGCTCCTCGAGGATGAGGAGCGCGTAATATGGGCGCGTAGATCGACGGCGTCAAACGACACCGAGGAGATCTGGAAAAGCAAAACCGGGCCGATCGCGGACGTAATTTGCCGCCGAGATCGCTCAGCCCGATTTGCACCAGCTTATCCGTGACTTAGCGGACGATATAGTAGCCGTGAGCCCAAACGCGGTGATGACGATGGCGTACCCAGTGGCCCGGCACCCAGACATAATACACTCCGCCAGACCAATAGCCCGGCCCGTGGAGATAGTAAGGCCGATCGCCAACTTCGATGTTAAGTGAGATGGCGTTTGCCGTCGTCGAGACAATACCGCTAGCCCCGAGCAAAACCGCAAATAGTAATGCTAATTTCTTTCTCATAAGGTTCTATAATTAACTTCGGGTTAGGACTAATGTTGGCTGTCTCTTATTTAATGACTGTGGCGGATTGTACAGCGGTAGCATCGGTTTATAGTATGGCTAGTATGGCGACTGTGTGAGCTTCCCTCGACAAATTTCCAGCGCGCGTGCCTACGCCAGGACCGCCGCAGCCGCCACGGGCTCGATCCATTTGCCGTGTTCGCGAATCAAATCCTGCAAACGCTCGACTGCTTCCCCTTCGGGAATGTTGAATTTCACCGGCGTCTTGCCCACATAGAGGTTCACTTTGCCGGGCGCGCCGCCCACATAACCGAAATCCGCATCGGCCATTTCTCCAGGCCCGTTCACAATGCAGCCCATAATCGCAATCTTCACGCTTTTAAGATGCGACGTTGCCGCTTTGATCTTTGCCGTCGTGGTTTGCAGATTAAATAACGTCCGGCCACAAGACGGGCACGCGACGTAATCGGTCTTGAAAATCCGCGAGCCCGCGGCTTGCAATATATTATAGGAGAGGCGCAGTCCTTGCCCCGGCGCTTCTTCCCGCTGCACCAAAACGGCGTCCCCAATTCCATCGCACAGCAGCGAACCGATGTTTGTCGCGGCGATGAGAAGCGTGTGGAGGAAGTCCCTGCTTTCATCCTTCATCCTTCTTAATTCATCCTTTAAAAGGATCGGATGCCGCGGCTGTAACTTCGCGGCAAGCAAACGATACGCTGTGATCACCGGAAGATCGACATCGTCCCTAACCGTAACGAACTGCGGCGTCGAATTTTCATTCAGTCGTGCAATCGCGTCGTCATCGCGGGGATCGACTTCTTCAATTTTCGCGTGTTCGTAAACAATCTCCGGTTTGTAGTCGCCCATCTTGTCGATCTTATGCGCGATCTTATCGAAGTTTGATTGCACGATTACGACACGGATCAATTCCTCACCACCCACTCGCACGCCATCGCGCGTAATCGTTTCCGTCGCCCGTCGCTGATATGAAAACGGGTCGAATGAAAGATTGACATCTTCAACCTGTTCGGTTTCCGGTTTCCGCTTTCCGGTATCGATAAGCGCTTTCGCTACCGGAATTTCATGGATACTGTCCTCGGTCAGCGACACACGGATCGTGTCGCCGATTCCGTCCGCCAGAAGCGATCCGATCCCGATTGCGCTTTTAATTCGCGCGTCTTCGCCTTCGCCCGCCTCGGTCACGCCGAGATGCACCGGATAATTCCAGTCCGGCCCTTCTTCATCCAGCCGCGCAACGAGCAGCCGATACGCGGCGATCATCACCTTTGGATTGCTCGACTTCATCGAGAAGACGAACGCGTGATAATCGAGATCGCGCGCGATGCGGGCGAACTCGAGCGCGCTCTCCACCATTCCGAGCGGCGTGTCGCCGTAACGGTTCATAATACGATCGGAAAGCGAGCCGTGATTTGTCCCGATCCGCATCGCGATTCCACGCTTCTTGCAAAGATCGACAAGTGGAGTGAAGCGCTCGCGAATTCGATTTAGTTCTGCCGCGTATTGCTCGTCGCTGTATTCGCGGATCAAAAACTTTTTCGAGTCGGCGTAATTGCCCGGATTGATCCGCACTTTGTCCACCCACTTCCCCGCTTCCATCGCGGCCTCCGGTTTGAAATGAATGTCGGCCACGATCGGCACATCGCAGCCGCGCTCACGCAAACCTTTCACGATCTGTTCGAGGTTGCGCGAGTCCTTCACCGTCGGCGCGGTGATGCGCACAATCTCGCAGCCGGCCACCGCCAACTCCATCGTCTGCTCGATCGACATCTCCGTGTCCATCGTGTCGCACGTGATCATCGATTGAACGCGGATCGGATTCGTCCCTCCGATTCCGACGTTGCCAACCCTTACCTCTCGGGTCTGGCGACGCTCGTAACGAAAAGGATCAAAACAATATTTCACCGCAGACACAATCTACGGATTCACATTAGCGGCGCAACGCAACCAACCGCGGCGCTATGGCTGCGTGGACTTTGCCGGTGTCGCTTTCGGCAGAAACTTCGGCGTGTCACGTTTGGTCCCGAACAAGTCCTGCACATCGAAGAACGCGATGTAAACCATGAAGCCGATGATCAAGACCGCGCAGGCGGTTTGTACGACTTCGAGCACGCGCATGTTCACGGGACGCCGGCGCACCGCCTCGACCAGAGCGAGAACAATGTGGCCGCCGTCCAAAACAGGAATCGGCAGCAAATTGAGCAACGCAAGGTTCACATTCAGCACCACGCTGAACCAGAGCGCCATGCGCCAGCCTTCCTTGTTTTCGAACATCACATAATAAACGCGCAACATCATGACCGGCCCGCTCATGTGCTGCAGTTTCACGTCCGATTTCGGCGAAGCGATCGCTCCCACCGTGTTAAAGATCGACAACATCCCGGCGCGGATTTGTTCGATCGGCCGCGGATGTCTCACCGTCATCTTGCCGTAATCATCGGGGGTAATTCCAAGATCGTCCCCCCATCGCAGCCCGATCCGCGCGAGCTTTTCGCTTTCCGGAATTTCCGGCGTCACTTTCAACTCAAGCTTTCTGTCTCCACGCAAGATCGACATCGTGATTGGTTGGCCCGCGTGATGCTTGACGTAATCGGAAACGGCGAGCGTGCTCTTTGCCGGTCGTCCATCGACAGCCAATACAACGTCGCCTTTCTGCAAACCCGCGCGCGCAGCCGGGCCGTCTGCAACTACTTCATCAACCGTCGGATTTCCCGGCCTGAACGGCAGCGCGAGCTTCGTTCCGCCGCGCTCGACCCCAAGCGTGAGCGGTTCGTCGAGATGATCGCGAATAAAATCGGCGATGCCGAAAATGTGGTAAATCCGTTGGTCGTTGATCGTCAGGATCAAGTCGTTAGGCCGCAACCCCGCTTTCGCTGCCGGACTGCCGGGCTCAACCTTCGCAATCATCGGCGTCTCCGCCGGCACGATTCCGATTTCACGAAATCCTTTGCGCATCCATGGCTTCGTTTCCGGAATCGTAGGCTTGGCTTCTATCGTTTTCGTTTCGACGCGACCATTCACGTTGCGCTCGATTTCGATCGGAATTTCTTCGCCTTCGCTGCGGACGACCCGCCACGAAATACTGTCTTCGCCCATCCCGCCGAAACGCGAGACCGGCTTCCCGTCAACCGACAAAATTTTGTCGCCTGCTTTCAACCCCGCTTCGGCCGCAGGTGAGTTCGGGATGACGTAACCGATCGTCGTCGTCGCCTCCGATTCGCTGACCGGCCGGCCGACCATCCAAATGATCACCGCGAAAAGGACGGCAAGGCCGAAACTGAAAAGCGGTCCCGCGAATGCAACGATAATTTTGTCCAGCGCGGAGATTTTCGGCAGCTTCGCCCGGTCGAGATCGGCTTTGCCCTCGATTATGTCCATCGGCGCGAGCTGCGGCAACGCCACGAAGCCGCCGAAAGGCAGCGAACCCAGGGAATACTGCACTCCATTGATCGTTTTTTTCCAAAGCGGCTTGCCAAACCAGACCCCAAACTTCTCGACGTACAAACCGCGCCAGCGTGCTGCCAAAAAATGCCCAAGCTCATGCACGACGATGAGCAGATTGAAAAGCAGCACCACCTCGATCACGATGAGGATAATGCGTCCGATGTGAAGAATCATGATTGAATCAGCCCGGGATGACCGCACGCGCCTGCTCGCGCGCCCATTGATCGGCGGCCAATATCGCATCGAGATCCGGATGCGCAATGCTCCTGTGGCGCTCCATCACCGATTCAACGATTTGCCAGATTTGCGGAAACCGTACTTGTCGATCTAAGAAAGCCGCAACCGTGATCTCATTTGCCGCGTTCATGACGGCCGGCAGCGTGCCGCCCGTTTCGCCGGCACGGCGCGCAAGATCAAGCGCGGGAAAATCATCGTAACGCGGCGGGAAAAATTCCAGCTTCGACAATTTGCCAAAATCGAGCGGCGGCAGCGTGTTTGGCACGCGGTCCGGCCACGTGACCGCATATTGAATCGGAAAACACATGTCCGAGTAGCTCAATTGCGCCAGCGTCGAGCCATCGGCGAATTCGACCATCGAATGCACAATGCTTTGCGGATGGATCACCACTTCGACGCGCTTCATTTCCACGCCGAATAACCAGTGCGCCTCGATCATCTCCAGTCCTTTATTAAATAACGTGGCCGAATCGATCGTAATCTTTGGCCCCATGTTCCAAGTCGGGTGCTTGAGGGCCTGCTCCGGCGTAACATCGACAAATATCTCCGCCGGCATTTCGCGAAACGGTCCGCCCGACGCCGTTAAAATTATTCGGCGGACTTCGGACGCGCGGCCATCCAAACATTGAAAAATCGCGTTGTGTTCGGAATCGACTGGCAAAACACGGACATTTTTCGCGCTCGCCTCGCGCCTCACAATCTCACCCGCCATCACCAAAATTTCCTTGCTCGCCACCGCCAGATCCTTGCCCGCGTCAATCGCTGCCAGCGCGGGACGCAAGCCCGCGGTGCCAACGATCGCGACTAACACCATGTCGGCATTCGCCAGAGACGCGATCTCGCGCAACCCATCTTCGCCCGAAAAAATCTGAGGCTTGTATTCGAGTGCTCCTCGCAGGATGTCGATCTTCGTTTCATCGACCAAGCAAACGGACGCCGGTCGGGCCCTGTTCGCCGCCGCCGCCAGTTTTTCCGCGTTCCTGTTCGCCGCCAGACCGACGATTTCCATCCGCTCTGGAATGTCGCGCGCGACTTTGAGTGCGCTTTCCCCGATCGACCCGGTCGCGCCAAGAACGACGACACGTTTACGTTTCATAAAAAAACTGAACTCAAGTGACTATGAAAAGTCTCGCACAACAGCCACGACGTTCACTAAGGGACGAGGAAAAACTTCTTCTTTTGCGCTGTGTCCTTTGCGTCCTTTGTGCGAGTCCGGAAAACTGCTGGACGCTCGCATCTCACGGCACGCGAATGACCAACCGCAGGTAAAAAAATAGAAGCGGCGCGGTAAAGAGCAGGCTGTCGACCAGATCGAGCGCGCCACCAATTCCCGGCAGAAAATTTCCCGAATCCTTGACGCCGGTGCTGCGCTTAATAATCGACTCCGCCAAGTCACCGACCACGGCCGCAAAACCAAGTAGCAATCCAAGCACAGTCGCGTGCGTCCAATTCAGCGCCGCCAAATGCCCAGGCATCAATTTGAACAATATCAAACTGGCGAGCAGCGCAAAGGCGAGTGCACCGAAGAAGCCTTCCCAGGTTTTTTTTGCGCTGATATGCGGGATCATTAGGTGGCGTCCGACCGCGCTGCCAACGAGATACGCGCCCATATCGCTGAATTTCGTGACCGCAATTAGATACAGGCAGTAAAACTGTCCCGTCACCGCACCGCTGCTCGAGCGCGGCGTGAGGTAGACAATTTTCGTCATGAAATTGAAGAGCCACAGCACATAGAGCAGACCGAACAACGTATAGGCCATCGTCTGCAGCGGTTCGTCATCGCGCAGGCGCGCAAACATTTGCCGCGCGAAAACCGTCAGCAGAAAAAACACCAGGACCGCGACTTCAAAGTCATAGGAGCGCGCCGGTCCCATTTTCGCAAAGTAATAAAAACTTCCGCCGAGCATGACCGCTCCGCAGATCAACGCCGTGACTTTGAAATTCGGCAGGCCGCGATGATCGAGCATGCGATAAAATTCCCAAAGCGCGATCAGACCGAAGACACAGATCAACGCGTAGAACGCAAATTCGTAACCGGAAAAAGCGATGACCAGCGCGACCGACCAGAGAACGATCGTGCTAATAAACCGGAAAACGAAAGTGGACCGCGTGACCGTCGGTTTGGTCTCGGTTTGCTCCAGCGTCGCAGGCATGCACCGGCATCATCTCGAAGGATGGCGACGCGCGCAAGATCGACAATTACGATTCGCCAAATCTTTTCCTGCTTTGCAGCTCTGCTGATTCGCCTACTTTCTTCTCGTGCAGAAAACGATGCAGGCCATCGTAAAAAGCAAAGCCGAGCCCGGCATTTGGCTGGAAAAAGTCCCAGTTCCGCAGGTCGGCGGCGATGACGTGCTCATCCGCGTGGTCAAAACTTCGGTCTGCGGAACTGACGTCCATATATATAACTGGGACGCCTGGGCGCAGAAGACGATTCCCGTGCCGATGACCATCGGGCACGAATTTGTCGGGATTGTCGATCTTGCCGGCGATCGCGTGAAAGGATTTGCGCCCGGCGATCTTGTTGTCGGCGAAGGCCACATCACCTGTGGGCATTGCCGCAATTGTCTCGCTGGTCGTCGTCATCTTTGCCCGAACACGCAAGGCGTGGGCGTCAATCGTCCCGGCGCCTGGGCCGAATTCGTCGCGATTCCGCAATCAAACTGCTGGCACGCCGATCCATCCATTCCGCTCGATGTGCTGTCCTGTTTCGATCCGCTCGGCAACGCTGTGCATACGGCGCTCTCGTTCGATTTGGTTGGCGAAGATGTCCTCATTACTGGCGCCGGTCCGATCGGTTGCATGTCCATCCCGATCTGCAAACAAGCCGGCGCGCGCCACGTCGTCGTCACCGATATCAACCCGTACCGGCTCGAGCTCGCGCGCAAAATGGGAGCGGACGTCGCGCTTGACGTGCGCACGGAAAAGCTGACTGACGCAATGAAGAAGCTCGAGATGAAAGAAGGCTTCGACGTCGCGCTCGAAATGTCCGGCAGCCCAAAAGCTTTTGCCGACATTTTGCCGAACATGTTTCACGGCGGTAAAATCGCCCTGCTCGGCATCATGCCCGGCAGCGCTGCGATCGATTGGAACCTGGTCGTTTTCAACCAGCTCACCATCAAGGGAATTTATGGCCGCGAAATGTACGAAACCTGGTACAAAATGACCGCGCTCATCCAGTCCGGCCTCGACATATCACCGGTCATCACACACCGTTTCCCGTACACTCAATTCAAGGAAGCAATCGAGCTGATGAAATCCGGCAACTCCGCCAAAATCGTGCTCGATTGGAGCAAATCTTGATTTTCAACCGCGGATTGCGCGGATGTCGCGGGTTGTCTGGGGAGCGCACGCGCCTCGCGTGCTGATTTCGACGGCCTCGCCGAAATCGTTTTGTGATACGAAGCTGGTCGGAGGAAGTTCTCCTGCAATGAAGCAATCCGTCATTGGTCGCCTGCTGGAAGAAATTTCCTGGACGGGTTCTCAAGTCAAAGCGTTCCGCGGAGGCGGACGCGGATTTGAAAACGTTTTAACAGCAGAAGTTTTCCAAGCGCTCGATTTTCTGCCAAGGACTTCTTTCTTGGGCAATGTTATCGAGTCGGCGCATGGAGCGGTGGCGGCTCGCGCGGCATTAAGACAAGAAGCCGAGACGGCCGCGTTTCATCTCCTGCCGGGCGAGATGTGTATCTCGTTTCTGATGATATTCCAAAGGTTGAGGTCCAACCGGATGCGATCATCTCAACAGGAAATGTGTACTGCCTCGTGGAAGCAAAGCGTCTACGCCAGAGTTCGTTTCAATGGCTACAACTTGCCCGGGAATTTCTTATGGCGCATCACGGCGCCGAAGGACGAATGCCTCTTCTGCTTTTGATCCTGAACAAACCGCCACCCGTTTTGATTCAGGGTCATGGCCGTCAATCGTTGTCGGACGCGATCATTACCGGTTTACCGCAGGTGATTTCGCAGGCTGACGCGGTTGCGCCCTGGAAAGAGAAAATCGATGAGACCGTGGCATGGGTTACCTGGCATCAAATTGCCGATGCGGTTCGCGGGCGACTTGAAGTAACGAATCCTGCCGATGTATCGGTCGCAGCATCGATTCGACGATTAGTTGATTCGATAACGAGTTCAATCGCATGGCACGACGAAGTTCGCAAGAAACCTGCTGAGACGAACGAGTGAGAGTCGCAGACCGTGCGCCGCAGTCAGTGATTGTTTCTCAAATCAAATCGCGCTAGCATCCACATGTGAGCGCGGCTGAGGTCATCGCTGAGATCAAAGCTCTTCCGGCGGAGGAGCGCGAACGAGTCATCGAGTTTCTTGTGTCCGATCAGGAGCTGCGAGAAGATTTAGAGGACAGCTTGTTGCTTGAATCGCGGCGTGACGAACCGAGCAGGCCTCTCGAAGACGTGCTGCGCGATTTGAATGCGTGAGCTGGCGCGTCGAGGTCCAGCGCTTTGCGGAGAAGGAGTTAGCCAATCTGTCCTCGCAAGCTCGCGAGCGAATCGTCGAAAAGTTGCGGGCGATGACCGAGAATCCTTTTCCGCAGGGATTCAAAAAGCTAAAGGGGTCGGATGGATACCGGATCAGAGTCGGCGATTATCGCGTGCTCTACCGAGTTGATCATGCAACGCAGATCATCCGTGTTGGTGTAATCGGACATCGCAAGGATGTTTATCGCTAGGGTCAACCAATGAAAACAGTCGCCTTGCGAAATCTGCTGCGGCCGAGGCGCTACTTTGAGTTGCGCGCCAAAAAAAAGAAGCGCGAGTTCGGGATGACTTCGTGGCACGAGCAGCATTGGCTGCGAACTTATGCCGCTCGGACCTACCAGGGAATTGGAGCGATTGTCGATCTTGGGTGTTTTCTCGGCGCGACCACGATTTCCTTGGCCGAAGGCCTGGCGCTCAATCCAAAGAGGAGACAAAAACAAATCCACGCCTATGACCTTTTCGCCTGGGACGAACGTTTTGAACTTTGGGCAAAAGGCAAACAAGTCGAAGGTCAGTTCACCGTTGGTGAAAGTTTTCTGCCGGAATTCCTCAAGCGCACCGAACCGTGGCGGGACTGCATCGTTGTGCATCAAGAAGACTTGACGCATTCGCAATGGATCCATGGGCCGATTGAATTTCTTCTCATCGACGCGATGAAAACTGCGGAGGCGGCGAGCGCGATTTTGCGCAACTTTTTCCCGCACTTGCTTCCCGGCATCAGTTACGTCGCGCAGCAGGACTTCGCGCACTGCTACACGCCCTGGATTCATCTGATAACTTTCCGGCTGAGAGACTCCTTTTCGGTCGCAGCCGATATCCCGGTGTCGGGCACAACCGTTTTCCGATGTGAAAACGAGCTTTCGCGCGCGGACCTCGATATGAATCTTTCGTTCGCGGCATGTTCGGCAGATGAACTCGAAGCTGCCTTTGACTATTCCCTTGGTTTGGTGAGCGACGAGAAAAAATCAAATATTATCGCGGCCAAGGCAATGGCGTACCGCGAGCGAGGTGACATCACAAGAGCCCGCGAGATAGTCACCGATACGCCGTACGGTCCCGAGTCAATGGGCGGTGAACTCGAGCGCGTTAAAGGTTTCCTGTTTCCCAGCGACGGAAAGTAACGAACCACCTGTTTGCGGTCGAGTCGGAGCTGGTCTACCGCAACGCCGCCGCGTCCTGCTCGCGCCCCTGCAGCTCAAGCACCATCCGCTTAATGTGTTTGTAATCCTGATGTGATTGCAGGAACTGCAAACTTTCTTGCGGATCGCCCCACTGAAGAATTTGAATCGGTTCCTGGCGCGCGCCCCATGTGTTCATGTCGCGCGAGTTCGCCATGTAAAGATCGATCGTGTTGCGACCCGACAGCGCCCAACCGTAATCATCGACGCGATAAATTTGTCCGGTTGAAAGCAGACGGAAGGTTGTGCCCACCGGCCAGCGCGACCAATCAGCCGCGGCGCTGCCGATTCGCGGCGGCTTCGTAACCGCGACCGCGCGTTTTACCCGGCGTATTGTTTTGGTTACACGCGTTGTTGTCGTCACGCGCACGACCGGCCGAGTTTCATCCACCGAGAAAGGCTGAAGAGCCACGCCCGAGTTGGAGACGCGGCGTAGATCGGCATCTTCGCTGTCGGAAACGGCGAGCGCGCGCACGATGTTTTCCGCTCGATGAATCGCCGGACTGGCGGCGTGCAATTCTCCGCCCAGTGCGTTGTGATTGGTGAATTCGCGATGGTCGGCTTCGGTGTGCGTGTAGGCGGTCGTGCGCACATTTTGGAAGTCTGTTTTTGCCAACGGCGGTTCGTATTGCGGCAGGGCGCGCGTCCTAGTTGTTCCACAAGCGCCAAGAAAAAGAGCGCCGATGACGAACAGCGATACAAGGATTATCCGGGGGGTGCGCAATTGGAGATCGGGCAAGTTATTAACAGTTATTCACAATCCCTGTCAACTGTCATTTCGAACGAAAGTTGAGAAATCTCTGGCCCCAAGATCGACATCTTTTTGCGCACATCACGCTTCGCGGCCAAAGTTGCATCTATGCTCGACAAATTTGAACAGCAGGTTTCGCGCACACTGGATGAAATAAAATCGCAAGGTCTTTACAAAACCGAGCGCATCATCACCAGCCCGCAAGACGCCAAGATTGAGATCGCCGGCGGCAAACGCGTGCTCAACATGTGCGCGAACAATTATCTCGGCCTGGCCGATCATCCCGCACTCATCGCTGCCGCGAAGGAAGCGCTCGACACCCATGGCTTTGGTATGGCCAGCGTACGCTTCATCTGCGGCACGCAGGACATTCACAAAGAACTCGAAGCCGCGCTCACAAAATTTCTCGGGACTGAGGACACGATTCTTTACCCGTCATGCTTCGATGCGAATGGCGGTTTATTCGAAACGCTGCTCACCGAAAAGGACGCGGTCATCAGCGATGAATTGAATCACGCCAGCATCATCGACGGCATTCGGCTCTGCAAAGCGCAGCGCTTCCGTTACAAGCACAACGACATGGCCGATCTCGAAGCGCAGCTGACTGCCGCGAAAAGTGCGCGCTTTCGTTTGATCGCGACGGACGGCTGTTTCTCAATGGACGGAACGATCGCGAACTTGAAAGCGATTGTCGATCTCGCCGAAAAATACAGCGCGCTTACCATGATCGACGACGCGCACGCCGCTGGATTTCTTGGTAAGACCGGCCGAGGCACGCACGAACATTGCGGTGTGATGGGCAAGATTGCCATCATCACCGGCACGCTCGGTAAAGCGCTCGGCGGCGCCAGCGGCGGTTACACCAGCGGTCGCAAAGAGATTGTCGATCTTTTGCGGCAACGATCGCGCCCGTACCTGTTTTCAAACACGATCGCGCCGCCGGTCGTCGCCGCTTCGTTGAAAGCGCTCGAACTTCTTAGCGCTTCCACCGAATTGCGCGATAAACTCGAAGAAAATACAAAATATTTTCGCGCCGCGCTAACCGAGCGCGGCCTAACGATCAAGCCCGGCACGCATCCAATTGTCCCAATCATGATCGGCGACGCCACCAAATCGCAAAAGTTCGCCGCGCGCATGCTCGAGAAAGGCGTTTACGTCATCGGCTTTTTCTATCCAGTCGTCCCGCACGGCACCGCACGCGTTCGCACCCAGGTCTCGGCCGCGCATTCGCGCGAAGATTTGAAATTCGCCGTCAACGCCTTCGCCGAAACGAATGAAGAATTAAAATAACTGTAGAGGCAGCCGTGTCGGCTGCAGAACTAAAGATTGCGGGCGACACGCCCGCCACTACAGAAGAACAGATGCTTTACATGGTGATTGAGCACTTCAAAGAAAATGCCGCGCCGGAAATCTATCGGCGCTTTCGGGAAAAAGGGCGAATGATGCCGGAGGGTCTCCAGTACGTCTCGAGCTGGATCGATCTCGATTTCAAGGTCTGCTGGCAGCTCATGCAAACGCAAGATTTCGCTCTGTTCGATAAATGGATCGACAATTGGCGCGACCTGATGGACTTCGAAATCGTGCCAGTGCGGACTTCAGCCGAGACGGCCGAAATGATCAGTCATCCGGAGCGGAGCAAAGCGAAGTCGAAGGATCCCGCTGTGCAACCGTAAACTAACGCGACAGGATTTCTCGACTCCGCTCGGAATGACGGCCTAAACCTCATGCAGCGCAATGCTGGCGCCGACCCAGGTTTTGTCTTTGTTGAAATCGACGCCCATCATTTTGCCCTGACTCATCCGGACAAGGTTGTTTACCAGGATCGGTTCTTCATTTGCCGGCCAGATAAACATCATCCGGATTTCCGCTTTTGATTTCGGGCCGTCCACAGTCGGGACAAACGCCGCGTAATCGACCTTTTTTTGCAAAATCCATTCGTGCGGGTTCGTTAGGCCAGAAATTTCTTCGCGAGTTGGCTCCATATCCACGCCAAGTCCTGCAAAGGAATAGAGCGGCTTCAAAACATAATTGTCGATCTTTTCATCGACTGGAAATTCATCCGCGAAGAATGCGAGCGACGTGTGCTCCGTTTTCAGGAACGGCAGCGAATGTTTGCTGATCCGGTAATACCAATTCGGATGCGCCACCCAGGTGACATCGAGATCGTCTTGAAAGCGAAAGGACACGTTCAGGTCGGACCGGCGCGCCAGTTCATCGAAGATGACCCGGTTGTAAATCCGTTCAATCCGGACTTCGCGTCCATCACGCTCATAAAATAACTGACAACCACGTTTGTTAATTTTTGTCAGGCACACAGAACGAATGCCGAGCAGCGCTTCGGTGGCGGCGAAATCGATCCGCGTTTTTTGTTTCTCCGGCTCGATCTCGAGCAGGATGACATTTTCTGGATCGGCCTGGCCAACAATGGTTCTGCGCAGAATCTCGATGTAAGCATGGTCTTTGGTTCCGCCGAACGACGACGTCCAATTTCGCGGAATGGCCGGATAGGCTTTGCGCATGCATCCCAGCACCATGAACTGAAATCCGAACAAGCTTGGGAACGCCTGGAGCTCGATCAGGCGCGGCACGAGCCGGTCTTCTTCCGCGCAGATGCCAAGATCGACAATCAGAAACTCGGGATGCGCGGATTCGTTCGGCACCTCCAGACCGTTGGGAATCGCTGAGGCAGCGTGTTTCGCAAACTGCGGCGTTTGCGTTTGGGCAGCGATTTTGTTCGCGGCGTAGACGGCTTCGTCAGTGAATTCGCGTGTCAGGAAAATCGGCGTCTCGGAGACGCGAAAATCCGCCGGCCAGCGCGTGCTCTCATTCACACAACGCAAGAGCCCAGCGTATTTTTCCGGCGTGAAGTCAGCGTTGAACCGTGAGCGGAGCGCCGGCTCCATGACTCACACCAAAAATTTGCCGTACTCCATCACTTGTTCGCCGTCGAACCAGATGTCGAAGTCGCGCCCGACGCAGTCGATATGCGTTTTGGAAACCCACTTTGCGCCGGTGTGCTCGGCGTAGGGATGGCCGAATGCGATATGGACGCCGGGGATTTTTTCGTCCTGTAAAATGTGACCGATGACGTGCGTGCAGGCGATGTTCGTGCCGATGGCGAACTCACCGACACGGTTGCTGTTTTCGTCCGCGCTGGTGTAAAGCCGGAAATCGTCGCGCAAATCTTTATTTTCGGAGTGAAGATCGACAATGCGATTGTTTTCGACTTCGATCGTGAGCGGATTCGGCTGGAGATCGCCGTAGCGCTCGCACAAGTAATCGCCGACCACGCCATCCACCACAAATGTACCGTTCGTGTTCATCGGTGCGGTAAAGATTTCGCCGCCGGGAAGATTTCCCCATTTGTCTTTCGTGATGATGCCGCTCGTCTTCAGCCATTTCAGGTTCGGCGAAAGGTCCGCTTCGAATTCGGTTCCGTGCGGCGTTTTGCAGGTAATGCGCTTGGCCTGGCGCGCGCGCTCGACCAAACGCTGGCTAAGCTCGTCCACTTTCACGAAGTCGGCGCGCATTCCGTCGAGCATAATTTCGCGATTGATGTTGACCATGTGGCCGTGACGAATCCGATGATTGTTAACGACGGTCGTCATTTGCGTGCGCGACGAGAGCTCGCCCGGCTGGGTTTGCGCGGCAAAGATCGACACCTGTGAAGTCGCGAGATCTTCGAGAATCGGCTCCGGCATGAACTTGAGCGGGCGCCGCGCATGATGCTCGAGCACGAACAAGCTGTAGTCCGAGCCAATGCGTTCCACTTCCGATTGTAATGCGGCGGCGATTTCGCGAGTCGCGGTGTCAGTGATGATCGTGACGCGCTCATTGGGCTGAAGTCGCAAACAAACGTTGATGGCATTGCGCGCTCCGGGGATCAGCTCCGGATCAATCGGATGGAGATAAGCGCGGTCTGGCATACAGAACGGATGTCAGAATTACGCGGAAATCACATCCCGGCAATATCTGACCTTACGCAACTTTTGCCCTGGCCAGATTCAGACCTTCGTAGGTCTCGGCGACGATGTGATCGACCACTGCTTTCATGTCGTGGGTCCGTTCCCAAACCGCTAATTGTCGATCTGCGCCGGTGCCTTCGCGCATGATCCGCTCGATGTGCGCAATCTCAGTGCGACTGCCGAGTTCGTCCACTTCGGTGGCAACGAACTCGAGCATTTCGTGGAGCAATTCGCGCTCGTCCATTTCGCATTTGCGGCCGAAATCGATCAGCTTGCCATCGATCCCGTAGCGCCCGGCGCGCCAGCGATTCTCGTCGATCAAGCGACGCGGGTAGCTGCGAAAGGTGACATTTTGCCGGCGTAGCTTTTGCAGTTTGAACACGATGGCTTGCATCAAGGCGGCGAGCGCGATGGTGTCGTCCACACGCGATTGCGCGTCGCAGATGCGGAATTCGATTGTGTCAAAGAATGGATGCAGCCGGATGTCCCACCAGATCTTTTTCGCGTTATCGATACAATTGGTCGAGACCAGCAGCTTCAGATAGTCCTCATACTCGGACAAACTTTCGAAAGCGTCGGGGATGCCGGTCCGCGGGAAACGTTCGAAAATCATCTGCCGATAGGCCTTCAACCCGGTGTTCTGTCCCAACCAGAAAGGCGAGTTGACCGAGAGAGCATAAATGTGTGGCAGGAAGTAGCGTGCCTGATTCATGACATCGATGGCTTCTTCGCGGTCTGGAATTCCAATGTGCACATGAAGGCCGAAGATGAGATTCACACGCGCAATTTGCTGCATGTCTTTGACGATTGTTTCGTAGCGCTCGTCTACCGTGATCAATTGATCCATCCAGTGCGAAAAAGGATGCGTGCCGGCGGAAGCGATTTTGAGCCCTTCGCGCCCGGCGATCTCTGCCAGCTCGCTCCGAAGCTCAATCACTTGTTGCCGCGCTGAAGCGGCATCGGTACAGATTTCCGTACCTAGTTCAACGACCGATTGATGCATCTCCGGCTTGACATGTTCTTTGAGCAGCATTTTGCCGTCGGCCAGGATTTGCTGAATGTGCGAACGTAGCTGCCGCGTCTCCGGGTCGATGATCTGGAATTCTTCCTCGATGCCGAGAGTGAAGACGTGATCGGGGCTGCGGAACCTCCGCGGTGTTTTGTTGGATGGAGCGCAGCCGTTTTGCCGAGGAGACGCAACATCGATCACGCGATTGTTTGAGCCATTTTTCATTGCCTCAGTATCTGCGCCGGATTCGCAAAGGGGCTCGCCGGGAATTGCGATTCATTGGCTGTTTTTTGCGCCGCGCCGGCTGGAAGCGATCTAACGAATCCAGCTCAGGTCACAGCGCGTTCCTCGATGACGAAGAATCCGGTCTCGCCGCCGCCGGAACTCACGTTGACGACTGGAGAATCCGACAGCCGCACCATTGCGCCGCACACCTTCCCCGAAAAGACGAATGGATTCGTATCAACGAACATCGGCTGAAGGTTCCAGTCGGTTTCGGTAAAGATTGGAAACTCCTCCGGAGACAGATCGACTGCTTGCTGAACGACGTAATCGGATGAAAGCGCCGTTGCGATTGCCTCGTCCCACGCGGGCTCGTCCAGCCGAGGCCCGATGTAAACGCCGTGTCCGCCGTAGTCGTCATTCGGCTTGAGCACTAGCCTGGTCCGATTTTCGCGAACGAAATCAAGCAACTCCACACTGTGGCCATTGTATGTCGTCCGCCGATCCGCCATGCGCCGGGTCCAGGGAATCGAACGGGCAATGGCTGCGCGCTCTTTGAAGCTGAACCAGCTTTGATAAGTTTCGTCGGTCAGCAGTTCGAAGCTCGCCTTCTTGTGCATGATTTTGCACCGGAACGGATTTACCAAACAAACATCGTGGTTTACGTAGGCGCGCACCAGCGGATGCGTTTCATCGTAGCGGGCGAGGAATTCATGAATGATGATTCGTTTGTAGACAAGATCGACATCGAAACCTCCACAGCGCAACCGGCCGCGCTCGTATTGCAATTCGTCCGGCGAACAGATGATCGTGGGCACGCCGTGCGCCGCGAAATGGTCTCGAAGCAGGATGAACTCGGCCGATGTCGGCAGGTTTTTCCAGTCTACGATCGCGATGTTCGGCACGCCGGTGCCGTTCCACTCGCGATAGGTGGCCAGCAATGCCACGAGCAATGTTTCTACAGGCGAGAATTGATCCAGTCGATAGCGCTGCGCGAAGATCGACATCGTCGGCAGTTCGAATAACAGACGGTTTAATCCTTCCTGGTCGGAGAGACTCGATGGATTCTCCGCGTTATACTCGACAAATTTGATGTCTTCTCCGTGCACGAATCCGTCGAGCCGAGTTGTGACCGCGGCGCCGTTGAACCCAGGATCAACGATTGCGAGCTTCTGTTCCGCTTCGGTTAAACCAACTTGTGTCATCAAGTTGGGAGACTGCACCGCCGCGGCGGCGATCTTTTCCAGCGCGCTTGCGATTAGCTCCGCAACCGCTGTCTGCGCCTCGAATTGCGGCCGTTCCAATAAATGCGGACGCAGCGCCACGCCGATTGGCCGCTCGCCATAAAGCAACCGGTTCGTCCGCATCGCACGGTGGAGTTTTTCGAACAAATCCGGCGCTAATGTTTTGTCGCCCATGAGCAGCTCGTGATAGTCCGCGATTGCTCGCTCGCGGAGATTGCCGGAAGTAGTTGCGGCCGTTTTCAAAACCGCAATGTGGTCGATTTTCATTTACCCGATCACAGTTTGTTCGGCGCAGAGCCATGCTGCTTGGCACGGTTTGCGATTCGCCGATCATTTATTGTGCGTCTCGCCTCGGTAGGGATGCCGCGCTGTCCCGCAGTGCGGGAGTCAGCACAGCGCGCTGACCCTACCTCACGCGCCATGTCCCCAAAGCAAGCGGCGCAAGAAATGCACACGATTCGACAATCCCTGCCGAGCGAGTCATCGCTCAACGATTGAGAATCGAGGCAAATGAAAGCTCAAGTTATGGAACCGGAAGAGGTGGTGGAATTGGTCCCGCAGATTTTGCAGTTAAAGAAGATTCTAGTCCCGATCGATTTCTCTGATACCTCGAAAAAGGCATTTCAGTACGCGTTGCGATTTGCCGAACAATTCGGTTGCGAAATCGTTCTCCTGCACGTTCTCGAGCCGGCTACCGTGATGGTCGGCGCGCCGCTCGCCGTCGAAGTTTTTCCGCAGCCAGAAGACGATTCAATTGCGGTGGAGAAAAGCCTCGCGGCAATGGTCGCCCAGTCGCGCAACAACGGGAGCAACTCCGTTCGTTCAGCAGTTCGCACCGGGCATGCGCCTAACGAGATCACGAAAGCGGCCAAAGATCTGGATGTCGATCTTATCGTCATTGCCACACACGGCTACACGAGTTGGCGGCATCTTTGCATCGGCAGCACGGCGGAGCGCGTAGTCCGCTCCGCGCCTTGTCCCGTTCTCGTTGTTCGCGAAAAGGAGCACGAATTTGTTTAGATGAGATTGGAGGAATCACACATGCAAATACAAACCGAACCATTGGCCACGCGCGTCGCGCTGCATCCTTTTCTGGCGGGAATGAGTCGGACGCACCTAGCGTTCCTCACCGATTGCGCGATGGCGTCTCATTTCAAAAAGGGACAAACGATTTTGCGCGCGGGCGAGTTTGCGAACCGGTTTTATCTGATCGAGAGCGGGAAGGTCCTGCTCGAATCCGGCGCCGGCTTTGGCGACCCGGTAGTAATAGAAAAGATCGGCCCCGGTGATTTACTCGGCTGGTCGTGGATGTTTCCGCCGCACGTCTGGCAATTCACGGCGCGTGCGGTCGAGCCAGCTGCAGCGCTTTTTTTCCATGGCACGATTCTGCGGGAATATTGCGAGAAAGATCATTCGTTAGGCTACGAACTTTTTAAACGCATGAGTGTCGTCATGATGAAACGCTTGCAGGCCGCTCGGAAGCAAATGCTTTGCGTTCACGCCCACGGCGCATCTCTTGAGCTGCTGGTTGAGTCGCCGTTCATGGATCAGGCGATATAACTCGATCTCAAGCGGTGCGGTGCCGGCCCGAAGATCGACATCACGATTTTGTTGATGTGCTGGCTGCGGTTTGCGATAAGTTCTCGCTTCCGCAACAATAACTTCTTCAGTTTGAACCAGCCGAGAATGATCACGCCCGACTCGGGCACCGATGGAGCGAAAGCGAACAGGGAACTGATCGATACCTTGCGACGTTCCAAGCTGTTTCGCAGCTATGAGCAAGTCTTCAGCGAAGCGACCGGACTGCCTTTGGCCCTTCGTCCCGTGGATTATTGGCAATTGGAGCATCAGGGGAAGAAAAACGAGAATCCGTTTTGTGCGCTGCTCGCTGAACACCCGTCCACCCTGGCGATTTGTTTGCAATCGCACGAGGAGATGATCCGCCACACCGGCGATCTGCCGCACACCGTCACGTGTCCGTTCGGTTTAACCGAAACTGCGGTCCCAATCAAACTGGGAGAACAGACCATTGGATACTTGCGAATCGGACAAGTGTTGCGTCACACGCCGGCCAAATCGGACACGACAAAAGTCAGCCGCGAACTAGCCCGCAGTCGCCTTCGATTTACAAACGAAATTCGCAAGGCGTGGGAGAAAAATCCGTTTATCCCGCCCGAGAAATACAATGCGATCGTGCGGCTGCTCGCATTTTTTGCCGATCAACTGTCCGCGCTGAGCAATCAATTGGTGACCGAGAAAAGAAACTCCGAGCCACCGCTCGTCCTGAAGGCGCGCGAGTACATCGACCAGCACAAGACTGAAGAATTATCGCTGGCCGACGTCGCGAAGGCAGCCGGAGCAAGTGTGTTTCATTTCTGCAAAATCTTCCATAAAGCCACCGGCCTGAAATTCACGGATTACGTCGCACGCGTTCGATTGGAAGATGCCCGGACCCGGCTCGTCAATCCCAACCTGCGCATCAGCGAAATCGCCTACGACGTCGGCTTTCAATCGCTGACCCAGTTCAATCGCACCTTCAAACGCGTCTTCGGCCAATCGCCGAGCGACTTCCGCGCGCAGCTTGCCTCAAGTAAGCGCGGTGGCAAAGCCGCCTGATTTTGGTCGCGCACATAGAAAGCAAGGCGATCAGGCCTTTCGGACTCAAACTTGTCATCCGTGCGCGTCGCCACTTTCCGTGGCTCGGCGAACGCGGTTTGCAACACGGCCAGGCGACTTCGTAATCGCCCGCGCAACGGCGTTCTCTTCACTAAAGGCGCGGAGTGTTTCGCGGTTACGGATTTCGCAACCAGCGTGCAATGATTAAGACATACAGTCCCATCATCGCCACCGCCCCAACTACGACCACGTATTCCATTGGTTTACCTCAGCTAAACTTGCTCTACGACGACTCCCTCCTCTTCTGGAATGCTTGCGCATGAGTTCTCGCAGCTTTCGAATGGATGACCCCAACGATCGCAACAGGATGGGTGCAGTTGAGGGGAGCATGCGAGTGCTGCAATTTCTTCTGTAAGACGCTCGATCGAGACCGGTTTGCTGATATATCTCGCCTCTCGCGATGGCCGCCGTACCGAATGCGGTGCGTCTTCAACGCTTGAAATTAAAATGACTGGCCGTGGCGGCCGCCAGTCCTGGAGCATCTCAGCGATCGTCGCCCAATGCACGTCTGGATCGACATCGAGCACGATCACCGCGATATCGTCGAGTCCGCATTCAGTTATTTCTGAAAGATCGCACGCAACTTGCGCGTAACGAATATCAAGTCGTAACGTTCTGGCCGCAGCCAGGGTCGCAGCGCAGGTATCGGCGTCAGCATCAACGAGTAGAATTACATTCGGTTTCATAATGCCTCCTTTGCCTCCTTTGTGTGCAACATAAAATGGAGATGATTTTCGCACTGTGCGGCGATTGGCTTTTGCTTTGCAAAAATTGCTGAAGCGAAGGCGGATCAGCTTCCCGGCACTAAATCCTGCCTTTTGCCACCACAAAAAACGCCTGCCTTTTGCCAATCGCTGCGTGGCGTGCCGTCCGGGGAAAGCTTCTCCTTTGAACAAGAAACTTATGGCCAATATGAACGCCACCCTGGATCAGCCCAAGACGATCACGAAGCCGCGGCCTAACAAGTTCGCCATCGCGGAGCCGCAAAAGCCGAAGCCGCGGGAACGTCTTTTTTCGGACCGGACTTATCGCATCGGCAGCGAAAACGCATTTCGCATCGGGCCGCAAATTCGCGAGCTGGAGCTTCAGGGTCACAAAGTCATCAAGTGCAATTTGGGCGAACCGGATTTTCCCCTGGCCAAACACATCGCCGACGAAATTAAGCGCCAGATCGATCTCGATCTTACGCACTATTGCGATCCGCAAGGCATCCTGCCATTGCGCGAAGCGATTGCCCGCATCGTCTCGCGGACGCGCAAGATCGACATTTCTCCGGATCGCGTCGTCGTCTTCCCGGGTGGCAAACCGCCGATTGGGCTGACGCAACAGACCTACTGCAATCCGGGCGATGAAGTTATTTATCCGAGTCCCGGTTTTCCGATTTACGAATCGTTCACCGGATACATCGGCGCGAAGCCGGTGCCGCTTCAACTGCGCGAGGAAACGGATTTCAGTTTCGGCGGCCGCGAGCTCGCGCCGCTGATCAGCGATCGCACCCGCGTGATCATTTTGAATTTCCCGTCAAACCCCACCGGCGGAGTGGCAACACGCGAGCAACTGGAGGAGATCGCCGATGTGATTTACGCAAAAGCCCCGGCGCAGGCGCGGATTTATTCGGACGAAATTTACGAGGACATTTTGTTCGACGGCAATCATCACCACTCTATCGCGTCGGTGCCGGGCATGGAGGAACGCACCATCATTGTTGGCGGCGTGTCGAAATCGTTTGCCTGGACGGGCGGACGCGTCGGTTGGGCGGTGTTTCCGACCCGCGAAGAAGCGGCTGTCTTCAAAAACCTGAACATAAATTATTTCTCCTGCATATCGGCTTACAATCAGATGGGCGCGGCGGTCGCGCTGGAATCGCCGTTGAGCGCGGTGGAGATCGCGCGGATGTGCGACGCGTTTTGCGAGCGGCGCAACATGACGGTGGCCGAACTGAATACAATTGCCGGCATTCGCTGCCGCAAACCCGGGGGTGCGTTCTATCTGTTCCCGAACATCGCCGGCGTATGCGAAACACTTGGCGCGATCAATGCGCACAAAAGAATGCCGGCGGGCGATCGCGAACGGAGCAGTCCATCGACGCTCGTGCAGATGTTTCTGCTTTGGCGTCACCAGGTCGCGACGATGGATCGGCGATCGTTCGGTTCCATCGGCGCCGCAGGGCAGCATTATCTCCGGATTTCGATCGCAACCGCGCTCGACGATCTCAAGATCGGTCTCGAGCGCATTCGCAATGCAGCGCACGACATCGACGGATTTCAAAACTTCATCCAGGAGGGCAAACATCTATGCTAACCAATCTCATTTCCCGGCAAACGACGCCCACTCGTCCCGAAAGATCGACAATGTCGTTCGGGCCGCGTCGCGGCATCTTCATCAACGCAGCCGATAGTCTCGCGGAAGAGGGCGAGCCGCTCGACGAGTCAACCCTCCAGAATTGCGAAACATTTGATCTTATTTACCGCACGCTCTGCGCGGTGATGTACAACTACGCGCCGCTTTCCGGTCATCCGGGCGGCTCGATCTCGTCCGGCCGTTTCGTGGCCCGGCTGCTGTTTGATGTAATGGATTATGATCTGTCGCATCCGCAACGCAGGAATGCCGACATCATTTGTTATGCGGCCGGCCATAAAGCGCTCGGTCTTTATGCGATGTGGGCGTTGCGCAACGAGATTGCCCGGATCGCTGCGCCCGAGCTTTTACCCGTCGAAGACAAATTCCAGCTGCGGCTCGAAGATTTGCTCGGCTTTCGCCGCAATCCTGCTTCGAGCACGCCACTGTTCAAACAATTTCGCGCAAAACCACTGGATGGACATCCGACGCCGGCGACACCTTTTGTGCGTATTTCCACGGGTGCGTCCGGCGTCGGCATTCCAGCGTCATTCGGATTGGCCTGGGCCGCGGCTGACGTTTACGGCGAGAACGCGCCGCGCGTCCATATAATAGAAGGCGAAGGCGGAATGACGCCGGGGCGCGTGGGAGAGGCCTTGGCTGCAGCGGGGACGGCTTCGCTCGATAATATTGTGCTGCATATTGATTGGAACCAGGCCTCGATCGATTCCAATCGCGTCTGCCGCGATGGCGAGGCGCCGGGCGAATACGTGCAATGGACTCCGGCTGAGCTGGCTTATCTGCACGACTGGAATGTGATCTTGGTGCCGGATGGTTTCGATTGGCAGCAAATCACGGTAGCACAGCGTTTGGCTCTGGATCTTCACAACGGGCAGCCTACCGCCATCGTTTATCGCACGATCAAAGGCTGGCGTTACGGAATCGAAGGGCGCGCTTCGCACGGAGCTGGACACGGCCTTTGCTCGAACGCGTTTTTTACCGCGGTCGCACCGCTATTGCCAAAGAATGAGACGGCGATCCCGCATTGCGACGGCGCGCAACGCTGCAGCTGCGGAACGGATGCCACCATTTTGGAAGAGTGTTATTGGCAAACGCTCGGTATCATCCGGCACGCGCTCGAGGCGCGGCCGTCCACCGTAGAAGCTCTAGCCGCGCAATTGCGCGCCGCGCAAAAGCGACTCGAGACTTCGAAACGCAAACCGCGTGCGGACGGACCGAAGATCGACATTGCCTACGAAAACGCCGCGCACGGCAACGACCACGCCCCTAACGAGCTCGCGCTTAATTTCCGGAAGAAGACGACGTTGCGCGACGAACTCGGACGCGTGCTCAATTATTACAATCGGATCACGAACGGCGCGTTTGTTATTGCCGCGGCCGATTTGCTTGGATCGACCAGCATCAATAAAGTGGGCGAAAGTTTTCCGGAGGGATTTTTTAACCGGCAGACAAATCCAGGCGCGCGCCAACTCGCGATCGGCGGAATTTGCGAGGACGCCATCATGTCGATGTTGTCAGGGATCAGTTCGTTCGGTTCACATATTGGGGCGGGTTCATCTTATGGTGCATTCAGCGCGCCATTGGGCCACATCGCGGCGCGGCTGCACGCGATTGGCAATCAGGCTCGAGTGGTCACCGAAGGCGGGGCTTACCGTCCATTTTTCCTGATTTGCGCCCACGCCGGTTTGAAGACCGGCGAAGACGGTCCGACCCACGCCGACCCACAGGCGCTGCAATTGCTCCAGGATAATTTCCCGCCCGGCGCCATGATCACACTGACGCCGTGGGACCCGCAGGAAATCTGGTTCCTGGTTTCGGCCGCGCTGGCAAAACGCCCGGCGATCATCGCGCCGTTTGTCACCCGTCCCCCGGAGCTGGTGCTTGATCGCGCGGCACTTGGCCTGCCTTCGGCCGCGCTCGCCGCGCAAGGCGTTTACCGTTTGCGCTCCGTGCCTGGCTGTTCGCAAGGGACGATTGTCCTTCAAGGCACCGGCGTAATGAATGCATTTGTAACCGAAACATTGCCGTTGATCGATAACGTCGGGCTTGGCCTGAACGTCTACGTCGTCACTTCGTCCGAATTGTTCGACATGCTGCCGCCGGTCGATCGCGAAAGAATTTTTCCGGAAGCGCATCAACAGGAAGCGATGGGGATCACCGACTTTACGCTTGCAACAATGATGCGCTGGGTGCGCTCAGATTACGGTCGCAAGCATTCTCTGCATCCGTTCCGGCATGGGCATTTTCTTGGAAGCGGCTCGGGTGCAATGGTGATGACGGAGGCCGGCCTCAACGCCGAGAGCCAATTCGAAGCGATCCGGGCCTACGTTCGGAACCGTTGAAGGAGGGGAACATGTCTCAGACTCTGGTGACGCAGCGCGAGCGAGAGCGGTCGAGCGAACCCACGCATTTCACCGACGACCCGATCGCGCTTTTTCAAACCTGGTTTCAGCAAGCAATCGATTCCGGATTGAGAGAACCGCGCGCGATGACGGTGGCGACCATCGATGCGGACGGTTTCCCGGACGCGCGAATGATGTTGTTCAAGGGCGCGGACCAGCGCGGGTTCGTTTTTTACACGAACATGCAGAGCGCGAAAGCGCAGGAGCTGTTGCACGATCCGCGAGTGGCGCTCTGTTTCTATTGGCCCAATCTCAACAAACAGGTGCGCGTTCGTGGCCGAGCGGAGATCGTGAGCGACGAGGAAGCCGACGTCTATTTTGCGAAGCGGCCGCGACTCAGTCAGATCAGCGCGTGGGCTTCGAAGCAATCGAGAAAAATGCGCGGCTATTTCGAGCTCGAGGCCGAAGTCGCCAAAGCCGCGCTTCGTTTCGGTGTTAGCGCGGTGCCGCGTCCGCCGTTTTGGTCAGGTTTTCGTGTCGTCCCCGAGCGCATCGAATTTTGGCTTCAAAAGCCATTCCGCCGCCACCAGCGAATTCTTTACACGCGCACGGAAAACGACTGGCGCCGGCAGTGGCTGTACCCGTAGTGGCCACATTACGCATGACTATCTAGCAGCCCAACCTTCCAACCCCACCCGGCGAGACCAACCCCGGTGAAACTGGCAACAACCTATCTTGGCTTCAAGCTGCGAACGCCGCTCGTTCCGTCAGCATCACCGCTGTCGCAAGACATCGACAACATCAAACGAATGGAGGACGCCGGTGCATCGGCAGTCATTTTCCATTCGCTTTTCGAAGAACAGCTTCGCCCCGGAAGCCACCCCTTGCGCCCCGCCTCTGCCAATGGCGGGGAATTCTCTTCCGACGCGCTCACCGATTTTTCCGGGCAGCCGGAATTCAAGGTGGATCCCGAGGCGTATGTCGATCATATCGCAAAAGCGAAAGCCGCTGTGGATATTCCGGTCATCGGTAGTCTCAATGGCTCAACCTTTGGCGGCTGGCAGCGCTACGCTCGGCAAATTGAACAAGGAGGTGCAGACGCGTTGGAGTTGAACATCTACCAGGTGCCGACCAACCCCGATCGCACGGCCGACGACATCGAGACCGAGTATCTTGCGATTGTCGCGTCGGTAAAAGGGTTGCTGAAAATTCCAGTGGCGGTGAAGCTCAGCCCGTTTTTCACCAATTTTTCCGGGTTCGCACGACGTCTCGATCAGAACGGGGCCAATGCGTTGGTGTTGTTCAACCGATTCTACCAGCCGGACATCGAGCTCGAGACGCTCGAGATCAGTCCGAACGTGCTTCTGAGCACGCCGATGGCAATGCGTCTGCCGATGCGCTGGATTGCACTCTTGCATGGCCGGATCGGCGCAAATCTCGCCGCTACCGGTGGCATTCATCGCGCCACGGACGCGCTGAAAATGCTCATGGCCGGCGCCGACGTGACCATGCTTTGTTCAGTTCTGTTGCGACGGGGCATCGAGCATATCCGCATAATCGAACGCGAGATGCGCGAATGGCTGGACGACCACGAATACGAATCGGTCGAGCAAATCAAAGGTATCATGAGCCAGATGAATTGTCCGGACCCGGCCGCGTTCGAGCGTGCGCAATACACGCGCGCGCTTGCCACCTATCCCGCGGACGCCTAAGCCGCCGAGTTGCTGCCGCGCATTTTGCGGACTTCGCGTGCAATTCTCGCAAGCTGCCCACTTGCGTCATTGCGGGGGATTTTGAGCTCGATCACGCAAAGGCGATTAGATTTTCGGGCACGAGAAAGAGCGGCGTCGAATTCGCCCTTGGTCGATGCGGTGGTGCTTTCACCGCCGCGCACGAGCTCACAGATTTTAGTGTAGTCCCACTGCGTGATGACATTAAAACGGCCCTCGCGGATCCTTCGCATCGTGCCGTAACCATCGTTGTTGAGGATAATGATTATCGGATTAAGGCCGAGACGCACCGCGGTTGAGATTTCAACGCCGGTCATTTGAAACGCGCCATCGCCGACTATCACGTAGGGACGAAGTTTTTTGGCGGCCATCGCGACGCCAATGCTCGCCGGGACCGCGAACCCCATCGACATGTAATACGCAGGCGCAATAAACTGCGCCTGTCTGGCACTGCGAATACCGACTGCGCCAAAGATGGCGTCACCGATGTCGGCGACGACGCAGCAATGCTCGTCCAGATGCAGCGAAAGAATGCGAAAGACATCGACCATCGTGAGCGAATCGGCGCGCTCGGCCTTTTTCAGCGGGAGAGGCACGGCATGAGGATTGGGATGTTTGAACTGCTTCGGCTTAATCTTCGCGCTGACGAGCGACTCGAGAAAATCGCGAAACTGAATCGATTCGTAGCGATGATACCGAATGCTCACGCGCTCCGTCGTGGCCAAAACCGTCCGCTTTCGGTCGAGCTTGGCCGTGTAAAATCCCATGCTCATATCGGTGATGAAAGTGCCGAGCATGAGGACGAGATCGGCCGATTCAACGTAGTTGCGGACGTGCTCGTCGCTGCTCATCGCGCCGCCGTAAACGCCGAGGTAAAGGCGATGGTTTTCGGGAATGGCGCTTTTGCTTAAAAGATCGGCCGCAATCGGAATGTTCATGCGCTCGGCCATGCGCAGGACCAAGCCCGCCGTGCGATAGCGCGCCAGCTCGACTCCGGCGAGAATGACCGGTTTCTTCGCTGCGCGAATCAGCGCGAGCGTTTCATCGAGCGCCGCTTCCAGCGTCCGCGGGTCGGACTCTTCCGGAAAGCTGGCAGTAATTCCGGTCACCGGAATTTGGCGGTCGGCCATGTCGTGGGGCACCTCGATATAGACGGGGCGTTTGTGGCGCAGACACGCTTCGACACACCGGACGATCTCGGAAGCAGCGCGCTGTTCGTCGAGCAACACCGTGCTCGCCACGGTTACCTCATCGTAAATCCGGCGTTGTGTCTCGAAAGTTTTAACCTTGTGATGCAGCAGCGGATCTTTTTCTCGATCCTTGCGCCCGGGCGCGCCGCTCACCACCACGACGGGTGATTTTTCGGCATACGCGCCGGCGATGGCATTCAGAACGTTGAGACCGCCCACACAGTAGGTCACGCAGACCAGGCCGATGCCGTTGACGCGCGCGTAAGCGTCGGCCGCGAATCCGGCGGCGGGTTCGTGCGTGACGGTGATACTTTGGATTTTCGATTTCTCAAGCCACGCGAACGTGGGCAAAGCGAAGTCACCCGGCAGACCGAAACTGTGACGAACGCCACGACGATAGAGATATTCGAAAAGAAACTGTCCCAACGGCATCGTCGGCGGAAAAGAGTCTGGCGAAGACCCGTCAGAATTTTTGGAGAACCTCGGACGTGGGAGGTAATCCATGATCGCGGAGTCATTTTTCATAATTCATAACGAGAGAACGCAGCGCGTGGATCGACAATCATCGCGCGGCTGCCCGACGCTGTAGCTGTAGGGGAAGCTGACAGCTTCCCCTCTAAAATCATCAGTCGACAGCGTCGTCCTCATCTCTCCCGTCGGAAGAGGGCAGAAACCAGTGATGTTTGCGAAGGTCGCGTTCGCAGTACGCATCGGCGGCCAGTGCGGCCCAGCACGCGATCGGGAAGAGCAACCCCACACCTGCCGTCGCCAGGCCGACCAGGATCCCGATCCAGATTGCGATCGGTATTCCGAGAACCATCCAAAAAAAGCCGGCCGCGAAATGGCCTTTGTAAATATGGCCAAGTCCGGGCACGATGCTGAGCAGCGCTGCAATTTCGTTCTCCGCATTCACGACCTCTGCGCGCGGTGACGTTGATAATCTGTTCAATTTCAATCACCTCCTCATTTCTGGTTGGTTATTGCCATTCCGGCTGCTTTAAACAGCCGACGATGATGAACGCGTAAAGCGCCATCATCGCCACGATGCCGATTGCGATCAGATATTCCATATTTCCTCTCCTTATCTGCTTGAGAGTAGCCGCGCCGTCGTCGACGGCTCCGCATCACTTGGCTTTTGCTTTGCAAAACTTGCTTAGTCCAAAAGCAGCTCGTTACCGCGCGATAGCAATTTTGGGTGAACATTTACCAAGCCGCGCAGAGCGTGACGGCTTCGCAGCGGGCTACTGGTTTTGTGGAGGTGGTAATGATGACACCCACGAGCCCATTCAAGCCCACAATCGACAATCACAACCGGGCCGAGCCGGTGGAGATTTGGAAAGCGAGAAAATTCATCGAGGAGCATTCGGCCGAAGCGCTTTCGCTGAGCGAGGTGGCGAAAGCAGCCAGCATCAGCCCAAATTATTTGAGCGAAAAATTCAAACAGGTGACCGGGATCAAGTTTGTTGATTACATCGCCCGCATCCGGTTTGAAAAAGCGAGTAAACTTTTGGACGATGGCGATCTTCGCATCAGCGAGATCGCGTTCGCGGTCGGGTTTCAATCGCTCTCGCAGTTCAATCGCGCTTTTAAAAAACTCTCGGGAAAATCGCCCACGGAATTTCGCACAGCCGTCCTCAAGCGCTCAAAGACACGGCCCATCAAGAAATCCGGCCGTTGATTAAAGCAAAGTGATTTTCCGTAAAAATGCGTTGTCGCAGTGCCATCTTTTTGGCAACACTCACTGCTCATGTGGCATTCGAGGCTAACTCGATGGATCCACGGTAAACGCGAAAAACTGTTGTGGGCCATCGGGGGAACAGCCGCGCTCACCGTGATTCTGCTTTCCTGCAGCACGTTCGAGACAAACCGCACGATTCTCGCGCCGCCGAGCATCCCTGGCGCGGAGTTCGTCGGCTCGGAGAGTTGCGAGACCTGCCACGAATCTATTACGCGTGATTTTCGGACCGCAACGCACGCACGTCTAAAGGCGCAGGGAGAGAACGCTAAGAACATTGGCTGCGAATCCTGTCACGGGCCGGGTAGTCTGCACGTAAAAAGTGGCGGCGCAGCGCACACGATTATCAATCCGCGGCGATCACCCGAAACGTGTTTCCAATGTCATCTCGAGGTGCGGGCAAGCTTCCAACTTCCGCATCGTCATCCGGTTTTGGAAGGCAAGGTCAGTTGTGCTGATTGCCATAACCCGCATGCGGGGATGGCCATCAAAGGCGGCGGGACCAACATCCAACAGGCGATTAAAGGCGGTGGCATTGCGTTCTTAAGCCAAAACGAAACCTGTTTCCAATGTCACACCGCTCAACGCGGTCCGTTTGTTTTCGAGCATGAGGCTGTCCGGCAAGGTTGCGTGACGTGCCATTCACCCCACGGATCGGTTAACCAGCGAATGTTAAATGAACGGAACGCAACGCTTTGTTTGAAGTGCCATTTCCAGCAGCAAACAGAGCCGGGCAGAATATTTATTGGAGACACCGATCACACCACGTTCCTGCCTCAGGGCACGTGTTGGTCGGCGGGCTGTCACGAAGCGATCCACGGTTCTCAAGTGAACCCCCTGCTTAGGTATTGATATCGATCTTATGATGAGCGCATCTCGCAGATTCCTTGTGCTGGTTTGCGCGGAAACTTTTGCCGCCACTGCGGTTCTTGCCGGTGAGACGGGCGATGGCAAATCAACAACAGCTGCGACCACGGAAGAGCAAACCGAAGAGTACAAAAACTGGATTGAGCTGGGAATCGGGGGTCTAATTATCAACGGTGATGCCGCGCAATTTAAACAAGAGCACAGGATGTCGGGTGACGTCTTCGGTGGCATCCAGGATCTGCACTTTGAACAGGCTGTGGGCAAGGATGGCCTGTTTTCAATCGATGGCCATGCGATCTGGGATAATAACGATTACGACGTAAAGCTGGAACTGTCGAAGCCGAAGGTCGGTTATATCAAGGC